>Ga0075433_10001086_pt1 | contig 19601 bp, 14 predicted proteins | sample RhiMethybrSRZTD2_FD_75299 | JGI IMG/M metagenome (GOLD analysis project Ga0075433, IMG submission 75299) | Populus rhizosphere microbial communities from Tennessee, USA - Rhizosphere MetaG P. TD hybrid SRZTD2 | ecosystem: Host-associated > Plants > Roots > Rhizosphere > Soil | place: USA... | reverse complement strand
GTCGACGGCCTCAAGAATTTCCAGACCATCGGCCGGAATGGTCTGCACCGGTACAACAACCAGGACCACGCCATGGTCACCGGCATGCTGGCCGTGCGGAACGCAGTGCTGTCCGAGAAGAACGATCTGTGGAGCGTCAACACCGACCAGGAGTATCACGAGGAAATCAGGGCCGAGGTCGGCGTGGAGCGTCACGATCTCGATCAGCTCGTGCAGACGGTCGTGCGCCAGGCCTTCGCCAAGCTCGACCGCGTCGCGCTGGGGGTATCTGTCGGCTCTACCGCTGGCCTCTTGCTCTTCCTCGCCACGCTCGTCCTCGTGCTGAAGGCGGGCGACGTCGTCGGGCCCCGTCTGGGTCTGCTCAGCCAATATCTTCCGGGCTACACCGTTACGCCGGAGGGGGCCGCTCTCGGCCTCTTGTATGGGTTCGTCGTCGGCTTCGCCGGAGGATGGTTCGTGGCCGCGCTGCGCAACGCTGCGCTCTTCTTCTACTTCGCGGCGAGCCAACACCGGGCCGAACGGCAAATCCTCAAGCGCCTGCTCGAGTACTTCTAGGGGCGGGGATCGTGGTGGCCACCGACGACAAGCTCGAAGAAATCGTCTTCACGCGCGTGCTACGACTCAATGCGGTCGTGCAGGGCGTCGTGCTTGGGCTACTCACCGGGGGTGTCATCTTCATCGCGACGAACTGGCTCGTCCTGAAGGGTGGTCGTGTCGTCGGGCCACACCTTTCGCTGCTGAACCAGTTCTTCCTCGGGTATAGGGTGAGTTTCTTCGGCAGCCTGGTGGGATTCGCCTACGGCTGTGTTTTGGGCTTCGCGGTCGGTTACGTCATTGCCATTGTTTACAACTTCGCCGCGCGGGCCAGAGAGCGTCGACGCACGCCTCAGGCATGACGTCGAAGCTGCTGATCGCGGTCGGGTTCGTCGTCGCTGGCGCGGCCGTCCCGCCGGCCTGGATCCTCGCCGGCCTCGACACCCCGGCCACGTCGGCGCGGCTCACCGGCGCCCTCCTGTTCAAGGTAGGCCTGGTGGCCCTTGGCGTGACGGTCGCCGCGCTCGGGTGGTGGCAGCGGCGCCTCCCCGTTTCGGCTCCACAGCCAGACGAACGTCCGTCGACGGAATCGCGCACGGCGCTGGCCGGCCTCGCCTTGATACTCGTCGTCGCCGGAGCCCTGCGCTTCTATCGCCTGGACGCCGGGCTCTGGTACGACGAGATCGTCGCCTACGTCAGATACGCGCGGATGCCGTTCGGCCTACTCGTGTCCACGTACACGTCCGAAAGCCAGCATTTCCTGTTCAACATCCTGGCGCACGCGGCGGTCTCCGTGCTTGGGGAGAGCGCTTCGGCCGTCCGGCTGCCCGCCGTGCTCTTCGGCATCGGCAGCATCCCGGCCTTGTACCTCTTCGCCCGACGCGTAGCCAGCGCGGGCGAGGCGCTGCTGGCGGCTGCCCTCATGACCGTCTCCTACCACCACGTCTGGTTCAGTCAGAACGCCCGCGGCTACACCGGACTGCTGTTCTTCACTCTCCTGTCCAGCTGGCTGCTGCTCCGCGCGCTCGACGGGGCCCGGCTGTCGCCGTGGCTGGCGTACGCCGCCAGCGCCGCTCTGGGGGCCTACATCCACGTCACCATGCTGTTCGTCATCGCGACCCAGTTCGCGGTGGCCGTGGTGACGGTGACCCGGCGGCGGTCGGACCGCACGCTCGTCGTTTCAATGCTAGCCGCCTTCAGTGTGGCCGCGCTCGTCACCTTCCAGCTCTACGCGCTCGTACTGCCGCAGTTCGTGGGCACGATCGGACAGCGCACGGAGGTCGTCGACTGGCAGAGCCCGCTGTGGACGGTCCTGGAACTCATCCGAGGAATGCGGGTCGGTCTGGCTGGAGGCGTCGTCGCGGTCATCGGGGCGCTCGTCTTCCTCGCCGGGCTCGCGAGCTTCGCTCGCAGGGCTCCCGTGTTCGTCGCGTTGCTCGTCGGTCCCCCCGCCATCGGCGCTGCCCTTGTCCTCGGAATGGGCCATCCTCTGTGGCCGCGCTTCTTCTTCTTCACTTTCGGCTTCGTGCTCCTGGTGGTCGTCCGGGGCATGACGGTTGTCGGTCACGCAGCCGGCCGTCTTCTCGGCCTGCCGACGCTCGTCGGCCAGCGTGTGGGCATGGCGATGACAGTCGCGCTCATCGTACTGTCCATCCTCTCGTTGCGTGCCGCGTACGCGCCCAAGCAAGACTACGAGGGCGCGCTGGCATTCGTGCGAAGCGCCAAGGAGCCTGGTGACGTTGTCGTAACCGTTGGATTGGCCACGTTTCCCTATCACAGCTTCTTCAACGTCGACTGGGACACCGCAGACTCGGCCGAACAACTGATTCAGATCCGCAGTCGTGCGAGGCGGACGTGGGTCGTCTACACCATCCCGCTCCATCTCCAGTTCGAGCATCCCGACATCATGGCGGTCCTCGAGCGAGACTTTGCCGTTGTCAAGCGCTTCTCGGGCACCCTGAACGGGGGAGTGCTCGTCGTGTGCCGAGCCGATGCGGTCGCTGGTGGGCGCGCGCAGGGTGAGCGGCTATGAGCCGAGCCGACGTGCGAAGGGGCGGAGCAGAGGCGGATGTCGGAGTAACCGTTGTCCTGCCGTCCTTCAACGAGGAGGCGGCGGTGGCCACGCAGGTCCAGGCCGTGCGGACCGTACTGACCCGGCACCGCATCACTCACGAGATCATTGTCGTCGACGACGGCTCCGCCGACGCTACGTCGGAGCGAGCCCTGGAGGCCGGCGCCCGCGTCCTGCGTCACCCCGAGAACCGCGGGTACGGAGCGTCGATCAAGGCCGGGATCGATGCGGCCCGCTACGGCACCATCGTGATCATGGACGCCGACGGCACATACCCGTCCGATCAGATTCCCGTTCTGCTCGACCTGCTGGAAGAGGCCGACATGGCGGTGGGCGCCAGGACTTTGCACAACGTTCACATCCCGTGGGTGCGGCGACCGGCCAAATGGATCCTGGGCTGGCTGGCGAACCGCATTGCCGGCCGCAAGATCCCGGACCTCAATTCTGGACTGCGCGCATTTCGGAGCGAATGCGTACGCCAGTACTTCTCGATTCTCTCGAACCGCTTCTCGTTCACGACAACGGTGACGCTTGCCCTGCTGGCCGACGACTACCGCGTTGTCTATCACCCCATCGAGTACTATCGCCGGCTCGGGAAGTCGAAGATCACGCCGCGCCACTTCATGGACTTCATGATCCTCGTCCTCCGGATGGCGATGCTCTTCCAGCCGCTGAAGGTCTTCGTGCCCGTCGGGACCACCCTCCTCAGTGTGGGTTTTCTCAAGTTTGCCTTCGATATCGTGGCGCTCTTCCGGCGCGCACCTGTCGTGGAGCCCTCGCTGATGTTCCAACCGGTCCTGTCGACATCGGCGATTCTCCTCCTCCTCCTCGGTGTCCAGATGTTGCTGATCGGCATGGTCGCCGATGGGGTCCTCCGGCGTATCGCCCAGCGAAACCTACCCCTGGTTCCCTCGCGCGCCATCTGGGTACGGGAGGCGATCCCCGAGGCAGGGCAACCCAAGGTGCCAGCCGGGGTGAATGAATGATCCGTGTGCAGTTGCCGGACCTCGTCCGCACTGCCCTATTCTTCGGGCTCGTCCTGCACAAGGCGATCTGGGAGATTCTCAAGCGCGCCGATCCGCCTGCGCGCCGCCGCTCCGCCGTCCCTCTCGGGCCGCGACTCGTAAAGATCCTAAAGATCCTCGTGCTGGCCTTCTTGCTCGTCCAGACCTTGTTCCTGGACATCCTGCCCATCTCGGGCGCTCCCGCGCAGCTTCACATTGTCGGAGGTGTCCTTTACCTCCTGGGGCTCAGCCTCGCCATCGCCGGCCGGATGCAGCTCGGGCGTAACTGGCTGGATCTCGAGAACTTCGCCGTCCGGCCGACCCAGACGATCGTCGATCGCGGGATCTATCGCTACGTTCGCCATCCCATCTACACCGGGGACGTGCTCCTGGTCACCGGCCTCGAGCTGGTGCTTCGCTCCTGGCTTGTCCTGGCCGTCGTTCCACTTGCGCTGGTCATTGTGAAGCAGGTGCTGGCCGAGGAGACCCTGCTGTCGCGTGCGTTCCCGTCCTACGCCCGCTACTGTGCGGAGACGAAGCGCTTCATCCCCTTCGTCGTATGACACTGCCGCGGGTGGTTGTCCTGGGAGCAGGGCCGACGGGGCTGGGGGCTGCGTTTCAACTCACGCGCCGCCGGCGTGCAACCGTGACAGTGTGCGAGCAGGCCAGCGTCGTGGGCGGCAACGCCGGAAGCTTCGAGCTGGCCGGCCAGAACGTCGACTATGGTAGCCACCGGCTGCACCCGGCCTGCGACCCCGCCGTCCTCGGTGACCTGCGCACCTTGCTCGGCGAGGATCTACAAACTCGGCCCCGTCACGGGCGTATCCGGCTGCGCGGGCGGTGGATCCACTTTCCACTGAAGCCCGTAGACCTGGCCCTTCGGATCCCGCCCGACTTTCTGGCCGGTGTCGGTCGCGACGCCTTGGTCAAGTTGTGGCGCCGCCGGGGAGTCCCCGCCGGCGAAGACGCGACCTTCGCCGACGTGTTGCAGGCAGGCCTGGGCCGAACGATCTGCCGCGATTTCTACTTTCCGTACGCGCGCAAGGTCTGGGGCTGTGCGCCGAGCGAGCTGGCCGCCACTCAGGCGCGCCGCAGGGTCGGCGCCAGCTCGTTCGCGAAGCTCGCCCGCAAGGTGGCGGCCGCAATTCCAGGGCTCCGGCCAGAGGGAGCCGGGATCTTCTACTACCCACGAAAGGGCTACGGGCAGATCTCCGATGCTCTGTACGACGCCGCGGTCGCGGGTGGGGCCAAGGTGCACTTGGCGGCAGCCGTGCGTGCCGTCCACCACGCGTCGGGCCGCGCGCTCGCCGTGCGATACGAGCACGAGGGGGCCCTGCACACGGTCGAGGCCGACCACGTCTGGTCGACGCTGCCCCTGACAATACTCGTGCGCGTGCTCGATCCCGCTCCGCCGGCGGCGATTCTCGAGGCCGCGTCCTCGCTCAAGTTCCGGTCGATGATCCTCGTGTACCTGGTGCTCGAGCAGAATCGGTTCTCGGAGTACGACGCCCACTACTTCCCGGAGCCGGACATCCGCATCTCGCGGCTCTCGGAACCGAAAAACTACAGTACGGTTGGTCCCGCGGAGCGGACCGTGCTGTGCGCCGAGTTGCCGTGCGCGCCGACCGAGAGTGAATGGCGGCTGCCGGACGCCGAGCTCGGCCAGCTGGTCGCCGATGACCTCGCCCGGGCGGGCCTCCGCATCGCTGCTCCCGTCAAGGAGGTCATGATCCGGCGGCTTCCCCACGCCTACCCGATCTACCGGCGTGGCTACGAGTCGCACTTCCGCGAGCTGGATGCCTACATCGACGGGTTCTCCAACCTCCTGACGCTCGGTCGTCAGGGTCTGTTCGTGCACGACAATACGCACCACGCGCTTGCCATGGCCTATGCGGCGGCAACGTGTGTTGATGACGACGGCGGCTTCGACCGCACGCGGTGGCGCTCGTACCGCCGCGACTTCGACCGCCACGTCGTGGAGGATTGAGTCGGATGCTGCGAGTCGCGCTCTAGGATGATCTCGTGATCAGCGCTGAAATGCCGCGAAGAAGTGATGGCCCAGGGGCGTTCGCAGTGGGGCGCCAGCCAGTTACCATCGCGGGCACGAGATCAACTCGCATCACGGTGTGGATGCTGACCCTGATGGCCATGGCGCTCTACGCGCCGATGATGGGGTGGGGTATCCCGCACGCCACCGCACCCGACAGGACCCGTCCCTTCTCGGTTGACGATATCTTGCCGCTCGAGCCACTGGCGGAGATGCACAACACCTTCGTCGTCTCGAAACCCGATCGGAACTACGGTTACCCTTGGTGGCACTACTTTGTCGTTGCCGTCGCGTATGCGCCGTACGTTGGGTATCTGGTGCTCTCAGGGGGCCTGTCTTCTCCGATGCCGGAATTCCCCTTTGGGTTGCAGGACCCGGTCACCTCGTTGCGGTGGCTCACCCTCATTGGCCGCTCCGTGACACTTCTCATGGCCGCAGGGACGGTCATCGCCTCGTACTACTTCTCGAAGATTCTGTGGGGACATTTCGTCGGCGTGATTGCTGCGGTCCTGACCATGCTCAACTATCTGATGTGCTACTACAGCCGGACCGGCAACCTCGACGTTCCTGCGTTCTTCTGGAGCAGCATTGGGTTTGCCGTCTTTGCGACGGTCCTGGTCAAGGGGCTCACGATCCGGCGCGCCGTGTCGCTCGGAATCTTTGCCGGGCTCGCAATGGCAACGAAGGACCAGGCGCTGGTCTTCTTCCTGCCATTAGGACTGGCCTTGCTGTTCCCGTGCTTCAACCATTCTCGAGGATCGGCCTATCAGGTCAAGCCGCTCCTCGTCGGCCTGGGGGCCTCACTGCTCGCGTACCTGATCGGGACAGGGATGGTGGTTGATCCACAGCGTCATCTCACCCATGTTTACTCCATGCTCTTTGAGCAGAGTCGCGTCTCCAATGTCGGCCTCTATCGGCCGCCACATCCGCATACGTGGCACGGCGCCCTCGCGCTGACCCGCGACTATCTCAACACTCTTGTCGTTGGGCTCTCGTTGCCGGTCCTCCTCGCCGCGGTGGCTGGTGCGCTGCTCGTACTCAGTTCGGCGCCCTCGCGCCTAGTCGTGTTGATTCCGGTGGCGACGCTGTTCTTGATGCTCGCTCTGCCAACCGGCTACGCGATTCTGCGCTACGTCCTACCCTTGACCCTCGTCATCGACTCGTTCGCCGCGTTGCTTGTCCTGAGAGTCCGTGGCTCCTTTCTCCGGCCTGCCTGGATCCCTCTGCTTGTGATCTTGTGCGGATGGCGGCTGCTCATTGGAGCTGACCTGACGTATGCCCAATACCACGAGACCCGGAGCGCGGCGTCCAAGTGGTTCAACGCTCACGCGCGGCCCGGGGACCGCGTCGAATATTTCGGCATCTCCCAGCAATTGCCTCACCTGCCGGCTGAGATCAACACACGGCGTGTGGCCGACCGCCCGGATTGGAAGGGGAGGTTCGACCATGGCCCCGCCGTGCTTCGCTACCTTGCGGCGGAGGGGCCGGAGTACGTCGTGATCATTCCCGATGCGTACAGCAAACCGGGAATGGATCGAAGCGGGGACTGCCCGCCAGAGGTCTACGATGCCTTGACCCGCGGGGCCACGAGATACCGGCAAGTGGCGTTCTTCCCGACCCCGTCACTCCTTGCTGGTCCATTTCGGAGGCCATATCTCGACTACCCGTCTGTCTCGCCCCCGGTGCGGATCTTCGCGCGCGAGGATGTCTGGGCAAAGCGAGAGCACACGGGAGTGAGGTTTTAGCGATTCTCTACTACGTCCTCGGGTGCGAGAGCCCAACGCCATGACGCGGGAGCCCGTGTCGAACGAAACGCAACTCGCTGTTGCGGCTTCACATGGAAGCCTGCTGCGGTCCTACGAGGCGTTGTTCGCGAGCGTGGTGGGCGCGCATGAGGCGGTTGCGTTCGCGTACGCGCGGACGGCGCTCAGTAGCATCCTCACGGCGATAGAAGTGGGCCCTGGAGACGAAGTGGTCCTCTCGCCCTTGACATGCAAAGTGGTGCCTTTGGCGCTGCTCTCGTTGGGCGTTAGGCCCGTGTATGCGGATATCTCAACCGAGACACTGAACCTCGATCCCGATCGCCTCGAGTCAGCCATTCGTACGGCCACGCGCGCACTGCTCTTTCAGCACACCTACGGCAACATGGCCGGAGCTGAGGAGGCTTTGGAGATCGCCGCGCTCAAGGGGGTGCCGCTCGTTGAAGACTGCGCCCAGTCTCTGCCCTTTCGCGCGCCGAACCGAAGGCGTGGCGGTTGGGGGATCGCTGCGATCTACAGCAATAACCTGCGCAAGCCACTCCCGGCCGGGAGCGGAGGGATTGCGGTCACAAACGACAGCAACGTGGCGCAAAGGATTCGGGAGGTTCGAGAGCAGTATCCGCATCGCCGCCGATTTGGCGAGATCCGGCTTCGTACGGAGGCGTGGCTGGAGCACCGTGTGCTCCGTCCTGCCCTCTACTGGCGCTTCTTTGAACTCAACCGCAAACTCAGCGCCGCGTACAGGCTGCGTCCCCTCGAGGTTGAAATCGCGGACGAGATTTCCCGCCAGGCGCTTCAGGTCAGCGACTACCAGATTCGCGAGGGGTTGTTCTGGCTGAGCAGCGTCGAGAGTCTGGCGACCCATCGCCGCCTCTGTTGCGCAGAATATCGGCGGGCCCTAGAGGATCTTCACGGATTGAGGCTTCCACCCGCGGATGTGGGACAGCCACTCTACTATTTTCCGGTCTTGGTTGAGCGGAAGCAGGAGCTTCTCAACGCCGGGCGCGCCAAGCAGATCGAGATCATCGCCTGGCCAATGAGAGCGCCAATCTACCCAATCGAAGACATCGAGAGCCTTCACCAGTATGGCTACAAACCAGGGTCGTGTCCGGTTGCCGAGGAGGTGGCGGCCAAGCTCGTGGGGCTCCCCACTCACGCGAGGATGAGGGCCGAGCACCGGGCGCGGGTCATTGAGCTCGTCAGGAGTTTCGCGGCATGACTCCGAAAGAGACCCCCCCTGTGGTCGAGCCCCTCGCGGCGACGTCGACCTCGGCACTCACGGTGCGCGAGTTGACCGACCAGAATGCGGGACGTTGGACGCGTTTCGTGGAAGGACACCCCGCGGCCAACCTTTACCACACCGTGCTCTGGCGTGATGTCATTCAGCAAGCTTTCGGGCACGAGCCCGTCTACCTTCTCTGTGAGCTGGGGAACGAGATCAGAGGTGTGTTGCCGATGTTTCTGGTGAAGTTCCCCCTGTTGGGGTCGAAGCTCATCTCGATTCCATACGATCTCGGATCCGGTGGCGCGCTGGCCGTCGATCAGGTGTCCGAGCGCGCGCTTGTAGAGCGCGCGATGGCAATGGCAAGAGCGCGCTCGGCCAATTATCTCGAGTTGAGATGTGGAACCGGACGCGAGGCCCTGGAGGGGCTGGGGCTAGAGCGAAGCGAGCCGGTGGTCATTTCAGAGATGGACCTCGACAATGAGGCCAGCGTCTTGGCGCGGATGAAGGATGATCATCGGAAGGCGATCCGCAAGGCAAAGAATCGCGGGATCACGATAAGAGAGGCTGAACGGCTCGACGAGTTCCAGACGTTCTATGAGATCTATTTGCAAGTGTTTCGCACGTTCGGTACCCCCCCGTACGGCGCCAACTACTTCCCGATCGTATGGCAGCGACTGCATGCGTCTGGAGCAGTTCGGCTGCTCCTGGCCCACGCCGGAGAGCGGTGTGTCGGGGGCCTGCTACTCTTCTGCTGGGGACAGAATCTGATCAGCAAGTTCGCCGCGTGCCTTCCAGAGGCCGTCCCCTTGCGCGCCTACGTCGCTCTGTATTGGCGGGCCATCGAACTCGGTCTGGAATTGGGGTATCGCCGACTGAGCTGGGGAACGTCGTCTCGTGACCAGGCCGGTCTGATCGAGTTCAAAGAGCGATGGGGCGCTCACACCCGTCCCGTGATGCTCTACGCCATGCCGGTGAAGAAGAAGGCGCCCTCTCTCGAGGCGTACTACGATTCCGACCGTCTCGCGCGCCGCCTGTGGCGCAAATTGCCGCTCCCGGCCACTCGGATGATGGGGGGGCTGCTCAACCGGTGGTTCTGCTGAGATGAGACCTGGTATTGGAGCGACGAGGAAACCTCTTGCTGCGATCCACCTGGACCTCGATGGGGCGACGCACATCTTTCGTGCCCATGGGTGGAGGTACGACGGTCACGACGACCCGCTCTTTGAGACGGGCTTGTGGCGAGCATTGGAGTTCTTTGAAGCGATGAAAGTTCGCGTAACGCTCTTTGCGATCGCCGAGGACCTCGATGATCCTAGAAAGCGGGAGCTTCTTCAGGAGGCCGTGCGACAAGGTCATGAGGTCGCCTCCCATTCCCTCACCCATCGCAAACTCACCACCCTGACTCACGACGAGAAGCGCCGTGAGGTCTTCGAGAGCCTCGAGAGGATTGAGAGAGAGCTCGGTGTGGGGGCCCGGGGCTTCCGCGCACCTGGCTTCAAGATCGATCAAGAGACGCTTGAGCTAGTTGATCTGGCGGGGTATCGCTATGACTCCTCGCTCTTCCCAGGCGCGGCCTCTGCCCGAGAAGGCTCCAAATCTCCTTATCGCCCTTTGAAGAATCGCCGACTTATGGAATTGCCTATGCCGGGTTACGATCTGCTTCCGTTCCCTTTTCACCCCTCGTACTCCCTCGTGCTGGGGACCTGGTATTTCCGCCTGGGCTTGCGTCGATTTCATCGCTGGGGGGCGCCGCTGGTCTTGCTCTTTCACCTCACCGACTTTGCTGACCCGCTTCCGCCAGATCGCCTCCCGGGCCGGAAGGCACGGCTTTTTACCCTGTCCCATATGAAGGGCGCGCCAAAGCTTCGTCGCTGCGCTGAAATGGTGCACCTGGTGCAACGCCATTACCGCATTGTCGATTCGACCGAACTGCTCGCGTGGCTTGGAACGCAGCTGGATGGCTATGGAGTGGAGGCCGTGTCATGAAGGCTGTGGTTCAGAATCTTCAGACTGGACAGTTGCAAGTGGAAGAGGTTCCGCCTCCCGCGCTCCGGCCTCAAGGAATCCTGGTTCGCGTGCGGCGTTCGCTGATCAGCCTGGGCACCGAGCGGGCCGTGATTGCGCTTGCCAACAAGGGAATGATCGGCAAGGCGAAGGATCGGCCTGATTTGGTCCGCAAGGTCATAAACAAGGCGAAGCAAGAAGGCTTCTGGAACACGTACCAGGTCGTGAAGAACCTGATCAGCGCTCCGATTCCGCTCGGTTACTCATGCGCGGGCGAGGTGCTTGAAGTCGGTGAGGAGGCGATCGACTTTCACGTCGGGGACCGCGTCGCGTGTGCAGGGCTGGGCTTCGCGAACCATGCGGAAGTTGATTATGTCCCTCGCAATCTCGCGGTCAAACTTCCCGATGGGCTCTCCTGCGATGAGGCGTGTTTCGTGACTGTCGGCGCCATCGCGATGCAAGGGGTCAGACTCGCCGAGATTGAGCTGGCCGAGAAAGTGGTGGTGATGGGGCTCGGTCTGGTCGGGCAAATCACGGCGCAGTTGGCCCGTTGCGCGGGCGCGACGGTCATCGCCACAGACCTTGATCAGAGTAAAGTGGCGCTCGCGGCGACGCTGGGCGCCCATCGGGCCATCCAGGATCAAGAGCTTCTGGGAGCGGTGACCGAGTTGACCGAAGGCCAGGGCGCCGATGCGGTGTTGATCTGTGCCGCCACAAGATCAGACGCGCCCGTCCGACGGGCGGCCGAGATCTCACGCCTGAAGGGTCGCGTGGTGATCGTCGGCGATGTGGGTATGCAGATCGATCGCCGGGCTTACTTTGAAAAAGAGCTCAAGCTGGTGGTCAGCCGTTCCTACGGACCCGGACGATATGACCCCGCCTACGAGCTGCGTGGAATCGACTACCCCCTCCCCTACGTCCGCTGGACCGAGGGGCGCAACATGCAATCGTTCCTCGAGCTTCAATCCAGAAAGGCCGTCAGCGTGACTCCGCTGATCACCCACCGGTACCCGATAGACGGCGCCGAGTCCGCGTACCACGTGGTGACCGGTGAGAAGGCGGAGCCCGCGATTGCCATCGTCCTTGAGTACGACGAGGTCGGGCCTCAACCAAAACGCATCGAGGTGACTCCCCCGCCACGCGAGGCAAGCGGGCAGCCGATTCGGATCGGCGTGGTTGGCGCCGGCCAGTTCGCCAAGGGTGTTCTCCTCCCGTTGTTCAGGGCGCAATCGCCGGTGGAGCTCCGCGCCTTTTGTACGGCTTCAGGCTTGACGAGCAAGGATGTGGCTCGACGCTACGGGGCGAGGTATTGCACAAGCGATCCATCCGAGATCCTCAGTGATCCGGAGATCGATGCCGTGCTGATCGCAACGCGCCATGACCAGCACGCTTCCCTGGCGCTGAAGGCGCTTCAGGCAGGAAAGGCCGTGTTCGTCGAGAAGCCGTTGGCAGTGACCCGGGAGTCGCTCTTGGCCCTCTGCGACTTCCAGCGCTCCTCCGGGGCCTCTCGTCTTTTGGTGGGGTTCAACCGCCGCTTCGCGCCGTTGGCTGTTCGTTGCAAGGAGTTTTTCAGCCCTCGGCATGAGCCGCTCTTCGTGCACTACCGGGTCAATGCGGGAGCTGTCCCGCCCGAGAGTTGGGTGTTGGATCCATCAGAAGGCGGTGGCCGTATCATCGGCGAGGTCTGCCATTTTGTTGATTTGATCTGTTTTCTCACCGATGCGCGGCCTCAGCGAATCTTTGCCGAGTCGCTCGTGACCGGAGGGCGGCGACAAAATGATCGGGGCGTCACCGTCACGCTCCGAATGACCGATGGGTCGGTCGGCGTGATCAACTACCTCGCCAACGGGGATGCCGCGGTGCCGAAGGAGTACATCGAGGTCTACGGAGGGGGTGCGACCGCCATCCTCGAGAACTATCGCCGCCTCTCCCTTTATCGAGGCAATCGGCGTCGACGCCATCGACTCTTCAATCAGGCCAAGGGTCATGCCGAAGAGGTCAGAGCGTTCATTCGAGGGTTGGAGACTGGTGGCCCTATGCCGATCGACTTCGAGACGCTTATCGCGATCACACAGAGCACGTTTCTCATTCACCGCAGTCTTGAGACCGGCGTCCCGATCGATTACGAGCCACCGTTACCAGATGCAGGGTAGCGCGGCATGAATCAGCGAACGCCTGCTGCTGAGATTTACAGCACGGCGATTCTTGAAGAGGCGCCCCGTGTGCTCAGCCTGATGGATCGCGAGTCTCTGAGCCCGACGGCCGGCTGCTGCGACCGGACCTACTGGGCGTGGAAGTTCGTTGACTTTCCGGGAGCACGCTTTCAGGAGTCGTTGTGTGTGCTCAGCTTTTTGTATTCCACCAAACTCGAGCACAATCCATATTTCGGGAACCAGAAGTTGCTCGAGTGGATTGGATGCGGCTTACGGTTCTGGTCATCGATCCAGCATCACGACGGTAGCTTTGACGAGGCGTACCCAAACGAGCGCTCGCTCGCCGCAACGGCGTTCACCACCTTCTATGTCGGCGAAGCGTTGGGGTTTGTCGCCACCGATCTTCCGCCTCAGACTCTAAGGATCGCGCGAGACACGATGTTCCGCGCGGGGCAATGGCTGACCCGAAACGACGAGAGTCATGGATTCTTGTCGAATCACCTGGCGGCCGCCGCGGCGGCGGTCTCCCACGTCTATCGGCTGACCGGCGACCACCTCTTCGACGACCGGAGTCGATACTTCCTGCAGCGAATCATGAATCATCAATCGCGAGAAGGGTGGTACGAGGAGTACGGCGGCGCTGATCCAGGATATCAGACTCATGGGAGCTTTTACCTTGCCCGCTGCTGGCAGCTCAGTCAGCGGGACGACTTGGCAGAGTCGCTTGGCCGCTCGATGCGTTTTTTGGCTCACTTTGTTCATCCTGACGGTAGCCTGGGTGGTGAGTATGCAAGCCGTAACACCCAGACGTACTATCCAGCGGCATTCGAGATCTTCGCTCCGCGACACTCGGCGGCAGCCTGGATCGCTGAGACAATGCGTCCCTCGGTCACGAACGGCGCAGCCGCGGGGTTGCGCTGCGTGGACGCGTACAACTACTTCCCCTTTCTCAACAACCTGGTCTTTGCATACCTCGCCTGCGCCGACCCCTCCCGCGTCGCCGCTACACCCGAGGCGCCATCACCGGAGCCAGGCCTGGTGTGGTTCCCAGAAGCGGGTCTCGCTCGCGTCCGTCGGGGACGATACGACGCCTACGTGGGATCCTCCAAGGGCGGCGTCATCAAGGTCTTCGATCGTTCGCTCGGCAAGCTCGTCTTCAGTGACTGCGGCTATCTTGGCCGCCTGGGGGGCGGGCGTCTGGCCTCTACCCAGTATCAGGATCATGCCCGGCGGGTCTCAGTGAGGCCGGACCGGATTGAAGTGCACGGTGTCTTTTCGGAGATGTCCAGGCCGAAGATGACGCCTCACCGGTTTCTCTTCTTCCGACTATTCACACTGTCCCTCGGTCGATTTGGTGGGCTCGGAAAGCGACTGAAGCGGTACATGGTTGACCTCTTGATCTATCGTCGGCGAGCCCTGAACCTCGGCTTCAAGAGGACGATCGAGTTCGAGGAATCGGTTGTCCGGATCTCTGACAATCTCTCAGGACCCGATGCTGGGCGCCTCGAATCTCTCCGGTGGGGGGCGCAGTTCACGACTATTCACATGGGCTCCTCGCGTTACTTCATCACCAACGAACTGAACGAGACGGCTGCCGCGCAGGCTCCCGCCTTCAATGAGATCGATCCGAAAGAGGTCGTGTCGGGCTTGATGGTGCAGCGCGTCTGCTCTTTTCCCGAGGACGCCTGAGATGTGCGGCATCTGCGGGTATGCCGGGATCAGCGAAGACGGCCTCCTTGAGGCGATGACGGATGCGTTGATTCATCGGGGGCCTGACAGCGCTGGCTATTTCAAGCACGACGACGTCGGCCTTGGCCATCGACGGCTCAGCATCATCGATGTGGCTGGGGGCCATCAGCCGCTCGAGAATGAGGATGGCTCGCTCGTCCTGATCTGCAACGGTGAGATCTACAACTATCAGCCACTCCGCGAGGAACTGCTCTCCCGAGGGCACCGGTTTCGGACGAAATCGGACTGCGAGGTGATCCTCCATCTCTATGAGGATCTGGGGCCGGAGTGTCTCACGCGTCTTAACGGAATGTTTGCCTTTGCGCTCTACGATGCGAGCCAACGGCAGCTCTTCCTGGCACGCGATCGGCTCGGCATCAAGCCGCTCTATTACGTCGAACTCCCGGGCCGCTTCTTGTTCGCCTCGGAGTTCAAGGCGATTCTGCGTTACCGAGGGTTCGACCCCACAGTGAACCCTCACGCCATTTGTGATTACCTCGCGCTTCGCTACGTACCGGGGCCGGATGGAATGTTCCAGGAGCTTCGGAAGCTCCCGGCTGGGCATTACGCCATCGTGCAAAATGGCCAGGCCGCCATCCGGTGCTACTGGCGCCCGGAACTCTACAGCGGGCCGTTTGAGAGACGTGAAGACGAGTACCTGGAGGAATTTGCCGAGCGTTTTGAGCGGAGCATCCGCCTCCAGATGATCTCCGAGGTCCCCCTCGGGGCGTACCTGAGTGGGGGATTGGACTCGAGCGCGATCGTGGCCGCGATGTCAAGGCTCGTCTCGAAGCCGGTTCGCACATTCACCGTCGGCTTCGACTACGAGCATGACGAGCTCGCGGCAGCGGCGGAGACCGCCAGGCTCTTGGGGTGCGATCATACGGAGATCGCGTGCCGGCCTTCGGATGTGACGCTTCTCCCACAGGTCATCTACCACCTGGATGAGCCGATCGGGGACCCGATCGTGATCCCGATGTATTTGCTGGCGCGCGAAGCCAAGAAGCACGTCACCGTCGTTCTGACCGGCGAAGGCGCCGATGAGACGTTGGGAGGGTATCTTTTCCACAAAGCGCTTCTCATGAGCCATCGCCTAGACCGGCTGCTCCCTCACTGGGTGAGGCGCTTGGTGCTCTCGCCAGCGCTGGCGATCACGCCGTCGACGATCATTAACCTCGCGTTTCGCTATCCGGCGAAACTGGGTCGGCGAGGGAAGCTGAAGGTGCTGGATTTTCTCAGCCTCATCGGCCCTCATCAGCTCCCCGCCGCGTACCGCCACCTCATCTCTCTCTTTGATGAACGTGATACGAGAGGGCTCTTCACGGATGAGTTCCGGAATCATTTCGTGGGGAACCGGCAGCCGGACGGCGAGCCCGAGTCCCCAGTTGACCAGACACCAATCCTGAACCGCATCCTGGACCTTCAGTTTTCACACTGGCTGCCTGACGACATCCTCACGAAACAGGACAAGCTCTCGATGGCGCATGCGGTGGAGGGGCGAGTCCCCTATTTGGACCATGAGCTCGTGGAGTACGCGCTCAGACTCCCGCCGGACTTGAAGATCAGAGGTAGCAAGTCGAAGTACATTCTGAGACGGTACGCTGACCGGATCCTTCCCAAGCGCGTCACGGCCAGGCGGAAGATGCCGTTCTACGCGCCGATCGAGCGCTCCTATGCCGACCCGGCCTTTCAGGAACTGCTCCACGACACCCTGAGTGAGCGCGCTCTGCGCGAGCGAGGGATCTTTCGTCCTGATGCCGTCTCGAGACTTCGCGGGGCGATGCGCCGGGGGGAGTTCATCGTCGTCAAGCAGATATTCAGTCTCATCGCCCTCGAGCTGTGGTTCAGAATGGCCGTGGATCGACGGGGAACATTGTGACGAGCTTGAGGTCTCATGGGGGGCGAGGATGAGAGTCTCGGTGGTCTGTCCTTTCTATAACGAGGCTCAAATCCTAGAGAGCGCGATCCGGACCCTGCTCGATCGTCTCAGGTCACTGGACGGCAGTTGGGAGCTGATCGTAGTCAACGACGGGTCCACCGACGGCTCGGCTGAGATCGCTCAACGGATCGCCAAGGAGGAGTCCAGCAGATTGCGCGTGCTCGGGTACCCTGCCAATCGTGGCCGAGGGCACGCGTTGCGAGTCGGTATTGCCGAGGCCCGGGGCGACATCATTGTCACCACCGAGATCGACCTCTCCTGGGGAGAACAGATCGTCCACGAGCTCGTGGGAGCCATGGAGCGGTGGCCTGACGCCGACATCGTCGTGGCGAGCCCCAACCTCCCATCAGGCGGTTACAAGAACGTGCCGCTGAAGCGTGTCTGGCTGAGCCGGATCGGCAATCGGGTGATCCGGGCGTGCATGTCGAACGCGGTGACGATGAACACAGGGATGACTCGGGCCTATCGTCGTCAAGTCATCCAGTCGCTGCCTCTTTCAGAGGACGAGAAAGAGTTTCACCTCGAGGTCATCCTCAAAGCCACGGCGTTCGGATGCCGGATCCGAGAAATTCCGGCCGTGTTGCAATGGAAGGAATACAAACACCAGGGGCAGAGGGTAAAACGGAAGAGCTCCTCGCGGGTGAATCGACTCATCGTCTCCCACAGCCTGTTCAGTATCTTCGCCAACCCAGTCCGCTACGTCTGGACGATGAGCGGGATCGCGTTGGCGCTGGGTGTCATCTTTTTCGTCTGGGCGGTGGTGCTCTTCGCACTCAGAATGGTCTCAGCCTACGTGGCCCTCATGAGCGTCTCTCTCGTGGTCGTCGGCATGGTCCTGTTCGTGCTGGGTGTTGTCGTCAAGCAGGGGAACATGATTCAGCGAGAGCTATGGTTGATCCAGCGTTCCCAGCTTGGCCGGGCACGAGAGTCCATCTTCTCTCCTGCGGAACACGAGAGCCGTCTCGAAGAGCGATGAACGGATGATTCTGGCGTCGTCCAGCGACCGATCTGAACACACGCGCGACCTCTGGATCATCGCACTGTTGATCCTGGTGTCATTGGCCCTCTACCTGCCCGGAATCGGCTGGGGGCTGCCACCCGCAGATTCCTTGGCAACTTTGCGCTCGTGGGCCGTGGACGAGATCGGCCCTCATGGACCTGTTGCCGAGCTACTCAAAACCTTCACGCGGATCGAGGCGGGGAGCCCAGAGTATCCATTGGGGAATCCGCAATACCCACTCTTCCATTACGTGGTCGTCGCGGCCTTCTACGCCCCGTACCTCGCCTTCCAGTGGCTGACCGGAGGGCTGACGACTCCCCGCGGAAGTTACCCTTTTGGCTTCACCGATCCTGTCAAAGCCATCCATATGCTGCTCCTGACCGCTCGTGGCGTCTCAGTCCTCATGGGAGCAGCGACGGTCGCAGCGGGCTATGTCTTAGCAAAGAGCCTCTGGGGAAGACTCGCGGGCGTGCTGGCCGGGGTGTTCACCATGCTGATGTATCCGATGTTCTACTATGCGCGGACGAGCAATGTGGACGTACCGGCGCTCTTCTGGAGTAGCGTGGTCTTCGTCCTGTTTGCGCTCTGCCTGAAAGAGCGAGCGCTGACGCGGCGACGAGCCGTTTGGATGGGGATCGCCGCCGCCTTAGCGGTGGCCACCAAGGATCAATCATACGGGTATTTTCTTTTGCTCCCGCTCGTCCTTCTCCCGTTGCATTTCAGGACTGTCAGAGGCGAGGAGCCACGGCGCCTGTGGAGCAGATGGCAAGCTCCGTCACTTGGTGCCGGTGTGGCAGTGGCAGTCTACATGGTGGCCAGCGGGTTCGTGTTCTATCCAGAGAAGTTTTTTCGGCATATCCACTTCATCCGCTTTGGTTTCCCCGGCTCCCGTGACCCGCTCAAGTATCCGGCAACGCTGGGCGGCTATTGGGGCCTCTTTCTCGAAACATTCCAGCACCTTCTCGATATGCTCGGGTGGCCTATCGTCCTTGCCGCCGGGATCGGCGCCCTCATTTGTCTGGCGCGCGACCGTATGAGCCTGGCGTTGTTACTTCCGCTTCCAGCTTTTTTCCTGGCCGTTCTGGTCCCTGTGCGGTTCGTCGTGTTTCGCTACGTAATCGTGCTGGCGTTTGTGCTGGCCTGCGTCGCCGCGCGCGCGGTGGCCTGGGGTCTCGAGTCGGACCGATGGCCATTACGCGCCGTGGCGGCCCTGATCCTCGTGAGTGGGTGTGGGCTGTGGCTGTTGCGGGGCGCTGACCTCACCTACGCCATGCTGAATGATTCGCGATACGAGGCATCCGCCTGGTTTACCCAGCATGCGCGGCCCGGAGATCGCGTGGAGTTTTTCGGTCCGAAAGGTAGGGTGGTACTTCTCCCTCGACTGCCCGACGGGTTGATTCCATTCAACAGCGGGGTCGGCTCTCGTCCGGGTGAGGGAGCGCTACAAGGAGAATTCGTGCTCGCCATTGGACCGGAGGATCAGGAAAACCATCGGCGGTGCCCGGCTTGGGTATATGAAGGGCTCAAGAGTGGGTCTCTCGGTTACGACATGGTTGCTGAGATTCACACATCGTTCACACCGCACCCCAATCTCTTTTGGGTGGATCCGCGCATTCAGATCTTCGCGAGGCGGGACCGAGCGGTCCACATCCGTGGCCATCTCAACCTAGCGGAAATCACGTTTGGAGAGGTGCACCGAGTGGCGCCGGAGACACTGGGCCGTCCGCGCCACGACACGGTGCTGCGCCGGCTGCGCGAGGCAGGTTTCGAACCAGCATGAAGCTGCGATCGGTCCACGGCTGGATCGCGATTCCGACCGGCGTGTTTATAGTGTGGTGGATCACCACCGGTGTCGTGAGGCTGCTTCCTGAGCCAGGCCCGCCGACAAGCCCTGTCCAGACGCTCGACCTCGCCCAGATCGCGGTCACGCCAGCGGAGGCGGCGCGGGCGCTGGCGTTGGTCGGCGGCACTCCAGCCGTCACGTCGATACGCCTGTATCGGCTCGGCGACGTGCTCGCCTACGAGATCGCGGTCGCGGGCCGGGGACTGCAGCTCGTCGACGCCCGTAGCGGCCGCCCGATCACCGTGGACGCCGGACTGGCGCGAAACATCGCGGCTGCGCGCGCGCCGGCCGGC
>Ga0075433_10001082_pt1 | contig 19630 bp, 6 predicted proteins | sample RhiMethybrSRZTD2_FD_75299 | JGI IMG/M metagenome (GOLD analysis project Ga0075433, IMG submission 75299) | Populus rhizosphere microbial communities from Tennessee, USA - Rhizosphere MetaG P. TD hybrid SRZTD2 | ecosystem: Host-associated > Plants > Roots > Rhizosphere > Soil | place: USA... | reverse complement strand
AAGTGACCCCCGCCTTTATACGCTAATTGCCCCCCCGAATCAAATAAGAAAAAAGGCCCCCTGCGGATTATTCGCCCTAGCTTAGGGGCCTTGCGTATAAGGATACCCCCCCGCCGAGGGGCGCTTTTAAAGCCTACCCGGATGGGACCGACCGCCAGGCGGTCCCTCGTTTTTGGTCACAACACGTCTGAGGTTTTGTGACCCCATCGGGGCTTTACGGGATTCATGTAAACAATTACAAGTCACCAACTAAAGTTTCGACTCGAATCGAAAAACGAATGAAATTTTTTGTCTCGCATCCGGGAGGACCTATGAGACTGAGCCAGGCGCGCCGGGCAATCTGTTTAGCGTTGGTGCTTATCTTCGGCTTTTCATCCACGGGCATCGCGCAAGTGATCGCCAACGGCCAGCTCGCAGCCGCACGACGCGGCCATACCGCGACAGCCCTGCAAGACGGAAAGATCGTCGTCATCGGCGGCGAGAACGGCGCAGGCGACGTCGGCGTCGTCGAGCTCTTCGATCCCGCTACCCGCACGTTTTCTTCCCTCGCCGATTCATTGGCGCGCACCGACCACAGTGCGACGCTGCTCGGCGACGGGCGCGTGCTCGTGGCCGGCGGCAGCGCCGGCGGCAGCGCTCTCGACACTACACAGATATTTAATCCCGTCGACGGCACTTTCTCCGCCGGCCCGGCCTTGCAGCGCGCGCGCTCGGGCCACAGCGCGACGCTTCTCGCCGACGGCAAAGTCTTAATCGTCGGCGGCGACGCCGGCGGCAGCGCCGAGATCATCGATGCCGTCGGGCAGGTCTCCACCTTGAGCGGCTCGCTCGCCGAACCGCGCGCGCTCCACGGCGCCGTGCTCTTACAGGACGGCAGAGTCCTGATCGCGGGCGGCGTCGATGCCGCGGATGCGAGCCAAGTTCTGGATTCGGCCGAAATCTTCGATCCAGCGACCGGCGCTTTCTCGGCCGCCGCGACGACCATGGGCACCGCGCGTGCTCTCGCGTCGATGCGCGCGCTTCCCGACGGCAAAGTGCAAATCATCGGCGGCGACGCCTCCTTCTCGATGGAAATCTACGATCCGGCGACCGGCGGCTTCAACGCCATCGCCATGCTGCCGCCGATCCCTGAGATGCTCGATGCGACTCTCACCACGCAGGGGCGCGCCGCCTTGACGAATCCCAACATCGCGCAGCATCCGACCGTCGGTGCGCTGCTCACGCCCGACGATCTCGCGCTGCTCGACCGCGCCGATCAGACGATCACGGAAATCCCGGGCCTCAATCAGGCACTCGTGGCCGGCGGCGTCGACAGCGCCGGCAACGTCCTCGACTCCGTCGTTCTGGTGCAAAGCTCGCCCGCGAAAATCACCACCGACCAGACCGACTATGTGGCCGGCAGGCCTGTAACGATGACCGGCAGCGGCTTCCTGCCGAACGAGCAGGTCAACATCAGCTTGGATGAGAGACCCGACGCCTACACTGATCCGTCATATGTCGTCACGGCCGACAATCAGGGCGGCTTTACCTTTACCGGCTTCGCCCCGCAGATCATCGACTTGAACAGAACGTTCGTGTTGACGGCGACCGGACAGAGCTCAGGCTATGTCGCGCAGACATCCTTCACGGATGCGGGATCGCTCACGCTCACGCCGGCTTCCGGAGTCGTGGGAACTTCGGTGGCGGTCACCTCGGGCGGTGGGCCGTTCGGCAGTAGCGTAACGAACGTCGGAATTTATTGGGACGGCACGATCAACACCGTGAGCGGGACGTTGTTGACGACTTGTTCGACCAACGGCGGCGGCAACATTACCGGCACCTGCACCTTCACCGTTCCGTCGAGCACACCTGGGGCGCATACAGTGGTCGCCACGCAACAAAACGACACCACGAAAAGTACTTCAACAAACTTCACGGTTATCGGAGTCCCGACGCAGCTCGCATTCACGGCACAGCCGATCAGTACAACCGTGAATAACACGATCGGCAGCAGCCCCGCCGGGGGCATCAAAGTCTCCATCAGAGATGTCAACGGCAATCAGACATCATCGACCGCGAGTGTCACCATCGCCATCGGCACCAACTTCGCCGGCGGCACGTTGAGCGGAACGACGACGGTGGCGGCGGTAAACGGCGTCGCGACGTTTTCCAATCTCGCGATCAACGCGGTCGGCGCCGGTTATACCCTTGTGGCTTCGAGTGGATCTCTCACAGGAGCGACGAGCAGTTCGTTCCCGATCACTCTAGCCGTCACCACGACGGCCGTAAGCTGCACTTTGACCAACTTGGTCGTCGATAACACCCAGACCTGCACCGCCACGGTGACGAATACGGCCACCGTCAAGACTGTGCCTACCGGCTCGGTCACCTGGACGACCAGCGCCGGCGGCGCGAGCCAATTTGGCAGCACGTCCTGCACGCTTGCCCCCACAGGCAACCCGGGGCAGGCGAGCTGTCAGGTCACCTACACGCCCAACGCGACCGGCAGCCGCACGGTGACGGGCACATACGTCGGTGACAGCAACAACACCGGCAGCGTCGGCTCGACGGCGGCGTTCAATCCCGCGCTGCGCAGCACCAGCACGGTCGTCAGCTGCACGAACTTCCCGGTGACGGGAAGCCTAACGGCGAGCACGTGTACGGCGACAGTCTTCGATACGAGCGGCGTGGGTACGTCTAGTTCGCCGACAGGGACGGTCAGCTGGACGAGATCCGGGGGTGCCGGGACCTTCACTCCGACATCCTGCACGCTCAGCAATCCTATTGATTCATCGAATAGTTGCTCCGTTACCTACAATCCGGGTAGTGCTGCTCCCGCCACACTTACAGGAACGTATAACGCGAGCACCAAACATGCCACGAGCAATGGGACCGCGGTAACAAACCGGACGACGACGACGCTGGCCGTCAATGCCGCCACGGGCACGTTCGGCGGCACCGTCAACCTGCAAGCCACGCTGACTGGCGGATCCACAGGTTCGACGATTAATTTTACTCTCAACGGCGCGAGCGCAGGCAGTGCTCTGACCGACGCTTCCGGTGTCGCGACGCTCAACGGCGTCAGCCTCGCCGGCATCGCCATCGGGACCTACCCGGGCGGAGTCGCTGCGACCTTCGCGGGCGACAGTACCCATAACTCCAGCACCGGCTCGAACACGCTGACGGTGAACTCGCCGGCGCCGACGAAATTAGTCATTACCGGCTCCGGTACGCAAACCGCGGGCTCGGGCCAGAACCTCACGATCACGGCGAAAGACGCTTCGAACAACACCGTGACTTCCTATACCGGTGCCAAGTCGCTGACCTTCTCCGGCGCGAACGCTTCCGCATCGCCGGTGACCAACCCGACCGTGTCCAACAGCAGCGGCACGGCGATAGCATTCGGAACGGCGACCTCGATCACGTTTACGAACGGCGTGGCAACCGTCTCCGGCGGCACGAACGGCGTGATGACGCTCTACAAGGCGGAGACCGTCGACATCGCGGTCACCGACGGCACCGTCAGCGCCGCGGGCACCGACCGGCTGCATGTAGTCGTCTCCGCCGCGGCGGCGAACAAGCTCGCCTTCGGCGTGCAGCCGACGAACACGGCCGCCGGCAGCGCGATTACGCCCGCGGTGACGATCCAGGTACAGGATCAGTACGGCAACGTCGCGACGGGCGACAGCTCGAGCGTCACGATTTCTATCAGCAGTCCCGGCGTGCTGAGCGGCACCTTGACGGTCGCCGCAGTGAGCGGGGTTGCGACCTTCTCGAACATCGTTCCGACAAAGACGGGGACCGGCTTTACCTTGCATGCGGTTGACGGTGGGCTCACCGCCGCCGACAGCAATGCGTTCGACGTCACCGCCGGCGCGCTGCACCATTTCAAGGTCGAAGCCGACCCGAGCGGCAACATCGCCACGCAGACGGCGACCGTTCCGTTCGGCATCAAGATGACGGCGCAGGATGCGAATGACAATACCGTCACGAGCTTTACCGGCACGGTGAATCTCACCGTCAACGCGGGCACGGTTGCCCCGACGGTTTCGAGCGCGTTCGCCTCCGGCGTGCGGACCGAGAGCGTCACGCTGACGCAGTCGGGCACCGGCAGGACGATCACCGCGACCGATCCGGTGAGCACGAAGACCGGCACGAGCAACGCCTTCGACGTCAATGCGAAAGCGACGACGACGGCGGTCGTGTCGAACGCGAATCCATCGACGTTTGGCAACTCCGTTACGTTCACCGCGACGGTTACCGGCTCCGTTGTAACCGAAGGCCAGGTGAAGTTTATCGAGGGCGGCACCTGCGCGAGCCCGACGACCGAGCTCCAGGCCGCCGCAGCGGTCGACGGCAGCGGGCAGAAGACTTTTACGACCTCGGCCCTTACGGCGGGCAGCCATACGGTCATAGCGTGCTACTTGGGCACGGGAAACTACGCCGCCAGCGACGGCAGCGTCGCGCAGACGGTGAACAAGGCGTCCACCAGCGTGACGAACATCACCGCCTCCAGCTCCACATTCGGCGGCACGACGAATCTCTCCGCAACGGTCACGCCGGCGAATGTGAGCGGCAGCGTCGCGTTCTACATCAACGGCAGCTTGACCGCGATCCCCGCGAGCTATGATTCTTCGACGGGCATTGCGACCGTCAGCAACCATGCGCACGGCCTCAACGCGAGCGCGACACCCTACAGCGTGCGCGCGGCGTTCACCTCCAGCAACACCAATTATGACAACAGCGAAGCGACGAACGCGACGGCGCTGGCGGTGAATAAAGCTTCAACGACCGTGACGAATGTCACGGCGTCGCCCTCAACGTTCGGGGGTACCACCAACCTTGCGGCGAAAGTGAATCCGACGGGAGTCGGCGGCAGTGTCGCTTTCTACATCAACGGCAGCCTCACCGCGATCCCGGCGGTTTACGATTCCTCGACGGGCAACGCTACCGTCAGCAATTACACGCATGGGCTCGACGCCAGCCTGACGGCGTATAGCGTTCGCGCGGTCTTTACCTCGAGCGACGCCAATTACGACGGCAGCGAAGCGACGAACGCTACTGCGCTGAACGTCGACAAGGCGGCTTCGACGACGACCGTCACCGTTGCCGACGCGACGTTCGACGGCAACCCGCACGGCGGGACGGCGAACGTCACGGGTGTGGGCGGACTGAACCAGAGCCTGACGGTTTCCTACAGCGGGCGCAACGGCACGGTGTACGGCCCATCCACGACGGCGCCGACGAACGCGGGCGATTACACCGCCAGCGCGACATTTGCCGGCGACGCAAACCACAACGGTTCGAGCGACAGCAAGGATTACACGATCAATAAGGCGCCGGTGACGGCGACGGCCGGCAGCGGGAGCGCGACCTACGACGGCTTGACCAAGTCGCCGTCGGGATGCGTGGTGAGCGGCGCTTACACAGGTAATCTCACCTGCGCGAACAATCCGGCTTCTGTCGGACCGGATGCCGGCACGACGACGATCTATCCGGTCGTGAGCGGCACGGGCCTCACCAACTTCCAGATCACCAACGTCAACGGCTCGTATACGATCCACCAGGCGCCCTCGACGACGACGGTCACCGTCGCCAACGCGACCTACAACGGCAACCCGCACGGCGGGACGGCGAGCGTCACCGGCGCTGGCGGTTTAAACCAGAGCCTGACGGTCAGCTACAGCGGCCGCAACGGCACCGTGTACGGCCCGTCGACGACGGCGCCGACCAACGCGGGCGATTACACCGCCAGCGCAAGCTACGGCGGCGATACGAACCACACCGGCTCGAGCGACAGCAAGGATTACAGTATCGCGAAGGCGCCGGTGACGGCGACGGCGGGCGGCGGCAGCGCGACCTACGACAGCTTTACCAAGACGCCGTCGGCGTGCGTGGTGAGCGGCGCCTACACGGGCGACCTCACCTGCGCGAATAACCCGCCCTCGGTCGGTCCCGGCGCGGGCACGACCACGATCTATCCGGTCGTGAGCGGCACGGGCCTGACCAACTTTGCGATCACATACGTGAACGGCTCCTACACGATCATCAAGGCGAACCCGACTTGCGTCGTGACTGGCTATCACGTGTTCTTTGACACCTTCGCGCACACGGCGACCGGTTCATGCACCGGCGTGAACGGTGAAAGCCTGGCGGGTCTCAGCCTGACGGGCACGACCCACACAGCCGTTGGGACGTATAACGACAGCTGGACCTTCACAGATGCGACCGGGAACTACAACAACGGCGGTAACACGGTCAGCGACAGTATCGGTGCGTGGAGCCTGACCGGCTTTTATCAGCCGGTCGATATGACGCCGCCGACGAGCACGTTGCCCGTGTATAACGCGGTTAAGGGCGGCTCGACGGTGCCGTTCAAATTCGAGGTGTTTATCGGGTCGGTTGAGCAGACAAGCACGACCGCCGTGAAGTCGGTCCAATCACAGCAGTTTGCCTGTACGGCGGGCTACGACGCTTCGATCGATGCAATCGACCTCTCGCCGACAGGCGGGACGAGTCTCAGATACGACACGACCGGCGGCCAGTTTATTTACAACTGGCAGACGCCGAAAAAAGCCGGCGATTGCTACAGGGTAACGATGACGACGCTGGATGGCACAACGCTGTTCGCGTACTTCAAGACGAAATAGGGTTTCAGCTGGAGAATCAGGGAAATAGGAGGTTGAAATGAAAACGTTAACCGTGATGATGGCCGCTTTTCTCTTTATATTGGCCTGGGGTACCGGTCGGGTGCCGCAGGCGTGGGCCGGGCCGAGCAATATTTGCAGCGTTTCTTCCATCAATCTGAATCCCAATCCCATTTTTGACGGTGCAATTGAGACGATAACGGGAACGGTCGAGCAATCGGGTTCTGCGGGATCGGGTTGCATCGCGGGAACGGCGGGGACGCCCGTCACCGACGGTTCGATGACGATTCAAGAAAACATGGTGGGGAGCATCCCCGTATCGTGCTCGACCGCGAGCGCCTGCACAGCGGGAAACCTCGGCGCCGCCTGTAGCACCAACACGAGCTGCGATTCGTTTTTGGGAGCCGGCGACGGCGTTTGCACAGCGGCGAACTTCGTTGACCTTGCATCCAGCTCGCCCCCCGATCTCAACGGGCAATTCAGCACCACTGCTTTTAATACGACCGGGCTTGGCGGAAAGACAGTCGGGTTTCGTTCTCATTACACGGGTACCGGCGGCACCGCTTTCAAGGAATCCAAGAGCCTATGTGAGGATCTTGATATCGCTGTACCTACGTCGGTCTGTACGCCTGGAGCGACGATCGCCCCGACTCTGGCATCCGGCGATGGAACCCCGACGCCGGATAACAGCAATTCGACGGCGGACGGTCCGTGGACCTTCCGGATGACCGTGACCGCTTGCGGTGACCTGACGGGAGTGACGGCTCAGGGCGGAGGCAATGGCTGGGCGGCGCTTTGGCCAAATAATACGGCCGGCCTCGATCCGGACACCGGAACCGCGAGCATTCGTAAACTTAACAAGAAGACGCCGGTGATCTTCTGGAATATTGGGGACATGACGGACGGGGAGGTCGCCAACCTCGACGTGACAGTGAACGGCAACATAACGAAAGGCGCGCCCTGCGGGCAGCTTCGCTACGTCTCGGGTGAGTGGTCGACGCTCTTCAGTCTCGATAACGGCGTGACGTTTCAAAAATCGCCGTATACCGGCCAGGTTACTCTCAAAGTCGATAGCGACGGTGCCTTGAGCGCATGTAATCCGTAAAGGGCGAAAGCGGAGGAAAAAAAGGGCGAAGCGGAAACGCTTCGCCCTTTTTTTGTCCCAATTCCGCGACTCAACTGTAAGCCGCCGCTTGTTTATCCTTCCCCGATTGCACTGGCCGGCCACACCCAATTTGGCGAATTTGGTCACTTCATATGTTCATCCCGCGAAATTTGTCACCAAAATGTCGCTTACTTTACACGCGAATGTCTCAAATCGTCCTGAAAATGCCCCGTTTTTAGCGGTTGACGGCCCGTGTGCCTTCGGACTATGTTGGCCGCCGTCTTGCTCTGTAGCCGGAGGATGGGAGGGGCGGCGGAATGAAAAAGTCACGTTATGACAGAGGCTTCGACGGCTTCCGGCTAGGGTTTATCGCGCGCCTGGCGGCGATCCTGTTTGCCGTCGGTTTCTTTCTCGTGCGTGCGCTCTATGCGGCGGAGCCGGCGCGCCAGGAGATCCATGAAGGCGAGGTCGAGGTCCTGCACGAGGACCGCGACGCCGGCAGCCGCTACGTCTATTTCCTCCACACCCCGACGGCGCGCCTGGAGCTGCGTTTTGCCTCCGAGGCTCCCGCACTCGTGAGCGGCGATCGCATACGCGCGCAGGGGCTTCGCACCAACGGCGTTCTGGCGTTAAAGTCGGGAGCCAGTGTTCAGACGCTCTCCTCGGTCCTGCAGAATACTTTCGGCCCGCAGAAGACGCTGGTTATTCTCTTGAACTTCGCCGGCAATCCGGTTCAGCCGTATACGCTCTCGTCGGCTCAGAGCGTCGTGAATACGACGAGCAACTTCGACCTCGAGAATTCTTTCGGGCAGACGTCGCTCGACGCGACGGTCGTCGGCTGGTACACCGTCAACTTTAACTCGGCGAGCTGCGACTACAACACGATCGCGAGCCTGGCGGAGCAGGCCGCCACTGCGAACGGGGTCTCGCTGTCTTCTTATCCGCGGCGCGTCTACGCCTTTCCGCAGTTCAACCCATGCAGCTGGTGGGGGCTTGGCACAGTCGGAGGCAATCCATCCCGCGCGTGGGTGAACGGCAGCTTCCAGCTTCGCGTATTGGGCCACGAGATGGGCCACAACTTGGGCCTCTATCATTCGCATTCGCTCGCCTGCGCCTCGGGCGCCTGCACGGGATCGGAATACGGCGATAATTGGGACATCATGGGAGCGTCCGCGGGCCATTTCAACGCCTTTCAAAAGGAGCGGCTCGGCTGGCTCGATTACGACATAATGCCGCCGATCACGACCGTCGGCGCTGACGGCGTCTACTGGATCGCGCGCTATGAAACCCAGGACTCCGATCCGAAGGCATTGAAGATACTCAAAGCCATCGACCCGGCGAGCGGAAACAGGACTTATTATTACGTCGAATACCGCGCGCAAATGGGTTTCGACAGCGGCCTTTCGAGCGCCGTGGTCCTCCACACCGGGACCGAGGGCGGCGGCAATACAAGCAACCTCTGGGACCTCGATCAGGCGACGACAACCTCCGATTGGGCTTTGAACCTCGGGCAGAGCTATGACGATGCGGCGGCAGGGGTCAATATCACCCTGCTTTCGCTCGACAACACGGGCGCGAGCGTAAGTGTAACTTTCGTCGGGGGCACCTCCAACCCTTGCGTGCAGGCGAACCCGACGCTCGGGCTGTCGCCGGCGACCGAATGGGTTATCGGCGCGGCAGCGAATTACACCGTGACCGTCACCAACAACGACTCGAGCGCGTGCGCGGCCTCGAACTTCAATCTGGCGGCCGTGCTGCCGACTGGCTGGTCGGCCGGGCTCGGCGCCTTGCCGGCGATAGACCCCGGCGCGACGGGCTCCGCCGCGCTTCAGTTGACGGCCCCGGGAGGCGCGCCGGACGGTTATTATAACTTTACAGTGACGGCACGGAACGCCGCCGCGCCGGCGTACACGGCTGCCGCCTCCGCGACGGAAGTGTGCTGCAGCGGCGCCCTCTTCGTGCAGACGGCGACGGACAAGGCGAGTTATGTCCGAAATTCGACGGTGACGGTGACGGTGAATACGCGCGTGGGACAGGCGCCGGCCGCCGGAGTCAACACGACAGTCCAGATCATACAAGCGGGGGCGGTGCTGGCGACGCTCGCCGTAGCGAGCGATGTCAACGGCAACGCCGTGGTAAAATACCGGCTCGGACCGAGAGCGACGCTCGGAACGTATCAGATCACGTCTACTGCGTCGGCTAACGGCTACAGCGGCAGCGATAACGCTGCGGCCTTCAACGTGACGGCGAAGTAGCAGCGCTGACGCACGGCCTCGATCTCATTCCCAAATACCAAGTCGGCAGGAGCGCCGAAGATGGCTCAGCGCTTGGGCTGGACCGAGCGAGCTTGTTCGGCGATCTTCAAATTCTCCCGCGCGTCGGAATAGTCCGGCTTCAAGCGCAGCGCTTCGTTGTAATGCGTGTAGGCGAGGTCCGCTCGCCCTTTTCTAAGATAGGCGGTGCCCAGATTGTTGTGCGCCTCGGCGTTGGCGGGATCGATTTTCAGCGCGGCGTCGAATTCTTCGATGGCGCGATCGATCCGGTTCTTATTCAAGTAAGCGCCGCCCAGATTGTTGTGCGCGTCGGAATCGTCCGGATTGAGGCGCAGCGCGCGCTCGAACAGCGCCGTCGCTTCGTCGATCATTTCCTTATCCAACAAGGCGGAAGCCAAATTGGTGTACGCCGCAGGATTATTCCCGAGATCCATTTGCGCGAGCTGTTTGTCGCCGAGCGGCGCTCCGGCCAAAGCGAATTCCCTCCGCGCCTCCTGAATGTCGCCGCCTTTCAGATAGACCATGCCCAGGTTTTTGTGCGCTTCGCGGTTGCCGCGTAGATCATAGACAAAAATCGAATAGCCGATCTGCCCGATGGGTTGATAGTTGGCGAGCCAGTCATAGTAGTCCTTCGCCAGAAAACGATTGGTCGCGCCGATCGCGAAAAAATCGGCTGGTTTGTCGTCGCGTTTCGTGTCCGGGCAAGGCTCGGGGCGCGGGGGCAGCGCCGCGATATAGACAAAGTCAATTTTATAAAAGCACGGATCAGCCGTGCCGAAATAACTCAAATAGATTTTGCCGATTCCTTTGTCGTTGAGGAAACTTTTCAGCCCTTTGAGATCCTGCCCCCAATCGAGATTCGAGTCGACCGTGACTCGATAGCCATTTTTTGGCCCGCCGACGAGCTCGTTAAAGTAGGCGAGATGGTTCGGATAAATAAAAATGGCCGAACCGACGAGCCATAATCCAAGAAAAATCGGCACGGCCCGGCGCTTCGCGGCGCCTTTCCACAACTCGGCCGCTGCCGCGCCTGCGACAACGAAGAGAAAAGGATAGATCTGCAGGATGTGGCGGTGCCCGATATTCATCCTGGAGACGACGGCCAGTGAAAAGTAAATCGCCGGCGGTATCAACAGGAAAAAGCCGCTCATGCGATCGATGCGGCGGCGCACGATGAGATAGATACCGACGACGAGCAGGGCCAATGTGGGCAGCGGCGTTTTGAGCGCGAAGGCGACGGGAAAGTAGCTCCAGAAACCCGTGTCCGATATCCGTCCTAGAAGATAAGACGTCCGCGTCAAATGCGTAAGATTGAAGATCTGCCCGTCGAGCCATGCATGGGGAAAAATGCGAAATTCAAAGAGCATCGCCATGAGGTCGCGCAGCCATGGCGCGGCGGGCATAGCCGTCGCGTTGATCGCGATGCCCCGCGGACCGGCGTGGAAGCGAAAACCATAAACCGTCCACAATAAAAAATAGGCCGAGACCGCGGCCGTTGTAAAAATTGCCAGCAGCGCAAGCGCCTTGCCGCGCTGATCGAAGAGCGCCGGGCGCCGGCCGATTGCCGAAGGCAGCGGCGACGATGAAAAGATTTGCGCGACGCCGAGCGCGGCTATGATCGGGAGCAGCGCCAGAAAAGAATGTTTCGTTGCCGCGGCAAGCGCAAAAAACAGACAAAAGAAGAAAATATTAGTCCAGGTGATGCGACGGGCGATTCTCCACAGAAAATAAACGGCGGCGAAAGAAAGCGCCGCGAAGGGCAAATCGGTATGGACGAGCTCACTATGCGCCAGGATGTTGGGATCGAGAGCATAGATAAAAAGGGCTGCCGCGGCGGCTTCGAAGCCGAAGAGCTCTTTGGCCCAGGCGAAAACCGCGATGCCCAGCGCGATGGCGATCAGCACCATTTGGAGCTTGGCGTAGAAGAATAGCTTATCGATCGGCGTTCCCGGGAAATAGCCCTGAAGATCGCGGGCGAGGATCGAGCCGGAAAAATAGCGCGGCTCTGGCGCAGCGAGATCGCTGGGCACTATTCGGCTGCCGAAGGCGAGCAACGGCAGCGCCGCCCACATCTTCGCGAGCGGCGGATGCTCGGGATTCATGCGAAAGTCGCCCCATTTGAGGTACGAATAGCCGGCGAGCAGGTGGATCGGTTCGTCGACGGTGTTTGATTTTTGCGAGTACGCCGTGACGGCGATCAGCGCAAACGAGATGGCGAAGACGCCGAGGACAGCGGCGGAAATCCATATCGGCTTTTTCCCGGCAGCCGGGGCGGGCTTGGGCTTCCCGGCCGGCTTTTCGCGGTTCCTTAGCTGCTTTTCTTTCCGCTTCCGCCCCACTGCGTCACCGCTTGATTTTCTGCGCAGTCCCTCTGGCCTGCTCGGCGAGCTTCAAATTCTCGGCCGCGTCGGTGTAATCGGGCTTTAACCGGAGCGCCTCGCGATATTGCTCGACCGCCAGGTCGAGGCGACCCGTGCGGAGATAAGCGGTGCCCAGATTATTTCGCGCCTCGGCATTGTCGGCGTTGAGTTTGATGGCCGTATTGAATTCGCGGACCGCGTCGTCGTAATTGTTTTTGCTGAGATACAATCCGCCGAGATTGCTGTGCGCATCGGAGATCTCGGGCTTCAAGCGAATCGACGCTTTGAATTCCTCGATCGCCTGATCGATCTGCCCCGCGGCATAATAGGCCGCGCCGAGGTCGTTATGCACTTCCGCGCTGCCGGGGTCGAGCTGCAGCGCGATGCGAAATTCGCGGATCGCGTCTTCGCGCCGGTCGTACGCATCGTAAACTTCGCCCAGGTTGATGTGATACACGGCCGAGTCCGGCCGTTCGCGAATCGATTGCTCGAGATAGGCGATCGCCTGCTCTTTATCGCCGCGCTTGTGATATTCCAGCCCCGCGCGATTGCTCATAAGCGGCGCCCCGGGATATTCCCTGAGCGTTGAGACGGCGAGCGCGAGATCGTCTTTCCAGTCGAAATTCCGATACCAGGTGCGCAGCGCAAAGACGCACAATATCGGGGCGAGCGCGACGGCGAGGAGCGGTTTCCATTCGACTTTTTGCTCCAGTCGTTCGTAGAGCCATCCGAGGCAGAGGCAGAAGCCCGCCGAGCCGAGATATAAAATGCGCTCGGCCTTGCCGACGCCGATGGGGAAAAAAATGTTGCTGACGGGCAAGACGGTGATAAAGAACCAGGCCAGCGCAAAGAACAAAGCGCGCTCGCGGCGCATGCTCCAAACCGCGAGGTAACCGAGCGCGACCCATAAAAGCACCGAAAGCAAAACGGCGGGCTCAAAAAGAGAAGCGGCGATGCGCAGTCCCGGGCCCCAATATTCCGCCGACAACGTATAAGGAAAGACGAGCATACCGAGATATTCCATGAGCACGCGGCTGGCGGTGAACATCCTCCGGCCGGCGGAAACGCCGACCCAGCCGACCCAGATATTACTCGGCGCCGTGACCGCATGGGCGCGAAAAAGAAAATAGACCGCCGCTGCTATGACGAAAACCGCGTAGCGCCCGGCGACAAAGCCGAGCGGCGGCGCGCCCGCCGGCTTGCGCCGCTGCGGCGCGCCGAGAAATTCCTCGCGGCGAATCCAATCGTGCACGAGCAAAATAGCCGGGAGTGTGACGGCGCTCTCTTTCGAAAACAGCCCGAACAAATAAAAAAGTCCGGCGGCGGCCGTCGATGCCGCTGCGCGCCAGGCGATGAACGGCCGACTACCTGTCCGCGGCAGGCGGCCGAACCAGAAAGCCAGAAGAAAAAACACCGTCGCCAGGACCTCGGCCCGGCCCACGATGCCGGTTACCGCCTCCGTGTGCACCGGATGGACGGCAAAGACGGCGGCGGCCGCGAAAGCCGCGGCAGGGGATGTGAAGAGCTCGAGCGCGATGAAAAAGAGCAGCAGGGTGGCGACCGCGTGGAGCGCTAGGTTGACGACATGATACCCCGTCGGGTCGAGCTTGCCGATGCTGTAATCCAGGGCATAGCTCCAGACCGTAAACGGTCGATACAGGCCGGGATCGATCGCGCCGGCGTTCTTTTGGCCGCGGCTCCAGTAATTCGTCGTAAAGATCGTCCGGACGTTGCCGACATCGCGCACGAGCGGATTTTCGACGATGATCCCGATGTCGTCCAAAACGAAGGAATTCGAGAGCGTATTTAAATAGGGCGCCGCCGCGAGCCCGACGAGGAGCAAGGCGTAGAGGATCAGGCTGCGCGATAAAGGCGCGGGCTGGTGCTGAAGCGGCGGTTTTGGGGCCGGTTTGCGCGGCGGTTCTTTGCGGTTTTTCTTTTGCTTCACGCGTGGCTTAGCTGGGGCGCGAAACGGCTGAAGGCTCGAGCCGGAACGGGCAGGATCGGTGACCGGAGGGGCGTCGGCGAGGCGCCGCAACTCACACTAATCGAACTTGTAGACGACCTTCACCCCCGGTGAGTGCGTGAGGACCTGGCTGCGCACGATTCGCGAAGGCGTGGTTGCGGAGACGTCGGCCGGCGTTTTAGCCGTATTCCAGATATGCGCCGCCGCCTGGATCCAGTTGAATTCGTATCCCACGTCGACGAACCAATTCCTGTTGATCGCGTAAATCACGTTGACTTCCGCGCCGGCGAAGAGCGTCCCTTTCTTCGAATAGTCGTGCTGTGAGAAGTGCTGGCCGTTGAAGAACCGGTCGCGTCCGTCGAAAGAGGCGTTCTTGAAATACCAGCCGATGTTTCCGCCGGTGCTGAAATTCCATCTCGATTGTTTGTCCGGCTTGTACGAAAGCTTCATACCGGCGTAGGGGCCGAAGAGGAATTCCTTCAACGTCTCGTGATAAGAATCCGCGATGATGCTCGGCACCAGCGTCGCATTGACCGCTTTCGCGTCGAAATTTTGCTTCTCGTAGCGGAATTTGAAGCCCACCAGCCCGAAAATCCTGGCGAGATCGATGGTCACGAGCCGGCGTTGGTATTCGAGCGCCGTATTGAAGACGTCGGAATCCCAATCAATGCTGACGTTCGTCGGACCATTGCCGGGCGGGATGAAAACGCCGTTCGCGCCGTCGACGGCTACCGTAATGAAGCCCGTGCTGTCGGGCGCAGTGACATTTCGGCTAACGGAATACCGCGCCCAGTCGCCTTTCAAGCTGATCGCGTCGTCGTCGCTCAGTTTATATCCAAGGGTAAGAGTTGGAGAGCCCGTCACATCGTTGATATCCGTCCCGCTGAAGCCCTTTCTTTGCGGCACGCAAAATGGGGTAGGGCCGCAGAACGTCGGAAAGCCGTAATGGATGGTGCGGTCGCGGTCGTAGATGCTCGCTTTCGCTCCCATGCCGACGAAGACGCCGTTATCGTAGAGGTACTCTTGGGCGGAAACCGGCGTTGCCGATATAAAGAGCAGCGCGCTGAGTGCAATCCACCGGGCCATCTTCATGTTTTACCTCGTCACCTTCCCGCGATCCGCACGCATGTCTGCGTGCAGGCACAACTAATCGGCCCATAAATAACATAAGCTGACTTTAACAGTCAAATAGGAACATTCCGCCCTTAGCGCCTCAAGGGCCCGGCTCCGGCAGCTCCAAGCAGGACTAGTCACTGGGAGGCATTATAGGTGCCTAACCCCTTACCGCAACGCGAAAGGTGATTATTTGGAGCATCCTGGCGCTTCGCGGCACGATAATGTCGGCAATGTAGCCCCTCCGGGGGAATGCCCGGGGGGAATTCCGGGAGATAGCACCAGACGGTAGGAGACGGATCAATTAAAATAGATGCCTCGCCAACTGCCACGCCCAATCCAGCGCCGGCCAAAGCGGCTCCCCTGATACCGGTGTCCGCGCGAGACCGGTCGCTACCCGACTTTCGACTGTAAGATTTTCCGACATTCTCCGGGATGCCCTATGGGTTAGGGCATCGATGGGGGTCACAAAACGGCCCAAAAAATGGGACCGGCTTCGGCTTTACGGCAAAGAGCAGACACGATACTAATGCGCCTCATCGCAGTTAACCTAAATCAGGTGGATTACGGAGTCCGGTGTTTCCCCCCCGGTGCTTCGGTCCGATGCGAGAAGGAGCTTTTTGTGAAAAATATATTTTTTAAATCGTTCATAGCGGCGGTGATCGCCTCGTTTTGCGTGGCGATCGGATCCGCCTCCTATGCGCAGGTCCTGGGTACCGCGTCCTTGAACGTCGAGCGGCGCGGCCACACGGCGACCCAGATTCAAGGGGGAAAGATTCTTGTCGTCGGCGGCGAGAATACAGGCGGCGTCGTCAATCAGGCGGAAGTCTTCGACACGGCGACGCAGACGTTCTTGGTCGTGGGCACATCGTCGGGACGCACCGACCACACGGCGACCCTGTTGCCGGACGGCCGCGTGCTGATCGCCGGCGGCCGCGACAGCGCCAGCGCTCTCAATTCGACCGAGGTCTTCAATCCGGCGGACAATTCCTTTTCCGCCGGTCCGGTCATGAAAAGCGCGCGCGCGGGTCACACGGCGACCACGCTGGCCGACGGCCGCATCCTGATCGTCGGCGGCGACGCGGTGGGAAGCAGCGAGATCTACGATCCCTCGGCGCAGCTATTTACCGCCGGGCCGTCGATGGCCGAGCCCCGCGCCCTCCACGGCGCGGCGCTCCTGAAGAGCGGCAAGGTCCTCATCGCGGGCGGCACCGATCCCAACGACGGCACAGTGCTGGACTCGGCGGAGACTTACGATCCTGCGGCCGGCGCATTTACCTCCACCACCACTACGATGAGCAACGCGCGCGGTCTGCCGACTTTGAAAGTTCTGCCGGACGGCAAAGTGCAGGTCATCGGCGGCGACGATCAGTTGTCTATGGAGATGTTCGATCCGAACGCCGAGTCGTTCATCGCTATGGTCCATTTGCCGCCAACGGTGGACTTGATCGCAGCGACCTTGGCGACGCAGAGCCGCGCCGCGCTTATCTCGACTGCGATTCAGCAGAACCCGATTCAAGGCTCGCTCACGGCGGAAGAGCTCGCGCTCCTCGATCGCGCGGACCAAACGGTTACGGAACTAGCGGACAAGGCCCTCGTCGCCGGCGGCGTGAACAGCCAGGGCGAAGTCTTGAGCTCCTCGGTCCTGGTCCAAAGCTCTCAGGCGACGGTCACGACGGAAAAATTCGACTATATCCCTGGCGAGATCGTGAAGATCACTGGAACCGGCTGGCAACCGAATGAGCCGGTTTCCATGATCGTGCACGAAGAGCCCGAGGCGCATGCCGACTCCACCTTATCGTCCACGGCGGACAATCAGGGTAACTTTGTCAATCAGGACTTTTCTCCGGCTCCGGCCGATTTGGGCAGAAGCTTTTCCTTGACGGCTGTCGGCCAGAGCTCCGGCCGCGCGGCGCAGACTGCCTTCACCGACGCGAACCCGAGCGGCGATATGGACCAGTGCGCCAACGGTCCCGCCGCGGCGCCGGTTGCTTGTACGCAAGCGAATGGCGCCTGGGTCAACGGCAACGTCAACAATACGAAAGGCCATTACGTCGAAGGCAACTCGGTTCCCTATCGCGCGCGGTTCACCAACCTCGTCGCGGGCCATTCGTACACGATCACGCTCGGCTTCGACATTACGCAGGGCGGCAAGCACGCGATCGACTACCTCACGTCGTTCAACCGGACGGAGCTGACGGCCGATCCTTGCACGGGCAATCCCGATGGCGTCCCCTGCGGCAGCACCACGACGATCGCCATCCCGACGGATACGGCCCATGTGACGAGTCAGGGCGTCCCGCAGGCCGCAGGCAACTTCACCTTATATAACGGCACGCTCACCGGCACCTCCCCATACACTTTCTCCGGAACCTTCACGACCAACAGCTCGAACAAGGTTTCGGTAACTTTCACCGCCACCGGCAGTGCGGCCATTCTGGCGTGGGGCGGCCACATCGCCTCGCAGTTCGACTGGGGCACGGGGAACTCGGCGGTCAATATTTCCGGATCGCCCTATCACATGAGGTTTGAAGACAGCATCGCAGACAACACCAATCACACCGAGTTCAACATCGGCCATACCGACCACGCGCTCGCGGCGTCGGCGGTCGTTGTCGGCGGCAATATCGTTATCAACAAGACCGCGGTCGGCGGGGACGGCACGTTCAACTACACCACGACCGGCGCGGGTCTTTCGAATTTCAGCATCACCACGACGTCCGGCAGCGGAAGCCAGAGCTTCAGCGGCCTGACCCCGGGATCTGCCGGCGGCTCGCGCAGCATCACTGAGACGGCGCCCACGGGATTCGCGCTAACGGCGCTTTCCTGTTCGGTGACCGATGTCAGCCCGCTGAACGACACCACGTTCACGACGAACCTCGCCACCGGCGTGGCTACGGTAAGCAACATCGGGCCGGGAGATACGGTCACCTGTACCTACACGAACTCGAAGAGCGGCTCCGTCACCGTCAAGAAAGTGATGGTCGGCGGCACGGGCTCGTTCACCTTTACCGGCACGCCGGCGGGGACGATCTCGACCAACAACGGCACGATTACGCAAACCGTCGGGGCCGGCACTTACACCTCGACGGAGACGGTGCCGGCGGGCTGGACGCTGACGAGCATCGTCTGCGACGACGCGAACAGCACCGGCAACACCGGCACCCACGCCGCAACGTTTGTTGTGGCGGCGGGCGAGAACGTGACCTGTACGTTCACCAATACTAAGAGCAGCTCGATTACCATCAAGAAAGTGATGGTCGGCGGCACCGGGAGCTTCACGTTCACCGGCTCGCCTTCGGGCACGATCTCGACCAACAACGGGACGATCACTCAGACGGTCGCCGCCGGCACGTTCACCGCGACGGAGACGGTTCCGTCCGGCTGGGTGCTGACGAGCATCGTCTGCGACGACAACGACAGCACTGGCAGCACAGGCACCGCCACGGCGACATTCATCGTTGCCGCCGGTGAGAATGTGACGTGTACGTTCACCAACACGAAGAACGGCAGTGTTACCGTGAAGAAGGTCATGCAAGGCGGCACGGGGACATTCACGTTCACCGGCACGCCTAACGGGACGATCTCCACCAACAATGGCACGATCACCGCGAGTGTTGCGCCCGGCACCTACACCTCGGCTGAGACGGTTCCTTCGGGCTGGACGCTGACGAGCATCGTCTGCGACGACAACGACAGCACCGGCAGCACCGGCAGCACCGGTAACGCCACGGCAACATTCGTCGTGGCGGCCGGCGAGAACGTCACGTGTACATTCACGAACGCGAAGAGCGGCTCGGTAACCATTAAGAAGGTCATGCAAGGCGGCACGGGAACGTTCACGTTTACCGGCACGCCTAACGGCACGATCTCGACCAACAACGGCACGATTACCGCGACTGTCGTGCCCGGCACCTACACCGCAGCGGAAACGGTTCCGTCCGGCTGGGCGCTGACGAGCATCGTCTGCGACGACACTGACAGCACAGGGAACACCGGAAACGCCACCGCTACGTTCATCGTGGCTGCGGGCGAGAACGTGACCTGTACGTTCACGAATACCCAGAACGGCAGTGTCACGATCAAGAAAGTGATGGTCGGCGGCACGGGGACCTTCACGTTCACCGGCTCGCCCTCCGGCACGATCTCGACCAACAACGGGACGATCACGCAGTCGGTCCAGCCTG
>Ga0075433_10001078_pt1 | contig 19638 bp, 15 predicted proteins | sample RhiMethybrSRZTD2_FD_75299 | JGI IMG/M metagenome (GOLD analysis project Ga0075433, IMG submission 75299) | Populus rhizosphere microbial communities from Tennessee, USA - Rhizosphere MetaG P. TD hybrid SRZTD2 | ecosystem: Host-associated > Plants > Roots > Rhizosphere > Soil | place: USA... | reverse complement strand
CATCAGCAATCTCATCTGTCCCATAGATTGGGATGTGAACTGGTGCCTGGCGAGAAACGAAGAGGGCCATTCCGTGACGTCCCCGTGTGATCAGGAGAGCCTGCAATTTTTGTCGTTTCAAGAGAGTCGTCCCGGCCCACTCCAGCTTCGCCAGATCATTCCCGATGTTGATTCGCAGAGCTTCTTCGACCTCAGGCTCATTTGGCGTGGAGGACGTCAGGCCTGAATAGAGTAACAGCCTGTGCCGGGAATCCAAGGTGACTGGCAGCAGATCTCTCTTCTTAGCGATCTCGAGGACGATCTCCTGGCTGACGAACCCGAAGCCGTAGTCCGAGATGATGACTCCTCGGCATCCCTTTATCAACGGGTGCAGCTGCTTCAGCGATTCGCGTCTCGTCGTCGCGGTGTGCTCAAATCGTGATTCACGGTCCAACCGCAAGACCTGTTGTCGTGAGGAATGGACCGATCCTGCCAGGAACCTTGTTTTGGTCGGGGTTTGATAGCTGCTCACCCGGCGAACGAACGAAAGTTGGATCTTCCTTTCTCTAAAATACTGCCAGAGCAGCCGACCTGGATCGTCGTTACCGAGAACGCCGATTGGAATTGGAACGGCGCCTAGGGCCTGCAGATTGTTAACGGCGTTGGCAGCACCACCGGGAAGGATGCGAGACTCCCTGTGCTTGAGGATCAAAACAGGTGCCTCGCGGGAAACACGGGAGATCTCGCCGAAAACAAACTCGTCGGCCACCAAGTCTCCGTAAACGGCAATCGGACACCTCCTAAACCACCTGATCAGTTCTAGAAATCGCTCTCGAGATGTCACCATGGGATTCAACCTCGAGGAGGCAGGTTTCTCTGCTTGAGGACAATTTGGGTGGCTTCCAACAGGTTGCTCGCCGTCCAGTCTGGCTGGATCTTCCAGTTCTGACGCTGATACTCGTACTCCCCGCGCCCATATCCTGAAAGGACAAGGATCGAGCGGGTTCCAGCATTGTGCGCGAGCTCGATGTCGGTGTAGCGGTCACCGATCATGAAAGAACGGCCCAGATCGAGACCCAGATCGTCGGCTGCTCGAAGAAGCATACCAGGCTTAGGCTTGCGGCAACTGCAATCCTGGCGATAGGGTTCCGGTCCCACTGTAGGATGGTGAGGACAGAAATAGATAGCATCCAGGTGAGCGTTTTTTCGCGCCAACTCTTGCTGGAGCTTTTTGTGAACTTGAATGACCAAGTCCTCGGTGAAATAGCCCCGGGCAACTCCGGCCTGATTGGTTACCAGAATCGCCTTAAGATCGCTTCGATTGAGCACTGAGACTGCCTGAGCAGACCATGGATAAATTTGGAAACGCGACAGATGATTGATGTATCCCACTTCCTCGCTGATCGTCCCGTCACGATCTATGAATACCCCGATGCCTGGCATGGATTGAGCCTGTTATCGACCTTATGCCCATCCCGCGGAAGTTTTCATCCTAACCCTTCCAAATTGAGTATTCCCGCAGCCCGCTCATAGACCTCGTCTACAGTGATTCGTGTCATGCAACGATGGTCAATCGGGCATTCTCGCAAAAGGCAAGGACTGCATTCAACCTTTTTGTTCAGAACGACAGCTGTCGGACTGAGCGGGCCAGTAGCGATTTCATCGGTAGGACCGAAGATCGCCAGTGTGGGCACTCGCAACGCGGCGGCCAAATGCATGGGACCTGAGTCGTTGGTGACGAAGAGATCACAACAGGCGATCATGGCGATCAGCTCAGAGAGTTGAGTCTTGCCCGTGAGAAGAACGGCTTCATGACGCATCGCCGCGCGAATCCGCTCGGCGATAGCGGTTTCATTGTGAGAACCAAACACTACGATATTGGCTCCCTGCCGTTCGATGAGACGATCCAGAAGATTTCCGTAGCGCTCGCTGGGCCATCGTTTCGCTGAGCCAAAGAACGCTCCTGGATTGACTCCAATCAGTTTCTTGGAGAAGTCGACTCCACACTCCTGAAGCCGGGTTCTGGCTGCCTGCCTCCGACTTGAGCCCACATGCAACGAGATATCGGGAAGCGGCCCAGCCGGCGAGCCAGTCCCGGATACTGAGGGGAGAACTGACATGACAACACGGTTCCGCTGGGCTAGCTGGTCAATGAGGTCAAGATAATAGTAGCTTTGGTGCACCTTAAGAGTTTGAGGGTAAATGGTGACCGGATGGGTAAGCAGCCAGCCTCTACCGTCACGACTGTAGCCCGCCCGAATGGGAACTCCAGCGAGCCAAGTCAGGAAGGCAGCTTCGAAGGCATTTTGAAAAAGAATGGCAACGTCAAACTGCGCACTGCGTAATGAGCGAGCCAGATTCCATCGGCCTCGCGCACCCCGGTGGGTCCCTTCGCGATCATAAATCATGACCTCATCGACATAGCCTACCTCTTCATAGATCCCGCTCACCCATGGAAGCACCAGCAAGCTGATATGCGCCCGGGAAAAGAGCTGCCTGACCTGCTTCAATGCGGGGAGGGAGATCACGGAGTCACCCACCCAGTTGGTCCCCCGGACCAGTAAACGCCGAACTCTCTCTGGCTGCAACGAAACCCTCATGAGACCGGCAATCCAACCGTGTTCAGCAAGATCCTTCGAATTCCCACAACATCTTCGAACACAAAAGTGACCTTCACTACAATCAGCTTCAATGGATCCAGTGCCGAAGGATCGAAGTTTTCCACGTCCTTTTCAGTTGTGACGACTGTCTCTACTCCCTGTTCCCGACATCGTTCCTTAATGCGGCTGACATCCCTCGCAGAATAGCGGTGATGATCCGGAAAACTCAGTGTGCCGGCGAGCTTGAGTCCCTCGGTTTCAAGCGCATCAAAGAACTGTGCTGGATTGCCAATGCCTGCGAAGGCCAGGACTGTGCGGCCTTCCAGCCCTGCAAGGCTCAAACCCTCTGAGCTTGAGATCGCCGACCTCTGGCCTACCCGGAAGCATGGGATCGCTGGCTTGAAGCGACGGACACGCTCAATGACCAGCTCATATTCCCGACCGGGTTGACACCGGGTCAGTAAGAGGGCATCCGCCCGTCCCATTCCTTCGAGCGACTCCCGGAGCCGCCCCAGCGGAGGTGGATGGTCTCCACCAAAGGGATCGGTAGCATCGACCAGGAGCAAATTCAAATCGCGATGGAGCCCGAGGTGTTGGAATCCGTCGTCCAGCAAGTGAACACCCACGGAAAAGCGGTCTTCCACGTACAGGCCGGCACGGGGGCGGTCTTTCCCCACCGCCACAATCGCCCTCGGTAGGTTCTTGACGATCACCATCGCTTCATCACCAGCTAATTGCGAAGACGCCAGCAGAGACTGTCCGTCCGAGACCAACAGAGGACCACCTGTATTTTCTCCCTTGTAACCTCTGAGCAAGACCGATATCAAACATCCTTCCTCCTGAAGCAAACGTCCAAGCGCAATCACAGTAGGTGTTTTCCCTGTTCCACCCAGGGTGAGGTTGCCCACGCTGATGACTGGCCGTTTCAGTCGATGAACCCGTCGCAGCCCTGAAGAATAGAGACCGTTCCTAAACTGCACGCCAAGTCCATAGAGGTCACTGATGACTGCTAGCGGGGTTTTGAGTCCTATCATTTCGTGGTTGCCTGAGAAAAACCATTCTGCACGAGGTTCGTTCTTCTTTCAACCGACCACCGACAGAACTTCCTCGATCCTCTTCGCAATTCGGTGGGCTGCGCCCCGGTTTCCAGCGATGATCTGGAAGCCTCGTTCCCCAATTTCCTTCCGAAGCTCCGGGTCCTGGTAAAGTTCAACGAACTTCGCGGCCAGCGCATCTTGGTTCTGGACCTGTACGGCGGCGCCCTGTCGTACGAAATCGGTCGCCACCTCCCGGAAATTGGTCATGCAAGGACCAAACAGAACTGCCTTTCTGTAGAGAGCTGGCTCCAAAGGATTGTGCCCTCCCGTTTGGACCAAGCTTCCTCCAATAAACACCAAATCGGCAAGAGCGTAAAGTGTGGCCAGTTCCCCCATGGAGTCCAGCAAGATGACCTCGACCGATCCATCCGAATCCGGCAAACCATCCAGCGTTAAAGCCGAGCGCTTCTTGAAAGAGAAGTGGTGCCGTCCGAGAAGCTCTTCCACTTCGTTAAACCGCTCCGGATGACGGGGTGCCAGCAACAGAAGTGCTTGAGGGTTTCTCTCTCTGAGTTTTCTGAATGCAAACAGTACCAGAGATTCCTCGCCCTTCATGGTGCTTCCTGCCACAACCAGAAATGACGCGTCGGAGAGTCTCAACAAACGGCGATATCCCTTCGTCTTTTCCTCTGAACCCTCAGGGAGGTTGACATCGTATTTCAAATTGCCGCACACCTCGGATGTCTCTGGGGCGGTTCCCAAGCCGCGAATGCGATCCAAGTCGGTTTGGCTCTGCATGCAGCAGTAATTGATGTAGCCCAAGACCCTTTTAATAAACCAGCGGACTTTGCGGTAGCGCCTTACAGAGCGATCAGAGATACGACCGTTAATCAGCAGTACCGGCACGTTACGTCTCTTACATTCCCGGAGAAAATTAGGCCAGATTTCGGTTTCCGCGATCAGCACGACTCGCGGCTGAATTCGATTCAGGCTTCTTCGAACTGCAAAGTTCCAGTCTAAAGGGAAATAGAAGGTTTTCGATATTCCATCAAGTTTTTGACTTGCCAGAGCCTGACCGGTAACTGTGGTCGTGGAGACCAGAAGAGTAAGGTCCCATTTCTGCCTTACCACTCTGATCAGGGGCAGGATGGCTAGAACTTCTCCCACAGACACGGCATGGATCCAGACACCTTTCTGGACATTCTCATATTCCGCGGCTGGCAGAAAGCCCAAACGCTGAACAAAGTTCGCGAGGTATTTTTGATGAGAAACTGCCTGAGCCAAAAAATACGGTAGCGCGAGAAGAAAGCCCAGCGTGAAACAGAAACTGTAGAGAATGTGCATAGAGGAAGGAAGCGTTCCTGCGCTTGTGGCCTGAAACCCACGACTGCTCAGGGTTTCAGCGTATGCATTATAAGCTGCTCTACCCCTTGTTACCAAGCCAAAAACATTGACAACCTTTTGTTTCACCGGCTATATTGGTGGGTCTTTATCGCAGGCCGATCGAATCTCTATTCAAGCCAGTCGAGGAAAGGCCGCCATGAGCAAACTGTCGATTCGCGATCTGGATCTGAAAGGTAAACGGGTTTTCGTTCGGGCGGATTTGAATGTGCCGCTCGATGAGCAAGGCCGGGTGACGAACGACGCGCGAATTCAGGCGAGTTTGCCTACGATTCAGTTCGCACAGCAGCATCAGGGAAGAGTGATTTTGACTTCCCACCTCGGTCGCCCCAAGGGAAAAGTCAATCCAAAGATGAGCCTGAAGCCGGTGGCGGAGGCACTCTCAAAGATCCTCAATCGCAAGGTACCCCTCGCTTCCGACTGTGTGGGAGATTCTGTGCTAGTCCAGACGAAGGAGATGAAAGAAGGGGATGTGTTGCTTCTTGAGAACCTTCGATTTCATGCAGAGGAAGAGGCCAACGACCCCGAGTTCTCCAAACAACTGGCGGCACTGTGTGATGTCTACGTCAATGACGCCTTTGGCACTGCTCATCGAGCCCATGCCTCGACCGTCGGAATGGTCTCTTACGTCGGAAAAGCGGGGGCCGGCTTGCTGATGGAGAAGGAATTGGCTTACCTGGGAAGGGCCGTATCAAATCCCGAACGGCCATACGTGGCCATCCTGGGAGGCGCCAAAGTTTCAGATAAGATTGAGATAATCGAAAATCTCCTGAAGCTCCTAGATGTGCTTCTAATTGGCGGCGGAATGGCCTACACGTTCCTGGAAGCGGAGGGGTTTGAAGTCGGCAAGTCGCTGGTCGAAACAGACAAGGTACCGCTTGCCGAGGCGCTTCTAAGAAAGGCTGAGGCCCGCAAAGTTAAGCTCTTACTCCCTATCGACCATGTGGTCGCCAGTATGGTCGATGCCAGCGCTGAAACAAAGACGACTTCCATTCAAGAAACACCTATTGAGTGGATGGGACTGGACATCGGCCCTGAAACAATTGCCCGGTTTAAAACTTACATCGCCACCGCTAAAACGATTCTTTGGAACGGTCCTTTAGGCGTGTTTGAAATCGAAAAGTTCGCGGCCGGGACCATCGCCATTGCCGAGGCAGTCGCCGAGAGCTCCGCTACTACGATCGTGGGCGGCGGAGACTCCATCGCCGCCATAACAAAGGCCGGCGTGGCGGAGAAGATCAGCCACATTTCCACTGGAGGTGGTGCCTCCCTGGAATTTCTTAGTGGAATCAAGCTTCCAGGAGTTGAGGCACTGACCAACAAGTGAGCTTCTCAGCCCAGTTCCGGCTGCAGCACGGGAGCATGACAAAGGCCCCGGTCTGAGATCGAGACGCCTCAGACCGGCAGGTACGCTGGTTGGCTAAAAGAGCTTTTTAAGAAGTAAGGAGAACAGTATGCGTCGTCCCGTGATTGCGGGAAACTGGAAGATGTACAAGACGGTGAAAGAGGCCTTAGATTTTATTGAGGCATTCAAACCACAGGTCAAGAATGCCACTCACTGTGAAATTGTAATCGCGCCGCCTTTCACCGCCCTTTCGGGCGCCGTCAAAGCTGCTCAGGGATCGAACATCGGAATTTCAGCTCAAGACCTGTTTTGGGAGAAAGAAGGCGCTTTCACAGGCCAGATTTCTGCCTCCATGGTGGCCGAGGTAGGATGCCGTTACACAATTGTCGGTCACTCGGAGCGACGCCAGTATTTCGGGGAGTCCGATGAGACAGTCAGCAAAAAAATTCGTGCGGCTTTGAAGGAGGACCTCGTTCCGATTGTCTGCGTCGGTGAGACTCTGGCCGAACGGGAAGGCGGACACACTCAGCGGGTGATTGAAACTCAATGCCATCAAGGGTTCACGGGCTTGACAGGTCAGGACTTTTCCCATATCATCCTGGCATACGAGCCTGTCTGGGCCATCGGTACCGGACGAACTGCCACACCAGAATTGGCTGAAGAGGTCCATCTGTTTATCCGCGACATGATCCAACGAGCATTCGGTGAAAAAGTGGCTCAGAGTTTGAGAATCCTTTATGGTGGCAGTGTGAAGCCTGAGAACATCAGGGCATTGATGGCGCAAGGTGATATAGACGGGGCTCTCGTAGGAGGAGCCAGTCTCCAGGCAGACTTATTTACCCGCATCGTTAATTTTTGAGTGTTTGGAGCTCATAGGATATTTTCATGACGATTTTGCTCACCATCGTACATGTGATTGTCTGTTTGCTGTTAATTCTGATTGTGCTGTTGCAGTCCGGCAAAGGGGCTGACCTAGCAGGCGCTTTCGGTGGAGGCGGATCACAAACCGCTTTCGGCGCCAGAGGCACCGCGACGTTTCTCTCTAAACTGACGACCGGAGCGGCAATCGTTTTTATGCTAACCGCCTTCAGTCTTTCTCTCTTCAGTTCCCGGCGCGGTGGCAGCTCCGTGATGGAACGTGCCAAAGCACCGGCTGCCAAGCAGTCAGTTCCCGCTGCAACTCCGGCTCAGAACGCTCCGGCAGCTGCGCCCGGTGGAGCTACGAAGCCGGGCCCGAGCCAGCCAACGCCTTCATCTCAAGGGTCGACTTCCAAGTCTCAGACTGAGCCCAAGAAGTGAATCGCGTTGCCTGATTTTCTAAACCCACCTAGACGCGGAAGTGGTGGAATTGGCAGACACACCATCTTGAGGGGGTGGCGGCGCAAGCCATGCGGGTTCAAGTCCCGCCTTCCGCACCAACCCGTTTCACCAGCCAGATATCAGCGCTTCAAGCACCGATTAACCACTCAAACATTGTACGCAAAGACGCACAATGCTAGTATCAGTGGCATTTCCGTCTCATAAGGAGCTCACTGGTGCACAAGAAGCGCCCATGGACAGCAATGATTTTCGGGACCGCCGTGCTTCTTGTCGCCGGCTGCCGTACGGGAGCAAAGATCAGCGGTGACACTGCAGCTCTCGTTAATCAGCGCGAGATAAAGATTTCGGAGGTTGACAAGGTCTTTCATAACCGCATCAAACAGACTTCTCAAAATCCCGCTCCGGAAGAAGCTTCGACTCTGAGACTCAACATTCTGAGCCAGCTCGTTATGGATCAGATCCTCATGGAAAGGGCAGCCAAAGACAACCTGACGGCTTCGGAGACCGAAGTGAATGCCAAGTTCACGGATTTCAAGAAGGATTATACTGAAGAAAAGTTTCAGCAGTTTCTCAAGGATCAGGGCATGACAGCAGACGATGTCAAGAAAGAACTGATCAAGAATGCTACGATAGAGAAGCTCTACAACAAGGAGATCACTTCCAAAATTTCCGTGACCGAAGGGGAGATATCCGACTACTTCAGCAAGAACCGCAGCAGCTTCAACCTGCCCGATCGTTGGCACGTCCTACATATTCTCGTGACGCCCTGGCCTGACCCGCAGATCAACAATGCCAAAAACGATGACGCCAAGACAAACGACGAGGCTCGTCAAAAAGTACAGAATCTTTTGCGGCGCATCCTGGGAGGGGAAGACTTTGCTACGATGGCGAAGAACTACTCGGAAGACAGCTCCACAGCTCCGATTGGGGGCGATCTCCGGCTGCTCTCGGCGGAACAACTCGATGCTCTGGACCCCAAATCCTCATTTGTGAAAGCCGTGCAGAGCCTTAAGCCGGGAGAAACCCTACCTAGCGTGGTGATCACCAAGTATGGCTACCACATCATCAAACTGCTGGAAAAAGAGGCGGCGGGACAACATGAACTCACCGACACGAAGGTGCAATCTGACGTGCGTCAGTTGGTCTTCGCGCGGAAAGAGTCCCTCTTGAAAGCTGCCTTCCTGGAGGTGGTGCGTAACGAAGCCACAGTCCGCAACGTCCTCGCTGAAAAGACTCTGGCAGAAGCAGGAAAGTAAACTGTGATTCAGTGGCGTATCGATCCAACGCCGTTTTTGAGTTGATACAGCTTCTGAATTTCAGCATCGCTCAGCGGGCGGTTGAAAAGCGCCACTTCATCATACAACCCAACGTAATTGACACCCAGGCGGATTGCTGCCCGGGCCACATCCCAAGTGAATGGCTCGCGAATTCCTTGAGCAGTTCCCTGTAGATGGCCATTAAGATATAACTTGGCAAGCCCGCTACTGGATCCCAATCGAGAAAAGGTAATGGCGACATGGGTCCATTGACCACTCGCAAAGGGAGGTTTCTTCACGACCACCAGTCGCTGCAGGAAGTCCGGATTTTGATCGGGCTCCAAATTCTTCGGATTCCACACCTTCAGATCGCCGAACACGCCGAGACGAAAGTGGCGAGGCGAATCATCCTTAGTAAAATCAGTCCAGACAGCGGCATCATTATAGTCTTCATCGGTGACCTGGAGCGGGTCGCAATAGCCCGGCTCTAGCTCCTTGTCTGGATCCAAACTGAGCCAGTACGAGACGGTCCCATTCCAATTTTCGTTCTTGTAGGCAACATTTTTTTCAGCCTGATAGTAAATAGCCTTGGTGTTCTTCTTTTTGAAGTGAAGTGCGTCTCCAAACCGGCCCCTACCAGGCGCGATGCTCACATCTGGACTCCCGATGCCGGGTCGGGCATCGCTCCGATTCTCATACGAAGAAGCAGTGTAAAGACGACGATCTCCTAAGGCGAAATCTGCATCATAGCCGCGATCGAACGAGGCATGGAAAGTCAGTGCCTTGGCCAAATCGTCGTCCTTTGCAGCCATTGCGACAGGTGCCACTACCAACAGGGCCAGGGGAATCATCCAGGTCATAGCCTTATCGCATCGGTTCATGCGGCCTCCGTTATTGTTGATTGGTCATAATAGCTGCTGTCCTGCCATCACCCGGTCAGGAGAAGGTTCTTCTGAGAAGTCACCTTATCCCTTCGTCCAGCGAGGAACAACATAATCGAGCGGTCGAAAGTGGAATGATTCAAATTACTGCCAGTTCCAGTCGTCAAACCTTTCCAGGCTGATTCCGTCTTCGAAGACTCCCAGTGTGATCACGGCAAATGTAAAAACAAGCGATCCCTCTTCTAAATGTCCGCCCAGGGCCTTCTTGGAGTCGCTCAAAGTCAGATGGGGGTGAAGCCTTCCGTCGATCACTGCTCCGGTGACGCTCAGAATATCATACGGCCCTCTGCCTTTCATATAGACGTTCTTCGGAGGGAAGGTCGTATTGTTGACTACGTGAACATGATAGCTCGTGAGGGACCCGAAAGCCCCCATGAAAACTCCGTTGCGCACCGCCCCCTGGGACACCGCTCTTCCCAGTCCTCTTAGCAAATCCTCACCGTTCTTCAACCGAATGACTAAGACCCTGCCGAACTTGCCCGTGGCAACCGGCGTTCCCGAAGCAGGGTCGGTAGGGCCATGGAGCGGCGCGGCTGACACTGAATCGGAAAGCAGACTGTCACAACCGCCGGGTCCTTGGGTTAAAAGCAGTACTGAGCAAGCAAGGCGCATCGAAACACAGGGGAATTTCCATCGCACACGCGTTCTCATACGTTCCTCCGGGTATTAAGAGTCTGCCAAGCCTCATAGCCAATTAATTCGTCGCGAAAGCAACTCTAAGTTTTAAGAGATAGAATCCGGAATCTAGGATCCAAAGCAGGATCTCTTACCATGGACGTCGATCAAAGGCCTTCATACGGACTGCGCGTTATACCTGCAAATGAATTTTGGGGCAGACCGCTATTTTTCAGCCGGAAGTCCTGCCTCGTGAACCAACCAAACTTGTCGCGACAGTCTAATTCGTAGTCTGTGCACCCGAATGTTCCCGTAGGTCATCTCAAGTACCTGGCGGGTTTGCCAATCGGGGAGGACCAGTCTGGACACAGTACCGATAGAGGGGATCCTGAATGACTTTGAAAAGCGCCGCCAACGACCGTCGCCTCAACGTCCAACATGTTTCCTCCAACTGGTCTTTAACCTGAATCGCAGGCTGTCAAAGATTGACCCTCATTTTCCACTGCCAGTCAATGGCAGGGCGGGCGCCCGTACATCAGCTTTCGGTACTCGGCAGTCGCATAGGGCACCGCTTCGATATGTTTTCCTCGGGCTAGATCGGCCTCTACAAGGTCTCGAGCTTTCTGGACGTCGAGATAGGCTTTGTCTACTGTCATCGCTCCGTGCCCTGGCAACAAGGCGTCCCACTGGACTGGTTCTGAGTTCCAGGTAAATGTGGCGAGCTTCTGCAAAGACGCCAGATACTGTCTGTTGTCTGCGTAGGGGTTGTCTTGCCAACCCACGCGGAAGTCGTAAAGAACCGTGTCTCCGGAGAACAGCAAGTTCTGTCCGTTCACCCGAAGCAGGAAGCAGGCGGATCCGGGAGTGTGACCCGGAGTGTGGATGACGAAAATCTTTTGATTAGCCAGTTGCAGCTCTTCCCCGTCCGAGAGGCGACGGTTAACCAAGCAGCGAGGGAACTCGGTCAGGCCAACTTCTTTCGAGAGCAGATGGAAGGCCGTAACTTGAGTCCCCTTCTCCACAGCCGCAGCATCGGCTTCGTGAAGGAGAATCTCCGCGCCAAGTTCCTGAAATTTCCTGTCGGCCATAGCGTGATCCACATGACAATGAGTATTCAGCACCCACCGTATCTCTTTTCGGGAGCGGCCGCACTTCTCCACGTTGGCGACAGTCCTTTCGAATTCCGAGTCCAGAGTCGGATCTACAATAGCGACTCCTTCCGGGCCACAGTCGATCATATACGTCAAGTTGGAAAGGCGGTCCTGCCCTACAAGGAACACCTTGGCGGCAATCTCCACAGGCACAATACGGGAAGGGATGTTCCGGTCTAGCCCAAAGCGCTGCAGGGCTTGTTCAAATCCCTGTCCAGTCGGCCAGGGCTGATTCGGAGGCAAGAGCTTGGTGAGTTCGCGTGATTGGAAGGTACTTTGGTCGAAGGCCACTCGTTGCCCCTCTTCGCTAATCATCGTGCTGATTGGAGGTATGTTCACTTGCGGACTGACCGCGGAAAAATAGCTCCAGACCAGAGCGACGAGGAAGAGTGGGCCTACCAGGATGCGTTGAATCCTCTTTCTGCCCATACTTACAATCCTCCAATCGGACGGGCAACTACTGCGGAAGCTCAGAATCCTTAGATTCAATAGGGTAAGACTACCATAGAGTTACCGCATCAGAAATGCCTACGAACCCGGAGGTGGTCTGAGAAGAAACAGACGGGCCCGGTAAGGAGGTTTTCGGCCCATTGCTGAAATCCTGAAGAACTGCAACAAATCACTCATGCTTCAAGGCGCGATTTTCGATAACCCTTGATGAGCCTTATCTAGCGGTTAGCTTGTCGTTTCGATGAAGAGGCGGGCTCAATTCCTGTATCAAGGAGAAGGCTTATGCCAGGCTCGGAAGATCTCTTAGAGGAAGGAAAACCGGCTCGTGGTAAGGGTGAGGAGCCTCTCTTGGTCAGAGAGTCCCAGGACGACAGTCAAACCAACAGGGTGGCGCGAGGCAACGGTGAAGGCAAGTACTTTGCGGGCGCCTCCAGCTTCATGGATCCACCTGACACCGCATTCCACGAGGCAACTTTCAAGCCCAAGGAAGAAGAGGAGATCGAGGCCGTCTATCTCGAAGCCGCGGAGACCCTGGACACCCTCGTACCGTCGACAGATCAGGTCAAGTTTGGTACAGGGGAACCAACCGCCGATTTGGCCATTCATATTGAGCTGGATCCCGCACCCGAGAAGCTTGATCTCAACCAGTTGGTCGAAACGGCTCGGAACCAACTCCAAAACGGAGACTACGCAGCTTGCCTGAAGACGGTGCAGACGGGGCTCCGCGAAGATCCTGGCAACTATCAACTGTCGACTCTCCAGACAGAGGCTCAACGCAAATACGAGCTGCGTCGCGCAGAGGAAGAACTCTCCAACCAGATTGCCAGCGTTAAGACTGAAGCCAACGAGCTCTTTCGAAGTGGGCAATTCGACTCGTGTCTCGAGAAGTTCAAGTTCCTGTGTAAATTGGAGCCTGATAATCTCGAGTTTCGCGAATTCCTTAAGGCCAGCGAGGAGCAGCTCTCGAAATTACAATCCGCCAACGCAGAAACCAGCGCTATGGCTCAAAGTCCGGCCGCTCCTTTGCCAGATAAGGCCGCTCCAATGCCTCCCCAGAGAGCAAACAAAAAATCCACGATCGAACCGGATGCTCAACGAGAACCCAAACGAGCCGATGTCGATTCGGCGGGTACCGAACCTGACTCGAAACCCAAGCTAAAGGGTTGGGCTCTTGCGGGAATGATTGTGGCCGCGCTGCTCTTGGGAGCAGCAGCCGTGGGAGGTTGGTTGTCCATGCGTCCTCGGCAAAGCCCGATCATTCCCGAGTTTCAAGCCGAGCCTGACGGAGGGAGTGCTTTCTTGAATCGAGAGCCGAATGCAGGGCCCGAACGATTGAAAATCCCCCTTTCGGATTTACAGTCCAGTGCGACAACGCTCTTTGATCAAGGAAAGTTTCTGGAAGCTAGCCGAAAATGCGAGGCGATCTTGTCTGAAGATCCGGAAAATCGCTTTGCTCTGGGACTGAAACACGACGTTGTTGCTCGTCTTGTCCGGCTCGCCACCCAGGCGACGTCAAGGGCTCGCTGGGAGGAGGCTCGTACTGCCTGGAACAACGTTCTGAAAGTGGATCCAAACGACTCCGAGGCGATCAACCAGTTGAAGGTCGTGCGGACGAAAGTGAAAAAGCAGGAGGAACTAGCTACCGCCAACAAAGCTGACCTGCAGCGAAGGATTCAAGATTTGCATCAGCAGATCACCTTGGCAATGGGCTCTAAGAACTACCTCCCGCCGGGTTCAGGAAACGCATTTGAGCTCATCAAAGAGCTCAGTGGCCTTTCTCCCAGCGACAGTCTTGTAGGAGAGAAATTGGACCACATTTACCTTGAGACCCTGACCCAGGCCCACCGGAGAATTCAGGCACACGATCTGGTTGGCGCCACTGCCCTGGTCCAGCAAATCCAGACCTATTTCCCGCAAAGCCCGGAATTGAAAGGCCTGCGCGAAACTCTGAAGTTAGAGGAAACCAAGCTCCTGGAAGCCCGTAGCATCTTAACCCAAAAGGCGGAATTGGCCATGGTCGCGGGACACTATATCACGCCGCCCAACGACAACTCGGTGGCCTACTGCAACCAAGTACTGATGGCTGACCCACAAAACCAGAAGGCTCTCTCCTTGAAGAAGGAAAGCCTCATGAAAGCAACTGCTCAGGCCCAGGAGTGGACTCAAAAAGGGAAGTTCGAAGAGGCCAGTGGCGTGTACTCTTCATTGCTCTACCTTTCCCAAAACGACAGCCGGTTCCCGTTTAGCAGTCAGGACCTGAAACGGGAGGTCGATAAGCTGGAGTTCACCGCATCTCCCGTTGTCCACCATCACACCATCGGAAGCTGCAGCGGAAGACTAAGATTTAACGGATACCAGATTGCGTTTGTTCCTTCCGGAGACAGCCGGGACGGGTTCAGCCAAACTCTTAAAGAAATCACTCAGATCGAGGGCGGTGATAAGCTGAAAATTCAGTTCAAAGATAAGACCTACCGGTTTGAAATCAGCACGGCCAAGAGCAAAGAGGAGAACCGGGAAAAAATTAGCCGCATGCTGGAACGCCTCACTCTGTTGACAAGCAAAAAACAGTAGAATAGAACTTGTTGAGCGAACCGATTGTGTGGCGCATTCCTCGAGCTGGCAAGCCTACAAGATAAATCTCTGCGCCACTCGGGTTCCGTTGGCGTTTTCCAAAAGAGATTAAGCGTTGAGTACAGAGCGTTGTATCCTGTTCAGCCTTGCCCATCCAGACGACGAGAGCTTCCTGGGAGCCGGGATTGCCTGCAAGTATCGATCCCAAGGAGTGCACCTAGTCCTAGCCACTGCCACTCTTGGCGAGGCAGGCAAGACCGGCGACCCGCCAATCTGCAAGCAAGAGGATCTTCCTAAGGTCAGAGAAGCTGAACTTTTGGCAGCCAGCAAGGTGCTCGGCATAACCAAGGTGCATCTGTTGGGACACCGCGACCAGCAACTCGCTCACGTGCCCCCAGAAAAAATTCGCCGGCAGCTGGTCCAAATCATCCGCCAGCACAAACCTCAGATTGTCATCACATTTGATCCGAACGGAGCCAACCTGCACACCGATCATATTGCAATCAGCCGCTTCACGAACGATGCCTTAGGTGCGGCGAGCGACCCGCGCTGGTTCCCGGATACAGGGCCTGCCCACCAGGTAAGTCGCGTGCTCTGGCCAACTCCTATGCTTTTTTGGGAGGCCTTGCGGGCAGGCAAGTTGAACGACCAGCCGGGTATCGATTTCGTTGTCGATATTCGCCTCTGGAGTGAGCGGAAAGCGGAAGCACTGCGGGCTCATCGCAGTCAACATCTGTCGATCGATCGGATCTTTTTCAACTCCCCCGACCTTGAGTTATTGCTCAGCAAGGAACTATTCAGGCAAGGATGGGGGCCATCCCTTCCAAGCCGACCATCGAATGACCTCTTCGCAGGGATGGACGTCGCATAAGAATCTGGATCCAGTCTCCTCCGGAAAGGCGATGCATGCGCCTCAGAAAGAGTGGGTCGGCAGTGGAGAAGCTGATGCGTCGTTGGAGTTAGCTTCTATCTTGAGGTCCTTCTGAGGCTGGGATCACTGCTTCTGTTCCCCATCGCCCCTTTCGGGGCTGGAATAACCACCACCTGGAGGGCGTTATCGAGTTTTGCGACAGAAAGCAGCTAATGCTTCGCTTCGTAATAGTCGGCCTCGGTATGTCCCTGCATAGCGTTGTTTTGAAGCAGAATGGTTCCGGCGCCGGCGGCCCTGTAAACGCCGTAGCGTTGGGTACGTTCTTTGCCTGATCGGGTTTCGGCGATTTGGTTGCTGGCAATCAGAATCTCACCGGCGTGCGGTTGGATCAAGAATCCGTACCCGGTCTTAGTGTCGCCGTTGTTGGTAATCTTGTTATCTTTGAAAGTATTGCGATGGCCGCTGTTCCTAACAGATTCCTCCCTGAGATAGACCCCCGAAATACGGTTCCCTGAAATAGTATTGTTCACAAACACGTTGTCAGTGTCCTTGTGTCCGATGGAGATGCCATACTGCCCATTATTGGTGATGACGTTGTCTTCAAAACGGCCATTCCGGACACGCCAGCAAAGGAAGAGTCCGATCTGCCCGTTATCATGCAGACGACAGCCCTTAACTAGCGCATGCGGACTTCCTGTACCGGGATGGACTCCAAATCCTGTATGGCCATATGACTCACAGTTCACGACCTGGACATTGTCGGTAATTTGAAACGAGATTCCGTCTCCGTTATAGTTCTTTGCCACGCAGTTCTTGATCGTGGCGTTCCGGGATTGGTAAAGGTAAATGGCACCCCCTCGACACCCGTCGATATAGCTGTTTTCTTCCTTGTTGCCATCAACAATCAAATCTTCGAACACCACATTCTCTGTCTCGATCGCGCAAAGAATGGGAAAGCTGTTCCGAACACGGGCACGTAGTGGTTCGACACTGTAATCGCGCAGTGTCATAGGACTGATACGCAGGGTGTTCCCCTTGACCGCGACAACTGTGGTGACGCTGATATCCCAGCCGCTGCTCAAAGTGTTATCCAAAACGCTGAGACCCATTCCCGGCCGGAATTTCTGGGGATCCGCGACGGTTAGCTGGCTCTCTCCGTAATCACCATCCTCAATCAAGAGACTTTCAACTCCTTGGCTCTTCCGCAATATCGTCCGACCCGCAGTACCGCGCACCGTCACACCGGAAGGAACAAAGAGACTGTTTTCCATTTGGTAAGTACCCGGGCCGATGATGAGGGTGTCGCCAGCCCGAAGCATGTCGGCGGCTTTCTGCAACGCGGCGTTGTCCGATCCGATGACATCGGCCTGGCCGGTCTGGGAGACAGTGACAGTTTTGACCTGTTTGTCGCCGGTGACAGCTGACTTCTGCCCCACCATTGCACTGCAAGACGTACCAAACAGAGCTACCACTAGAAGAACCGTACAAACCAACAGGCGCTTTGACATGAATTCCTCCCTAGCCCATGAAATAACCTTGCCCAAATGTACTTGATCTCAAATCTCAAGAGGTTCTTCCCCACTCGGCTGTGACTCCTGTCAAGGGATCTTAGCCACATACACTTGTGGAAAGCCCGAGGTATCAGACGTGAAAATGACGTGGGTCTCTTTCGGGTGCCAAGAGGGATGCGGGTGAGTCCATTGCGGTCCATAGACCGTATCTGTTTTCATTTCCATCCAGCTCAAGTTGGACTTCCTTTCCAGGTCTTGTTGAGCGGCAGCCCGGGCCCAATCCTCTGCCAAGGCGTAGCGCGACTTCTTCCATTGTGAGCCCTGACTAGAACTTTTTGGGAAACAGACTGTCTGGCGCTTTCCGGAGGAAACCTCGACCCGCTGGATGCCGATGTCCGGATGATTAGTATCGCAGAGGAGAACCTTTCCTGCGGCATCAGGGGCAATGTGCCAGGCATTGAACTCCGCTAGGGTCGAAATCTGTCGAGTTTTCCAATGAAGTTGCTTGAGAGTAAACGGCCAGACCGCGAATACAAGGTCTCCGGTCCGCCCCAGAAAAGTCTCATGAATGATGAATTCGTCATTCCCATGCACATACAGGCATTCTGTTCTCCCGCTGTCACGCCGGATAACGTGCATGCGCGGTGCCGGGTCGCTGGCGAACTCGATGAGATTGTCGTCCAGAGGATGGAACTGAGGATGAACGACCGTCTTCGGCCAGCGTAATAGAACGCCGCTTTCCCGGCCATCCGTGCTAACGACGGCAATCCCGGCATGGCCATCTTGCCTGATGGCGGTGACAATCCAGTCCCCGGTGCCGCTCAAGTTGCATTCTGCAAGTTGGGCGTTGGAAAATCTGGCAAGACAGACCTCCTCCAAGGTTCCCCGATTGAAACCGTACACCGAGCCTTCGCGAGTAAAGAAGATTTCTTCGCCTGAATGCGAGACACATGCAGAAAAAGGATGCAGCCCCTGTCCCTCAGTCAACTGTCGAATAGGACCATCTGGGAATGAGAGCTCATATAAGTTCGCGTGGCCATCGCGATAAGAGGTAAAGACAACCGTTTTCCCATCGGGAGTGAAGGAGCGATTCAGAAAATAGAGATGATGGTTGACGGAGGCATGAGAAGTAAGTTGATGCACAGTCGCTCCCGTCTGTTCATCCCTGAGTTCGCGGTGCTCAGAGGGGAAGGATTGGCCTTTTCCAAACCGCAATGTGTCGTCTCTTGTTCGGTCGATTTTTCTTCGATCAAGCCACTGATGGAACGACAAATGGGTCACGATAATCACGGCTGAGCATCTGGCTAGCCCCCTCGTCGCCGATGATGTTTTCGGCAGCCGGATCGAACTGGATGGTTCGACGGGTGCGATAGGCAATGTTGCCCAGATGACACAGTGCGCTGGAGAGATGACCTTCCTCGATATCGACACCGAGGTCTTCGCGTTTCCCGCTTCGAACCGCGCTGACGAAGGTATTCCAAGGATCGCCTTCTCCTGACCCTTTGGGTCCGGGTTCTCGTTTCTTGCCCAGAAACGTCCTGTAACTGAAATACTCGAGCTCCATGTAACCTTCAGAACCGTAAAAAAGCACACCGACGTTATTGTCGCCCGGCGATCCAAACCCTCCTTCGTAATTTGTTACCCAATGACGAGTCTCGAACTGCAGCAATTTCCCTTTACCTGGATACTCAAAGGTGCAAATCAGCGTATTGGGTGTCTGCTGGTCATCGTCAAACATGTAATGTCCACCCATGCTTTGGATCCGGCTTGGCAATTCGACACCCAGGCCCCACCGTGCCATATCCATTTCGTGGACACCCTGGTTCCCCATGTCTCCGTTGCCACAATCCCACTGCCAATGCCAGTCATAGTGCAGATTCTTGCGAAACAGCGGATTCTTAGGAGCGGGACCGCACCAGAGGTCGTAATCAACGCTGGCAGGGACCGACTGAGGCCCACCGGCCTTGCCGATAGAAGGACGCCACTTAAAGCAAAGCCCGCGCGCCAGGTAGAGATCTCCAATCACTCCTTCTCGCAACTTCTGAACTGCTTCGCGAATCGCAGGCGAACTTCGACCTTGAGTACCGTGCTGACACAAACGGTTGTATTTTCTCGCTGCCTTGACAAGCTGGCGTCCTTCCCAGACGTTGTGGGAGCAAGGCTTTTCAATATAGGCATGCTTGCCCGCCTGCATGGCCCAAATGCCACCCAGCGCGTGCCAGTGGTTAGGCGTCGCAAAGCTGACGACATCAATCTCCTTGTCGTCAAATACAGCCCGCATATCCCGATAGCATTTTACCGGACGGCCTGAGTGAGTCTCGTATTGGCTGGCGCGTTCTCGCAAGACCAGTTCATCCACATCGCAAAGAGCTGCCACTTGGACTCCAGGCTGTTGATGAAAGCCGTGGATGTGCTCCTTGCCTCTACCTCGCAGCCCTACCACAGCAACGCGGATGGTGTCGCTTGCAGCGAAAACTTTCGCCGACCGAGATGCTGTCCCTAAAGCGGCCATTCCTCCGGCCGCGGCAATGCCGCGCTTTACGAATTGACGACGGTTGATTGATTGGTTCATAGCAACTTCCTCACTCCA
>Ga0075433_10001077_pt1 | contig 19642 bp, 20 predicted proteins | sample RhiMethybrSRZTD2_FD_75299 | JGI IMG/M metagenome (GOLD analysis project Ga0075433, IMG submission 75299) | Populus rhizosphere microbial communities from Tennessee, USA - Rhizosphere MetaG P. TD hybrid SRZTD2 | ecosystem: Host-associated > Plants > Roots > Rhizosphere > Soil | place: USA... | reverse complement strand
CGAGGTCACGTGCCCGCGCGAGCCCGATCGCCGCGGCGGCACGGTCACCGTAGCGACGCCGGCTTTCGAGGCGGTACACCGCGAGCTCGGCGAGCGCGACGTGATCTGCGACTTCCGACCCGAGACGGGGCTACGGCTCGGTCCGCACTTCTTTACCAGCGACGACGAGCTCTCGTTCGCTGTCGCGCAGATCGCCGACATCGTCCAGTCAGGCGCATACGAACGGCACCTGGGGGCGGCGGCGAGGTTCTAACGGCCGTGCTGGCTGGCGAGGCGCTCGCACGGCGCCGGGTCCCGGTTGCAGACGCCGATGATCTGGCGGCCGGTGCCGATATTTCCCCGGGTGTCGCCCGCGGTGACGCGAATGACATAGACGCCGTCGGCGAGCGTCTCCGTGTTGAGATCGGCGAGCCGGAAGTAGTAGCGACCCGGCATCGTCGGGTAGATCCGCGCTGCGAACTGCGGGTGATTCTGATACGTCCCGCGGGCGTAAACGTCCCAGAAGCGGCTGTTGAGCGGCAGGTGCGCGCGGAAGTCCACCGTCGTGCCCCCACGGATCACGCGACCCGACGACTTCTGTAGGGACCAGCGAACGAAGGCCGGGGCGATCGGGACCCCGTCCCAGGGAGCCGGCAGCGCCATCGCCGGCTCGTCGAACGCGTCGGCGACGGCGAGGACGTCTCGCTTCAGGTCGTACGGGTTGGCAGCCAGCCCGCCGAGGGTGCGGAAGTCGATCGCGCGGACGTGCGGCACGGTCGTGTCGGAGTACGGCCGGAGATGACCCTCGAGGAGCGGGTCCACCGCGCGGCCCGCAGGAGAGATCTCGGTCAGGTGGACGTGCGCCGCGAGAGCGGTCACGCGGCCGAGGACAGTCTTGCCGACCCGCACGTGCTCGCCCTGTTGAGCCGCGGGGTGGATGTGGACGTACTGGAACCGACGCCCGTCCGCGACCTGGACGACGACCCGGTTTCCGTGGACGCGGCGGACGACTCCCGACAGGACCGGATAGACGGCCGTCCCCGGCCGGGCCATGATGTCCACGCCGTTGTGGAACGACACGTCGCCGTTCTCCGGGAACCGGTTCGGGTCGAAGGGATCGAAGTAGATCGTGCGCGGATCGCCGAAGTAGCCGCGGATCGGATGCTGCTGGTGGAACGGCTCCACGGGCCACTGGTACGCGTGAACGGCCGGAGCGGCGACCAGCGTCGCCGCGAGCGCCAGGAGCAGGGTCAGCCGGAACATCGGGCGGGTTATACCGCGAATTCATCGGATTTTAGTGCCGGTGCGGCGGGCGCTCAGCGCTCGAGCAGATCGAGCAGCCGCGCGGCGTAGTGCGGCGCGGTCGGCTCGTCCTCGTGCTTGAAGTACGCGTAGACGGGGATGCCGGCGGCGAGCTCGGCCCTGATCGACGCCGCAAGACGTTCCAGTGCCGCGTCGTCGTACGGAGGCTCCCGGAGCCGCAGGTAGCGGAACGGTGCGGCGGCTTCGAGGTCGTTGACCCGGACGGCGCCGTGCGCTGCGAGCGTGTCCGCCACCTCGCGCGCGTGCCAGCTCGGATCGCGAAGGTCGAAGGCATAACGCAGGTCGGGATCGACCGACCCAAGCATGAGCTGCAGCAGGCCGTCGTCCCGCGGCCGCGTGTCGCGCAGCCGGACCAGGATCGGGCCGAGACGCTCGCCCAGGGCCCGGACTCGCTCGTTGAAGGTCGAGAGGAAGCGCAGGTCGTTGCCGTACGTGATCCGGCGCGTCATCTTCACGGCGAAGGCGAATCCGGGAGGCGTCTGCGCGGCCCAGGAAGCAAACTGCTCTTCGGCGGGTAGCCGGTGAAAGGTGCTGTTCAGCTCGACGGTCGGAAGACGGTCGGCGTAGAACCGAAGGAACTCGGTCGGCTTGGCCTGCGGCGGGTAGAACCCGCCGCGCCAGCTCGGGTAGGAGAAGCCCGAGGATCCGACATGGGCCGAAGCTAGACTCGGCTTCGTGGCCGTCATGCAGGAAGTCGTAGCGGAGAACGTCGTTCCTGTGCTCGACCACGGCTTCCTCGCCCTCGACGCCGCGCTCGCCACCGACCTCGCCGTCGTCAACGGCGCCCGGGTCTCTTTCAACCAGGCCTCCGAGGAGCTCGGTGAGCGCGATGCCGGCCTGATCCGGTTCCTCATGCGCGAGCGGCACGGCTCGCCGTTCGAGCACGGCTACTTCCGCTTCATCGTCAAGGCGCCGATCTTCGTCGTCCGGGAGCACCACCGGCACAGGGCGGGTCACGCATACAACGAGTGGAGCGGGCGCTATTCGAAGCTGGAAGCCGAGTTCTACGTCCCGGACTTCGTCCGCACCCAGGTGGGGAAGCCGGGGGCGTACAGCTTCGAGCCCGTCGACGAGGACACGCGCGAGTCGGCCCGCCGGGAGATCGAGGAGAACGCCGAGCGCGCCTTTGCCGCCTACGAGCGCCTGCTCGAGCAGGGCGTGGCGAAGGAGGTCGCGCGGATGGTGCTACCGCTCTCGCTCTACACGAAGTACCTGTGGAGCTGCAACCCGCGCAGCCTCATGCACTTCTGCTCGCTGCGGAATCACGAGTCGGCCCAGTTCGAGATCCGCCAGTACGCCGCTGCGGCCGAGGGCTTCCTCGAGCGCCTGATGCCGGTCACGCACGAGGCGTTCGTCGCCAGCGGGCGCGTCGCGCCCTAGGCGACGCGTCACACGAACTGGACTCGGAGCAGCGGCCTGGTCGAATGTGTTCCCGGCCTCTGCCGGACGATCACCCAGCCGTAGGGCGGCTTGAAGCTGTACGGAGCGTTGAGGCGGACCGTCGTCGTTCCAGCGTGCACGCGGAATGTGCCGCAGCTGGCCCTTGGATGACCCGGTCGCGTCAGGAAGAGTTCGTAGTAGCCGCCGACGGGCTGCGTCGGCAGGCCACGAACGCGAAGCCTGAGCGGCCAGTTACCGCCGTCATCCCTCTCCTGCACATCGATCACCGCGGAGGCTCCCGGCGCCGCCGGTGTCGCGCTCATCCGGGCCGAGAACTCCGTGCTGAAGCCGCCGCCGTGCCGCACGCCGAAGAGGTAGCCGACGACGAGCGTGACCGCGGCGAAGCCGAGCGCGAGCGTGAGCACGCGACCGCGGTGGCGCGCCGGCAGGCCGATGACTCGTGCTTCCCGCTCGGCCCCCGGAATCGGAGCCCGCTCGAGCACTGGCGGAAGCTCGGGCGGCGGACCCGCGGCGACGAGCAGGTCGTGGACCTGCTGGAGGCGCGCCTCCTCCTCCTGGGAGAGATCGTCGCCCACGAGCTCGCGGAGGTCGGGTTCGCGGGTCACCGGAGGTCCTCCGTCTCGAGGAGATCGGCGAGTCGAGCGAGGCCGTTGCGGGTGCGCGTCTTCACCGTGCCGAGCGGGACGTTGAGAAACTCCGAGATCTCGCTCTGCGAGAGCCCGCTCCAGTACGCGAGCTCGAGCACGGCGCGCTCCGAGCTCGGAAGCTCCGCGAAGGCGCGGTGCACCACGAATGCCTGCCACCCGGACTCGGCTCGTTCGTGCGGCCCGGGATCGGTCGACGCCACGTCGGGTGGATCGCCGCCGACGTCGCGGCGGCGAGCGCGCGCCTTGTCGACGATGGCGTTCCGCGCGACTGTGTACAGCCACGGGCCGCCGGGCCCGCGATCCGACCGGTAGCTCCGCGCCGAGCGCCAGACCGATGTGAACGTGTCCTGGACGGCGTCCTCGGCCTGCTCGCGGTCGCCGAGCCGGCGCAAGGCCAGCCCGAACACCGCCCTGGAGTATCGGCCGTAAAGCGTCTCGAAAGCCTCATGGTCGCCTTCACCCGTTCGCTGGAGCAGTTCGCCGTCCGATTCTTCGTGTCCTGGCATCGACCGCACGTCGGCCGACCGAGTCCGCGGGGTAATGCGCGGGCCGGCCTCCATGACGTATGCCATCTCCTCCCTGGTACGCGGGACGCGTCGCCCCGGATTGCCGGAGCGTACCGCCGATTGCCTGGGTTCTGTAAGGAATGTGATAGCAGGACGCCAATTTGTGTCTTTCTGGACGTCTCAAGGAACGAAAGGGGAGATGCATATGGTTAGGAGTCTCAGACTCTTGCCCGCCCTGGTTGCGATCGGGCTGTTGCTGGTTCCTGCTGCCGGCCAGGCCGCTCCGGCCGCAACCAGGAATGTCTCGATCAAGTCGGGAGCATTCAGTCCGACCTCGGTCACGATCAAGACGGGCGACACGATCACGTGGAAGAACGTCGACTCGAAGACGCATCAGGTCGTCTCCGACGGCGGTGCCTTCGCTTCGCCGATCCTCGGCGCAAGCCGGACCTATTCGTACACGTTCAACAAGACGGGGACGTTCCGGTACCACGACGGGCTCTACCCGTCACACAGGGCGAAGATCGTCGTGCAGGCGCGGCCTACGCCGCCCGGCGTCTCGCTGGCGCTCTCGAGCCCCGTCGTTACATTCGGCCAGCGCATCCAACTGTCGGGCGTAGTGTCGAGCAAGAAGGCCAACGAGACGGTCTCGATCTACCGTCGGCACTTCGACGAGACCTCGCCCCTGTTGATCGCCACGGTGCTCACAACGACCGGCGGGGCGTGGTCGTACAACTTCTATCCCGACATACAGACCGCCTTTCAGGCGCGCTTCCGAAATACGAGTAGCGGAGAGGTCACGATTCTCGTTCGGCCGCACGTCCGCCTGGTCCCGTCTGGGAAGAACCTCTTTGCCAAGGTGTTTTCATCGAACAGCTTCGCCGGCCACTACCTCATCCTGCAGCGCAAGTCGGCGAAAGGCACGTGGGTCGGAGTGGAGCGGCTGAAGCTGGGGCAGCACTCCGGCCGTTTCTTCCGGGTGCCGCGTCGGCACGGACGCAGCGTCTATCGCGTCTATCTCACCGACAAGCAGGCCGCACCCGGCTACGTCGCGTCCTGGAGCGGGACGCAGACCATCCGCCGCCGCTGACGCTCGGTGGGGGCCGGCGCGCCGGTCCCCACCGCCTCATCCGGCTAGCCGCGATTCGCGTAGCGCTGCTCGACGGCGCCCCAGTTGACGACGTTCCACCAGGCCTCGAGGTACTCGGGCCGGCGGTTCTGGTACTTGAGGTAGTAGGCGTGCTCCCAGACGTCGATGCCGAGGAGCGGCACGTCGCTCTGCATCACTGGCGAGTCCTGGTTCGCGGTCGAATAGACGGCGAGCCCCGTCCCGTCGTAGACCAGCCAGCTCCAGCCGCTTCCGAAGCGCTTCACGCCCGTGTCGTTCACGAGCGCCTTCAGCTCAGCGAAGCTCCCGAACGTGTCGTCGATCGCCGCGGCGAGGTCGCCGGAGGGCTCACCGCCGCCGCCCGGCCCCATGATCTCCCAGAACAGCGTGTGATTAGCGTGGCCGCCGGCGTTGTTCCGCACCGCGGTCTGCTTGTCCGCGGGGAGCGTCTCGATCCCCGACAGGACGGACTCGACGGGTCGGTCGGCCCACTCGGTGCCCTCGAGCGCCTTGTTCGCGTTGTCGACGTAGGCCTGGTGGTGCTTGTCGTGATGCAGCCGCATCGTCTGCTCGTCGATGTGCGGCTCGAGCGCGTCGTAGGCGTACGGAAGCGGCGGGACTTCGAACGGCATCGTTGGGGCCTCCTTCTCGGATCAGTTCATCGCGGTGGAGTCTTCCAGAGATGCTGGGCCCGGGGCATCCTCTCCCGCCGTGTTATAAGACCTCCCCTTGTCCACGGTGACCTATGAAGAAATCGCCGCCCGGGAGCTGAAGCCGGCGCTGTACGAGCTCGACGGCATCTCCCGCGAGACGGTCGACGCCCACTACAAGCTGTACCAGGGGTACGTCGCCAAGCGGAACGAGATTCTCGGGCGCCTCGGGGAGGTCGACCTGAGCGCCGCGAACCAGGTCTACTCGGAGATCCGGGCGCTCAAGGTGGAGCTGAGCTTCGCCGTCGGCGGGGTGAAGAACCACGAGATCTACTTCGAGCATCTCGGGGGCGACGGCGGCGACCCGGACGGCCCCGTCCGCGAGCTGATCACCCGCGGCTACGGCTCGGTCGAGGGCTGGCGCGAGGATCTGAAGGCGACGGGGATGGTGGGCCGCGGCTGGGCCTGGACCGCGTACGACTGGGACGAGGGACGCCTGTTCAACTACGCGGGCGACGCGCAGAACACGTACCCGATCTGGAACGCGACGCCGCTCGTGGCGCTCGACGTCTACGAGCACGCCTACTTTCTCGACTACCGCACCGACCGCGCGTCGTACATCGAGGCCTTCTTCAACAACCTCGACTGGGCCGTCGTCAACGGCTGGGTGTCCGGCTATGCAATCCCGTTGCGCTAAGCCCTAGCGCCGAAGCCAGTCCCTGAGTTCCGTGTGGTGCTCGATCGGAGCGCCGGTGTCCAGCTCGGCGCGCAGCTCGCCCACGGTGCCGTACCGCTCCGCGACCACCTCGTGGTTGTGGATCGTCTCGAAGTTGACCTGACGGGCGTGGACGAAGTCCGCGTCGGCCAGCGCCGGATAGGCATCGAGGGCGCCGCGAAGAGCGAGGCGCACTGAGTCCTCCACGAAGCGCGGCTGCAGGTGGGCGTGCTCGACGACGAACAGCTCGTCAGGGCGCTTGAGCAGCTCGTAGATCGGCGAGCTCATCGAGTCCTCGACAATGTGGACGAGGCGCTCCGCGTTGACGCGCTCGGCGCTTCCGACATAGAGCGTCCCGCGTCCACGCTGGTTGTGCGTCGCGATCGGGACGAGCTCCAGAATCCGCTCGACGTCGAGCTCCTCGAAGCCGGCCTCGCGAAGGCGATCGGCGGACCGGCCGCGGATCAGCCCCTGCGCACACGGGCAAGCGTTGATGCCGGTGGCCTCGACGCCGACGAGGCGGCGGACCGAGTCCTCGGATGCGGCAGCGAGACCGATGAGCGACACCATCTCCTGCGTCGTCAGGCCGGTCACCGGCGTCTGGCGCTCGAGCGGATAGCGGGCGACGATCCGGACCTCGGCTCGTCCCGCGCGCTGACGCTCGACGATGTGGCGCGCGATGTGCTCGGCGAGGTCCTCGACGAGGAAAGCCTCGCCGATCACTACCTCGTCGATCGCTTCCTCGAACAGGCTCGGGAAGCGCGACATGTGCACGCCCTTCTGCGTCGGATCGAGGTCGACGGTGCAGTCGACCGTGGCCGCGATCAGCTTCTCGACGTCGCCATGGCGGATGCGGATAGCCTTGTTGACACCGGTGACACCGGCCCGAGAGAGCCCCAGGCGCACCTCAGGCGCCGCTGCCTGGAGATCGTGTTCGAGTAGCTTCCGAGCGTCGCTCATCGGGGAGAGGAAGCAACGGTAGCAACGAGCAATTTCGATCAGGCTGGATGGTTTGCGCGCCTCGTGTTGCTCGCGTGCCACGATCTCCGCACGCCGCTCGCGACTGCGCACGGGTTCGCGAGAACGCTCAGCCGGACGGGCTCGCTCGGCGAGGCCGAGACTCGATACGTCGAGATGATCGAGCAGGCCTCCGCCGAGATCGGGGAGCTCGTGGACGCACTCGGGCTCGTGGCGCAGATCGAGAGCGGCCGCTACCAGCCCGCGCTCCGTCCCACTGACCCGCTCGCAATCGCACGTAGAGCCCGCGAGCTCGCCGGAACGGAGGGGATCGAGGTCGCCGGAGAATCGGGGGCGCCCGTGACGGTAGACGCGCCGGCCGCGGAGCGGGCGATTGCCGCGCTCGCCGTCTGCATGCAGCGCTACGGAGCGGTCGACCGGGTCCACGTCGGCGTCGCCGACACGCGGATCACGCTCGAGCCGGTCAAGCCCGAGGCAGCTCCTGTCGTGCTCGCGGACGACCTGCGAGATCTCGGCGCCGCGACGGCCCGCGCCGTCCTCGAGGCCTTCGGCGGCTCGTTCGAGCTTGCGGGCGAGAAGCTGACGGTGAGACTGCCCGCGGCCTAGCTTCAGCGGAGCAGCCGCGACAGGCGGCGATCCTTCAGCACGCGGCCGCCGGTCTGGCAGGCCGGGCAGTAGTAGACCGTGTGGCTCTCGTACTCGATCCTCTCGATAGACGTCCCGCAGACGTAGCACGGCTCGCGGAGCTTGCCGTGGACCCGGTACGTGCGCTTGTCCGACCAACCGCGGAGGCGGAGCTCCAGGCCGCGCTCGAGCTCGTCCTGCATCGCGACCGAGAGCCGGTCGACTTCCTCGTCCTCGAGCTCCGTCGACACCGCGAACGGCGACAGGCGCGCGTGGTGGAGGATCTCGTTCGACCACGCCCGCCCGATACCCGCGATCGCCCGCTGATCTCGGAGCAGCGGGTGGAGTCGCCGCGACTCCTCGCGGAGGATGGCGGCGAGCACGTCCGTGCTCATCCCCAGCGCGTCCGGGCCGATGTGGGCCAGTTGCGCCTCGGCCTCCTCCGGCGTCAACAGCCAGACGCCGGCCTGCTTCCGCGAGCCGCGCTCGGTGAGGACGAGCTTTCCACCCCCGGCGAACTCCAGCTGGAAGGCCGGCGCCTTCGGCCCCTGCTCGCCGGCGAGCAAATATCGCAGCCGCCCGTTCGTCATCAGGTGCAGGAGCACGACGAGCTCGCCGTCGCCGGTCGGGAACAGGAGCCGCTTCGCGCGGCGCTCGACACCGGAGAAGCGCCGGCCCTCGAGCACACGCAGCGGCGGATCGAACGTCTTCAGCGTCGCAACGTGCGCCGGCCCCGCCCGGACGATCGGAAAGGCGCGCACCGGATCATCCAGCACGCGCTTGAGCGCTTCGATCTCGGGTATCTCGGGCAACTAACGTCTCACGGGATGAGCGATCCGATCAGCGTAGCGGCCATCCGCGGCGGAACCGTCGAGGCGCTCCACCGCGTTCACGCCGTCGCCGTCGACGTCGGCGGTCGTGTCGTTGCCTCTGCGGGCAACGGGTCGCTGGTGACGTTCATGCGCTCGTCGGCCAAGCCGCTGCAGGCACTGCCGCTCGCCCGCTTGCCCTCCGAGCTCGAGGATCGAGAGATCGCAATAGCGTGCGCGTCGCACCTCGCGCGCCCGGAGCAGGTGGACGCGGTCCGCTCGCTCCTCCGCCGAGCCGACGCGGACGAGGACGATCTGGTCTGCGGGACCGAAGGCCAGCCGCCGTCGCGCCTGAACCACAACTGCTCCGGCAATCACGCGGGCATGCTGGTCGTCTGCCGCGACCGAGGTTGGGACATCGACGGGTACGGACGCGCCGAGCACCCGGTCCAGCGCCTCCTCCAATCGGAGATCGCCGCTGCCGCCGACGTGCCCGTCGACCGCATCGGCACCGCCGGCGACGGCTGCGGCGTCCTCACGTTCGCGTTGCCGCTCGAGCTGATGGCGGTCGCCTTCACTCGCTTGGCGGGGCTCGACGGCGGCGGGCGAGTCGTCGCCGCCATGCAGCGCAACCCCGACCTGATCCGCGGCCCCGACTCGGTCGACACGCGCCTGATGCGACGCCATCCCGGCTGGGTGGCGAAGGGCGGTGCCGAGGCGCTTCTCTGCGCCGTCTCCCCTGAAGGCCTCGCCATCGCGGTCAAGGTCGAGGACGGCGGGTCCCGAGCGGTGGGGCCGGGCGTCGGAAGCTTCCTTGCCAGGCTCGGCATCGACCCCGGCGACCTCGTTTCGACGCCCCTCCTCGACAGCCGTGGCGACGTCGTCGGGGAAATTGCTCCGAAAGACGCTTGAAATGGGGAAAAAACCTAGCCACGGCGTCGAAGCGGTGCTAGATTCCGCCCCGCGGGAAAGAGCCGGCCACCACCGGCTCTTCTTCGTCAGAGGCAGACCCCCGTCCACCCCCGCCCCGAAAGTCGAGGTTCGATGCTCACGGTCGACATCTCTCTGCCTGACGTGGAGGAACTCCACAAGCTCGTTCAGGACGGTCAGGAGAAGGGCTTTCTCACCTACGACGACATCGCAGCCGCCCTCGAAGAGGTCGAGCTGTCGAAGGAGCAGATCGAGGACTTCTACACGTACCTCATCGACCACTCGATCGACCTCATGGAGGGCGAGCAGCACAAGCATCCCCCCCACGAGCCGCCTCCGCCCGAGGAGGACAAGGTTCCGAAGCTCGACCTCACGGTCGAGCCGTCGCTCGACTCGCTTCGGCTCTACCTACGCGAGATTGGCAAGGTCCCACTGCTGACCGCCGACCAGGAGGTCTACCTGGCGAAGCGGATCGAGCGCGGGGAGATGAGCGCGAAGACCCAGATGATCGAGGCGAACCTCCGCCTCGTCGTCTCGATCGCGAAGAGCTACCTCGGCCGAGGCCTGTCGTTTCTCGACCTGATCCAGGAAGGGTCGCTCGGGCTCATCCGCGCGGTCGAGAAGTTCGACTACCGCAAGGGCTACAAGTTCTCCACCTACGCAACGTGGTGGATCCGGCAGGCCGTGACCAGGGCGATTGCCGACAAGGCGCGAACGATCCGCATTCCCGTCCACATGGTCGAGAAGCTCAACAAGGTCGTCCACATCGAGCGGCAGCTCGTGCAGCGGCTCGGTCGCGAGCCACGTCCGGAAGAGATCGCAGTCGAACTCGACATGAGCGCGGAGGAGGTCCGCGAGATCCTCCGCATGTCGCAGCTCCCGGTCTCGCTCGAGAAGCCGATCGGCGAGGAGGAGGAATCGTCGCTCGGCGACTTCGTCGAGGACGAGATGGCAGAGTCGCCGTACGACACCGCGTCGTTGACGCTCCGCCGGGAGGACATCGAGAATGCCCTCGCCTCGCTGCCCGACCGCGAGCGCAAGGTGATCGAGCTGCGCTTCGGCCTGCAGGGCGAGCAGCCCTCCACGCTGGAGGAGGTCGGGCGGGAGTTCGGCGTCACGCGCGAGCGCATCCGCCAGATCGAGAACAACACGCTCAAGAAGCTCGAGTCGCTTCCTGAAGCGCAGGGTCTAAAAGACTGCAGCAGCTAGGACGTTGCCCGCTCCTGCGAGAAGCCGCAGGAGCGGGCAACGATCTTGCTACGAGGTGCTGCAGAAGCTCTTGAAGAGCAGGTCGTAAAAGCCGGCCCGCAAGACAGGCGTCGTCGCGGTCGGATCGATGTTCGTCATCAGCACAGCCTGGTGCCTTCCGTCCGCGCTCGTGAACGCGTAGTTCCAGTATCCGGGGAAGGCGCCGCTGTGGCCCCAGGCCGTGCCACACTGGGTGGCGAATTCCTCCACGCCCAAGCCGTAGCGCTGGCCGAGGTCGCCGCCCGAAGGAATCGTCGTCTCCATCGCCGCGAGCAGGTTCGGGGGAAGCAGTCGCCCCTCGAAGAGTGCCCGGTAGAAGCGGGCAACGTCCGCGACGGTGGAGACGATCGCGCCGCCCGCGGTCGAGATGGACGGGCTGAACTCGGTGACGTCGACCAGCGGAGGCGCGCCGAACAGGAAGTACCCGTGGGCGTGCTTGCCCTCGATCGTCGTCTCGGCAACCGGATACGTGGTCGCCGCGAGGTGCAGCGGCTTGAAGATGCGACTTCGCGTCTCGGCCTCGATCGTGCTCCCCGTCACCGCCTTGACGATGAGCCCGAGGATGGCGTAGTTCGTGTTTGAGTACGTCGACTCCGACGTCTCGCCGGGCGGATAGAGCGGGTCGTGCTCGTTGGCAAATGCGATTAGCTCCAGCGGGCTCCAGTAGAAGCCGAAGTCACCGTTGAAGTACGGCTCGAAAACCCGCGGCTCGAATTCGTAGTTGAAGATGCCGCTCGTGTGGTTGAGCAGCATGCGGACGGTGATGTTGGCTCCATTCGGGACGACGCCGGGCAACCACTGTTCCACGCTGTCGCCCAACGTGAGCTTCTGCTCGGCGACCAGCTGGAGCACCACGGTCGCGGTGTAACTCTTCGTCAGGCTGGCGATCCGATAGCGGTCGTTCGGCTGCATCTGCGTCGACTCTGCGATGTCCGCGAGACCGGAGGTCAGCCGAGCCTCGCCGTGCGGACCGCGGACGAACAGGATCGCCCCAGGCGCACCGCCGGCGACGAGCGCGTCGAGGTCGCGCTGGAGGTCCTGACGCTCGTTGCCCTGTGACGGGCTCGCGGCGGCCGTACCGACGAGCGCCAGCGCAAGGCAGCCGAGGACGGCCGCGACGAGGATGGCGTTCCGGCTTCGGCGTCCGCTTGATCGCCGGTGCGTGAGCCGGCGCAGGGACGCCTTCCAGCCATCGATGCGCCGGGTGGCGGCGCGGGAGTCGCCCTCTGTCGACTTCGCCGGCGCTTCCGGCTCGGTCTGGATGATTCGGGTCTTCATCGCTGCTCCTCTCTCGAGTTGCCGGGGTGCGCTCACGCTCGCAGCCGGTCGCCGGCGGCAACAGAGGGAAACCTGGCGTTCGGGGGCGGGTTTTCTGGGGTCTTTCCCGTGCGAGTCAGGAGCGGAGGAACAGCAGCACCGCGAGCACGCGCCGGGAATCGCTGCGCGTGGACGGCAGGCCGAGCTTGTCGAAGATGCTCGAGACGTGCTTCTCGACGACGCCGAGCGTGACGACGAGCTTCTCCGCGATCCCCTGGTTGGAGTTGCCCGCCGCCATCAGCTCGAGCACCTCGCGTTCGCGCGGCGTCAGCCTGGCAACGGGGTCGTCCGGTCGCTCGCGCGAGAGCAGGGTCGACACGATGACGGGATCGAGCGCGGAGCCGCCGTCTGCAACCCGGCGGACGGCCGCGACGAACTCGTCGACGTCTCTGATCCGATCCTTGAGCAGGTAGCCGACGCCGTCCGCTGAATCCGCGAGCAGCTTCAGTGCCAGGCCTAGCTCGACGTACTGGGACAACACGAGCACGCTCGTCTCCGGATGCTGCTCGCGGATCTCGAGCGCCGCGCGCAGCCCTTCGTCCTTGTGGCTGGGCGGGAGCCGGATGTCGACGATGACCACGTCCGGCTTGTAGCTGCGCACCTTCAGCAGCAGGTCGTCGGCGTCGGCGCATTGCGCGACGACGTCGAGGCCGGCGTCACCGAGGATTCGGGCGACGCCCTCGCGGAGCAGGACACTGTCCTCCGCGATCGCTACGCGCACGGAATCTCGGCCCTGACGCGAGTCCCCTTTCCAAGTGGGGTCCAGACGCGAAGACGCCCACCGAGCGCCTCCACGCGGTCGGCGAGGCCGCGCAGCCCGGTCCCTCGCTCCGTGTCGGCGCCGCCGACGCCGTTGTCGACTATCTCGACGACGAGGCTGTCATGCCGCTCCTCGACCGACACGCTCGCCGACGTCGCCTGGGCGTGCTTCGCGACATTGGCGAGGCTCTCGGTGACGACGTAGTACGCGGCGACCTCGACAGGTTCGGCGAGTCGTCCGTCGACCTCGACCCGAAGCCGGACCGGCACCGGCGCACGAGCGGCCACCTGCTCGAGCGCAACCTCCAGCCCGTGGGCGGTGAGCACCGCGGGATGTAACCCATGCGCCACGTCGCGGAGCTCCTCGAGCGAGTGGGCGATCTCGCGCTGCGCCCGGTCGAGCCGTCTACCGGCCTCCGGATCCTCCCTCACCTGCTTCGCGAGCAGGCTCAGCTCGAGCGAGAGCGCGACGAGCCGCTGCTGCGCGCCGTCGTGCAGGTTGCGCTCGAGCCGCTCGCGCTCCCGCTGCCCCACCTGGATCACTCGTGCGCGCGAGCCCCTGACTTCCTCGAGCCGGGCCGCGAGCTCGACTTGCAGGCGCGCGTTCTCGAGCGCCATTGCCGCCGCGGCGCCGACCGCGTCGAGGAGCTCGGGCTCGTCGTCGAGCGCGCTGTCGTGGATCAGCGCGGCGACGGGCTCGCTTCCGCGGTCGATGACGGCCATCGACCTCCCCGGCTCGTCCGCCACGTCGGCGGGCGAGCCGTCGAGATCGACGTAGCGGCCGTACTCGGGCAGCCAGTAGACGAGGCGGAGCGTGGGGTCGTGCAGAGCGCGCGCGAGGCTGTCGCGCAGATCCGCCGGCGCCGGTTCGGCTCGCAGCTCGATCATCAGGTCGCCGACCGCGGACCTCGCGAGCCGCGCGTCGAGGAGGCCGATCAGGAACACGATCGGTGAGATCCCGAGCACGATCAATGTGGCCCGCTGGATCTCGACGAACGCGGGCCCCTGAAAGGCGCCGAAGAGGAATAGCAAGGCGACCATGACGAGCGCGACGGCGAACGAGTCGACGAGCAGCGCAAGCGACCGCCGGTGCGGGCGTTCGCCACGTCGCCGCCGGGCGGCAAGGACGCCGATGCCGGCCAGGCAGAAGACGCTGAGCGATACGAGCTGGACGCGCTCGACCGCCTCGGCGGCAGAAGGCTGGAACGAAATCTCAAGGAGGTTCTGGGATCCCATGCCGCCGAGCGACGCCTTGACGATCTGCAGGCCGATCGCCGCGGCATACGCGGCTCCGACGAGCACGCGCTCGAACGTCGTCCTCAGTCGCCCGCTCGGGAACGCGAGGTAGACGTGCAGGAACAGCGCCGCCGGCAGGATGTCGAACGGCGCGCCGATGGTGTAGAGGACGTCGTGCCTGGCGAGCTGGAGGGCCGAGAGGCCGATCGCGAAACCGCCCGCGATCATGAGGACACCGAGGCGCGTGTCGGGTCGCCGCCACCACGCGACGAGCCCCGCGGCGATGTAAGGAACCGTGATCCAGAGGAGCAGCGCAACCTGCAGGTCGCTGGCGTCGCTGCTCAGCGCGATGGCGAGCTCGCCGGCGGCCAGCGCCGCACCGGCGACCGCGATCCCCCAGAGCGCGGCTGCCCTTGGCGGCGCCCGGCCGACGCTGTGCGCAACGAGCGGTGTCACGGAAGCGCTGCCCACTTCGCGGCGAGCATACGCACGCCGACGCCTCGATTCCACGCCGTCAGCGGCGCGGGCCAGCGGTACCGCTTACGCGGACTCTTCTTGAATCAGGTCGAGCTCGCCCGCGCGGTCAAAGGGGACGAAGAGGCGGCAGTGGGTGCACTTGAACCCCGTCGGTCGGTCGGCCTCATCGGTCATAGGCGTCGCGGTGAACTCGCGGCGGCAATGCGGACACGTCACCGTGAGCTCCACGGACTTCTCGCTTCCCATGCGATCGAGCTTAGCCGAAGGGCTCGTAGTGACGGTCGGGCACCGGTGTGAGGGAGAACGGCGCCGAGGCGAGCGAGCCGCCGGCGAGCCGCGCCCGGAGATACGGGCCCTTGTAGGAGAGGCTCCCGGGGTGCCGGTGCACGCGCGCCGCGTAATGCTCGCGTACCTGCGCGTCGGTCAGCGTGAAGTCGTAGAGCGACAGGTCGTCGATGGAGCCCTGGAAGAAGCTGTTGAGCGGCGTGTCGTAGCCGAGCGTGGCCGTCTGTGCGCCGCCGGCACGCTGAAACGCGGCGCCGGCTGCGAGCTTGCCGTCGACGTAGAGCCGGCCGGAGCTGCCGTCGTACGTGTAGACGAGGTCGTGCCAGCGACCGTCGTCCACGGCCTTCGGGCTTTCCAGCGCATGCGAGTCGAACGCCAGCGCGTGCCCGTCCGCAGCCGTTCCCACGAAGACGTTCTGGTGCTTGGCGTTCCGGTTGCTGAACGCCGCGGCCAGCTGGGGCTTCTTCGTCTTGATCCAGACCTCGACGCTCCGCGGCGAGGGCTGCCAGCCGAGCCAGACGCGGGAGGAGCCGTTCAGCGTCACACCGCGATCGCCGTCGTCGGAGAGCGCGCCCGCCGTGCCGAGACGGACGCCCGAGTCGTACGTGCCCGCCGGGCCGCCTCGCTCGTCGCGCGCGGTCGTCCCGCTTCGCTCCTCGAAGCGCCAGTACGCCCGCGGCCCGTCGCACGTGACCGCCTGGTCGTAGTGGTGCGGCGTCGCGAGCTGCTGCCGGAACCGGCCACCGACAGGCTTCGCCTTCACGCGGCCGTTGAAGATGCCGTTCGCGTTCGTCTTCATGGTCACGAGCCGCTTCCAGCCCTTCGGCGTGAGCCGCTCGACCGCGACGCGCCCAGGCCGGCCCCACGGCGTGCGGCCCCAGACGTCGAACCCCTTGCCCTTCCGGTACGCGACGAAGGGAAAGCGCAAGGACTCGAGCGTCCCGGGCTTCGGCGAGTCGCACGACAGGCGATCTCCGCCCCTGAACCACAGCCCGGCCTGCACCTGATTCTGCGGATACGGGTAGTCGCGCAACTCCAGCCAGGCCAGCATCGAGATGCCGAGCTTCCAGGCGTCGTGCAGCGCCTCCGAGATCCACCGGGCATGGAGCCACAACGGCACGCCACCCGGATCGGGCGGCTTCGTGTCCCAGCTGAACTCCGTGATCCAGAAGCGCGGGGGACGGCTCGATACGACGTGTCCGGCCCGGACGGCGGCATCGAGGATCGCCCGCATTGTGCCGAGGTCGCCGAAGGAAGCGTCGTGGGGATCCTCGGCGTGATGCGTAGGGCTGCCGCGCGTGTACGGATGGTGCGCCCAGGTGTCGAACTCGACCTTGTCGCTGCACGTCGGCTGGTTGTCGGCGCCGAGACAGAGCAGGCTGCGCATGAAGTCGAGCGGCGGTGCGGTCCGGAGGTTCGTCGCGGCATCCCAGAAGCCGAACGGGGAAAGCGCGCCTGCGATCACGTTGTTGTCGGAATGCACCGAGTGGAGCGCATCCGCGGCCGCGTTCAGCAGGGTCCGGTACCGCGCCGGAGAGACGAGCTTGTCGCCCCCGTACTGCGTGCCGAACCATTGCTCGAGATTCGGCTCGTTGTAGACCATCCAGTTGCGGACTCTCGGCAATCCGAGATGCCCGCCGTCGTAGCGTTCGGCGGCGGCATGCGCGAACTTCGCGAACTCGACCGGGTCGGGCGTCGCCCTGTAGCCCCCGCCGGCCCAGACAGGCGGGTAGTGAAGGGTGACGATCGGCTCGAGCCCGGCCGAGACGATCATCCGGATCTTGCGGTCGAAATCGTCCCAGTGGTACGCGGGATCGAGCGGATTCGCCGCGTCGAAGCCCTTCGGCCGTTCGACAGGCGCCACCTTGTACCACTCGAGCGTGAGCCGGAAGGCGGTCGCCCCGGCCGCGCGGGACCGCGCCAGCGCGAGCTGCGCATCCGGCCCGGCTAACTCGCCGTTGTCGACGAGCGCAGTCTGTATCGGGCCTGCGGCGAAGGCACCGGACGCGAGGCCACCGAGGGCGGCCAGGGCCGCCGCATAGGCGAGAAGCAGACGCATAGGGCGAGCCTAGCCGGGTCGGCCGCGCCGCTCTACCCCGCTCGCCGCACGGTCACGTCGAAGGTGGCGTATCCGCCCTTGGTATTGCTCGCCCGAAGCGTGTACGTGTGTTTGGCCTGCGCGCACGCGAACGCGAAGGAGTCGGTTCCGCTCGGCTGGTCAGGGCCGTTGATCTCCTGTCCATCGAGTCGCCACTGGATGATCGTCGCCCTCCGCGTCTGCCAGCTCAGCTGCACCGAAGTCTGTGCTGCCCCTTGCCTACAGCTCGCCGATGCGGGCCCGTTGAAGAAGACGATCTCCGGGAGCGTCGAGTTCGTCGTCGTCGTGGTCGTGGTGGTGGTGCTCGTCGTCGGTGTCGTCGTGGTCGTCGAGGTCGTGGTCGTGCCGCCGGAAGGCGGGCAGTCGGTGTCGTCGACCGTCCCGTTCGTCCGGATCGTTCCGCACCTCGTGGCCCCGCTCAGGTTCGTCCCCTCGATCGTCGCGCCGCTCAGATTCGTCCTCGTCAGGTTCGTGTCCTGCATGTTCGTGTTGACGATTCGCGCGTTGGTCAGGTTCGCCTCGGTCAGGTTGGCGTCGGAGAGATCCGCGTTCTCGAAGTCAGCGCCGGAGAAGTTCGAGCCCGTGAGGTCCTGTCCCGACAGGTCGCTGCCGTTGAGGTCGGCGTTCGGACATGACGTATTCGCCTCGATCTTGCAGTCTCCGACCGACTTCGTGCCGCCACCGCCGCATGCGGCGACCATCAGCAGCAGGCCTCCGACGAGGACCAACCCCAGCACGGACCGCATCCGTCCACCTCCCGTCGCGCTTGCGCCCTGTAGGCAAAGAACAGTGCGACCCTACGGCCCAGGGAGGACGGACCGGGCACAAAGGACGGAGCCGAGCGGGGGCACGCTCAGACCCCGTCGAGCGCGACCGGCTCGGCTCCGTGGGCCGGCATCGATCTCGTTCCGCGCCTGCCGAAACGGCAAACCAAGCCGGGCGGGCCCGCCTACTCCTCGCGCACGACTGCGACCGCCTCGATCTCGACGAGTTGATCCGCGTAGCCGAGCATGGCGACGCCGAGAAGCGTGCTCGGAGGGTGCTGCGGGGCCAGGCCATGCGCGATCACGTTCCAGACGCGGACGAGGTCAGAACGCTCGTGCCCAACGACGTAGACGGTCGTCTTCAGAATCAGCTCCGGGCTGGATCCGGCTGCCGCCAGCGTCGCCAGCAGGTTGGCGAGCGCCCGCGACGCCTGCGCCTCCAGGTTTCCGGGTTCGACGACCCCGCCGGTCTCGTCAAGCGGGCACGCACCCGCGGTGAAGACGAGCCGGGCCGCCGGCGCAACCGCGGCGTACTCGTAGGGAGGATCCGGAAACAGCGAGGGGACACGGACGGGCTGCGGACGCACGACACCTCCGATGGCTGGAATGCAAATTCCCCTGCATTCGACTTGTTTATCTGATGCACGCCGGCGGGGCGACCGCGACGGCGAGCGCCCATGGCCGGCTACGCTGAGGGGCAGGGGGAGACGCTCCTTGCGGCCGGCGGGTTCCCCGGCGAAACTGGCCCCTCCTAAGGCGGAACCCGTTGGCCCTTAGTCTCCCCCTGCGCGTTGCATTGTGCACCGAGCCGCGCGATCTGACTAGTCCGTTAGCAAAGCTGAAGACGAGGGTCGGACACGGACGTGTTCCATCCGGCTGACCCCGTCAGTCGATCACGGGCCTGGCGATGGCGGGCGGCTCACGGCCGGCGAGGAGCCATCCTGCTGCGACGGCGCAGAGCGGCACGCCGACGACTACGAGGGCGAGATAGAGGACGGGGACGTCGCTCAGGTAGCCGAGGTCGTCGTGATACAGCGCGGCGAGGGCGACGTAGGCTCCGGCGATGCCGAGCAGCGCGCCCAGGAGGGCGAGTGCGCCGGCGGTGATGGCCGTGAGCGTGCGGCGGATACCTGAGGTCGCCCCCGCGGCGGTCAGCGTGCGGAGGTCGCCGGCGCTCTCGCTGCGGATCAGCCCGACGGTCATCGCCAGGATCGCGAGCGCGAGGAGGGCGCCCGCGGCGGTCGCGATCGCCATGACTCTCGTCGGCGGGTTGTTCTTTCTCTGAACCTCGATCGTGAGGCCGGCGGCCGCCGCACCGTTGCGCGCGTCCGCGATCTGGCCGCTCGTCAGCGGGCGTCTCGACTCGACGAGCCAGCCGGCCGGGATCTGCTTCCAGCCATGCCGGCGAAGACCATTGACGGTGATGAAGCTCGCCGGGTCTGCGCCGCTGTTACCGCCGAAGCGATGTTGGGCTACATCGATCGTCTGCACGTTCGCGACTGCGAACTCTCTGCGGTCGGTCATGCTCGGGATGGCGAGTTCCTTCGGGTCGGCGCTGCGGTCGACCAGGAACTCCGTGCTTGTATCAAGCGTGGCTGGGTCGATTCCCAGGTACCTCAGCACCGCGGGCGTCGCGACATAGAGCTCGGAGTCGACGCGGTAGCTCGTTCCGCCCCCGGGGGAATCGAACCTCCTCGCCAGCTCGATGGTGGGGCGGGAGCGGATGTTGCCTTCGACCAGCAGCGGCGCGCCCGGCTGCACGGCCTTGCGGAGGGCGATCAACGTTGC
>Ga0075433_10001073_pt1 | contig 19652 bp, 16 predicted proteins | sample RhiMethybrSRZTD2_FD_75299 | JGI IMG/M metagenome (GOLD analysis project Ga0075433, IMG submission 75299) | Populus rhizosphere microbial communities from Tennessee, USA - Rhizosphere MetaG P. TD hybrid SRZTD2 | ecosystem: Host-associated > Plants > Roots > Rhizosphere > Soil | place: USA... | reverse complement strand
GTTCGTCATCGACAACTTCCTGTTCGGGCAGAGCGATAGACAACTCGGCAACAGCGACTCGTTCCTCGAGAGCGGCATCATCGACTCGACGGGCGTGCTAGAGCTCATCGCGTTCATCGAATCGAAGTACGAGGTGTCGATCGCGGACGAGGAGCTCGTCCCCGCGAACCTCGACTCCATCGATCGCGTGTCGGCGTTCGTCGAGCGGAAGCTGCAGGCCAAGAGCGCCGGCGTCGGGCAATGACCACCTCGATCGCCTTCTCGCCTGCGGTCCTCGATCTCAATCTGGCGGCCGAGACCGATCGGATCTGCGAGTCGATTCGCACGCAGGTCACACGCGATCTGAAACGCCGCGGCATCGTGCTGGGCCTCTCGGGCGGCATCGACAGCACCGTCTGCGCAGCGCTGGCGGCGCGCGCGCTCGGCGCCAACCGCGTGATCGGGTTGTTCATGCCGGAGGAGGACTCGTCGCCGGACAGCCTCGAGCTCGGACAGAAGGTGGCGACGTGGCTCGGCATTCGATCGTTCGTCGAAAACATCACCCCGCTGCTGGAAGGCGCGGGCTGCTATCGACGCCGCGACGAGGCGATCCGCGCAGTGGTACCGGAGTACACGTCCGCGTACAAGAGCAAGGTGGTCCTGCCGCCGGCGACGCAAGGCACGTACAACATCTCGTCGATCGTGGTCCAGTCACCTGACGGTGTCCAACAGCAGAAACGTCTGCCGCTCGATGCCTATCTCGGCATCGTCGCGGCAACCAACTTCAAACAGCGGGTCCGCAAGATGATGGAGTACTACTACGCGGACCGGTTCAACTACGCTGTGCTGGGCACCCCGAATCGTCTCGAGTACGACCAGGGCTTCTTCGTGAAGAACGGCGACGGTGCCGCCGACATCAAACCGATCGGTCACCTCTACAAGACGCAGGTGTACAAGCTCGCCGAGTACCTCGATGCGCCGGCCGAGATTCGTCGACGCCCACCGACCACAGACACGTACTCGCTCGCGCAGTCGCAGGAAGAGTTCTACTTCGCGCTGCCGTATCACCAACTCGACTTGTGTTTGTACGGCTACAACCACGGCATTCCCGCAGACGTCGTTGCGCCTCACGTCAAACTGAAACCCGCGGACATCGAATTGGTCTACAAGGACATCCGCACCAAGCGCGCAACCACCCACTACCTCCACGAGCGTCCGCTGCTCGTGGATCCAGTCGATCTGTCCTTTTAAACGAGGCTTGACCGGTTGAAGACAGTCCCGGCCGTTTCTCCTGCGGCACCACGCACTCCGTCGGAACCCGCACTCGACGTGTGGTCGGTTCAATTCGGTGTGCTGGCGCTGTTCGTCCTCGCCGCTTTTGTCGCGGCGTACGGGCAGATCGCGCGGCTGCTGGTTTCGCAGTGGTCGACGAACGACACCTACTCGTTCGGCGTGCTGGTGCCGTTCATCAGCGCGTATTTGATTTGGATTCGCAGAGAGAACCTTCGTCGACTGCCCATCCGACCCAGTCTCATCGCCGGCGGATCGATCGTGTTCGCGGCCGCCACCATGCTCGTGGTCGGGCGGCTCACGGCCCTCATCGACATTCAGGAGATTTCGCTGATCCTGATGCTGATGGGGCTGGTGGGGCTGTGCCTCGGGCTCGCGGTTCTGCGCCAGCTGTGGCTGCCGTTGGGCTACCTGCTGCTGATGCTGCCGGTGTGGGAGGTATTGACGGATCGTCTCCACCATCCATCGCAGCTGTTCTCGGCGGCCATTGCATCGCGGCTGCTGTCGATGATCGGCGTGCCGGTGTACCACGACGGCGTGTTCCTCAGCCTCCCCAACATCACACTGGAAGTGGCCTCGGCCTGCAGCGGGATCAATTTCCTGATCGCGGTCATCGCCATGGGCATTCCACAGGCGTACCTGTATCTCAAGGGCTGGCTGCCACGGGCGGTGACGATCGGCATGGCGATGGCGATCGCGCTGCTCAGCAACGGACTGCGAGTTGCGATCATCGGCGTGCTGTCGTACTTCCACTTGAGTGAATCGGTCCACGGGCCTGGCCACATTCTGCAGGGCCTCTTCGTGTCGAGTTTTGGATTCATCGCGTTGATCGTTGGCGTTCGCCTCATGGCGCGACGTTTTCCGAAACCGCCCGAGTCCCTTCCCGCGGCTCACGAAGCGACGCCGACACACGGGGCACGACAGGACCTGGTCGTTGCCTGCGTCTGCGCCACGGTGGTGCTCGCTCTCGTGGCCGTCTACCGTCCCGAGTATTCGCCGACCTACATCAAAGAGCCGGCGTTGCAAGCGCTCCGCTCTCAGTGGGCTCCTGTGCCCGGCCGCGTACCCGCGCGATTCGTCGCTGGTTCCGTTCCCGACAGCCTGACTGCGCAAACGTATCAAGCGCCGAGCGGCGAGCGGATTGAATTGTTCGTAGGTGGCATCACCGACAGCACTCCCGACGGCGGGCTGGGGTATCGATCGGTCACCTTGCCGGCCGACGTCACGACGTCTCGAGTCGCGCTCGAATCGAGCGGTTCACCGCTCGAGGTCAATCGCGCAGTTGTGCGACGTGGTAATAGCGACGTAGAGGTGCTGTTCTGGTACGACCTGAATGGCTCGACGACGTCGTACGGGCGAACCGCAAAAGCGTACGCGTCGGCGCACCTGCTCACCAGTCTCGGCACACTTCCCCGCCTCGTGGTGGTCGTGGCCGATCGACCTCGCGGTGAGCAACGCACAGAACTGCTCAGCGAGTTCGTGAGCGACGTCTCGCGGGCGCTGAACGCCCAAACGGAACTGGAATAGAGGACTGAAGGTGACACGAACGTCGAGGACGTGCCGATGAGCACTGGCCCACTTGTCTCGGTCGTGCTTCCCACGTACAACATGGCGCGCTTTCTCCCGGAAGCCCTGCGCTCGGTGCTCGATCAGACCTATCCGAATCTCGAGGTCCACGTCATCGACGACGGCTCGACCGACAACCCCCGCGAGGCCATCGCCTCGCTCATGGCGGATCCTCGCGTGCACTTTCATACGATCGCGAACAGCGGCCAGGCCCGTGCGAAGAACGTCGGCATCCGCGCCGCCAAAGGCGACTTCATCGCCTTCATCGACGCCGACGATCTGTGGGTGCTGGACAAGCTGGAACGCCAACTGCCGCTGTTCGTGCGCCCTGAGATCGGGGTGGTCTATAGCGACTACCGTTGGATCGACGTGAATGGCGGCCCGCTGCCGACGATGAAAGTCGTGCCGCGCACCGGACGAATCACCAACGACCTGTTGATCGAGAACTTCGTGACCGGCATGGCCTCGGTCGTGCGACGCGAGTGCTTCGAGGCCGTGGGCGCATTCGATGAAACGCTGTCGATGGGTATCGACTACGAACTGTGGCTGCGGATATCGACACGATTCGAGTTCGAGTACCTCGACTACGCCACGTACCTATACCGATCGTGGGGTGGTCAGATGTCCAAGAACTTCGAGAAGCGATTGGACTGTGCGATCACGATCATGAAAGGGTTCATCGACTCGAATCCGGGCCTCGTCCCACCGCCAGTCGAAAACGAGGCCTGGGCGCACACCTTCGTCTACGGCGGCGACGGGTTCGTGCAGGTTGGACAGCATCGACGGGCGCTGACCTGGTACGTAAAGGCGCTTCGCACGCGTCCGCATTACGCACCGGCCTGGAAGCAGCTCGCGAAACTGGCGCTCCGTCCGCTGCGTGACATGGTGATGCGACCCGCATGACCGCCACGGCCGCTCGCATCGATTCCGAACGCGCGTTTGCCGCGGATGGTCGCCGCCTCGAGGGGGTGCGAGTACTCTTCGTCCTCCCGTCGCTCGGGGTCGGCGGGGCCGAGCGACAGGCATTCCTGCTGGCGCGGCATTTGGCTCGACGCGAAGGTGCCGTCGTCCGCATATCGAGCCTTGGGCCGGCACACATCCCCGGCACGACGGTGCCGGTCCCAAACACGCTCGTTCCAATACTCGAGCAAGAGGGGTTCAGTTGGACGCGGTTCGTGTTGACGCGCACCGAGGGACGGCGACTGCTGCAATTGTGGGACGTCGCAAGGCTGGTGCGGTTCTTTCGTCGCGAACGCCCCGATGTCGTGCTGTCGTACTGTATGTTCCCGAACATCATGTCGTCACTTGCCTGGCGACTCGGCGGCGCTCGGGTGCTGTTGTGGAACCAGCGAGATGAGGGTCGCGATCGCGTGATGCCCGTGGTGGAGCGTGTGGCCGTCGGCCAGGTGCAGCACTTCCTCTCCAACTCGACGCACGGCGCCGCCTTCCTCGTCGATGTGCTCGGGGTGAGCCGCGACGGCGTCACCGTCATCAGCAATGGGATCGAGCTTGGCCGCGCGCAGCTCGATCGCGCATCGTGGCGACGCCAGCTCGGCGTGGACGACAACGACTTCGTCGCGTGCATGGTCGCCAACCTTCACGGCTTCAAGGACCATCGCACGCTCGTTGCGGCGTGGCGTGAAGTGGTGGATCGGCTGCAGGCGTCGGGGCGCCAAGCGCACCTCCTGCTCGCTGGCGCCGACGGCAACCGCAGTAATCAAGTGCGTCATCAGATCGCCGAGCTGAATCTCACTGGACACGTACATCTGCTCGGACCGGTAGCAGACGTGCCAGGACTGCTTGGGGCCATCGACTTGTCGGTCTTCAGTTCGGTGGCCGAAGGCGTGCCGAACGCCGTTCTCGAAGCCATGGCCGCCGGCGTTGCCGTCGTCGCGACGGACTATCCAGGTATCCGCGAAGCGGTCGGGCCCTCCCTGGAACCGCTGCTCGCGCGCGAGAAGGATCCTCATGACCTCGCCGAGAAGATCCTTCGTTGTGCGGAGGATCCTCGTCTCCGTACTTCACTCGGTCGGCTGGGAACGCAGCGCGTGGCAGATGAATTCAGCGTCGATCGTCTGGGCGACGAGACGACGAAGGCGATCGTGAAACAGCTCGAGCTCGCCAAGTCACGGTAAGGCCCGCCGATCGATGCGCATCCTCCACTTCGTCGACAGCGCTGGCTTCTATGGCGCGGAAGCGGTTCTGCTCGGGCTCGCCACCGAGCACCTGCGGCTTGGCCACGCCGCGTCGATCGTGTCGATTGGAAATCCAACCAGCGGCGAAAAGGCCCTCGAACGCGAAGCGCGCAGGCGCGGCGTCCCAGTACACGCGGTGCGGATGGCAGACGGGCTCAATATCCGCGGCGGTCTGAGACTGGCCGAGCTCGCGCGCCGCGAGAACGCCGATATCGTCCATTCGCACGGCTACAAGCCGAACATTCTGCTCGGCATTCTTCCAAGACGGCTGCGACCGGCGCCGATGGTTGCAACCGTGCACGGCTACACGCACAGCCGTGGCTTCGATCGCATGCGCGTGTACGAGTGGCTCGATGTCCACGCGCTTCGACGCTTCAATCGCGTGGTCCTCGTGCACAGCGGCATGCGCGCGATTCCTGGGCTGAATCGGCTAGATGAGCAGCGAGTTCGCATCATCGAGAACGGTCTGCCGAATCGCGAGCAGGCCGGCCCGTCCGAGCACGACCCCCGACTCGCGTCGTTCTGCACCGGGCAGGTGATCGGCGCCGTCGGCCGCCTCTCACCCGAAAAGGGATTCGATCGCCTCATTGAAGCATTCTCGCGAGTGGTAGCCGCAGGCGCTCACGCCAAGCTCATCATCCTCGGCGAAGGGCCGGAACGCGCGGCCCTCGAGGAACGCGTCCGCCTGCGGGGCCTGTCGGAGAGGGTGCTGATGCCGGGATTCGTCGATGCGACATCACACCTGTCGTTGTTCACCGTGTTTGTGTTGTCGTCGTTGACGGAAGGACTGCCGATCAGTCTGCTGGAAGCGATGCGCGCCGGCGTCCCGGTTGTCGCGACGCGGGTTGGCGCCATTCCGTCGATCGTCGGCGCCGATTGCGGAGTGTTGGTCGACACCAACGATGTCGACGGACTGGCAGGCGCGCTGCAGCGCGTGCTGAACGACGCGTCGCTGGCCGCCACCCTGTCGACGGCTGCGTTAGTGAAGGTACGCGAGTATTCTGTGTCTCGGATGGCCGCTCGCTACCTGGCGGCGTACGAGGAACTCACGGCCTGCAAAGTGCCGGCGCCGTATCCGATGACGGCTGGCTTGTAATGTCGGTGTTGAATACTCACGCTGGAGAACTGGCCGGGCGTTTCCCGCCCGTCGAGGCCCCCGCACCCGCGGCTTCAAGTGCGTCCGCGGCTGCAGAGCCCGAGTCGAACTTTCTGCTCACGCTCGGTTTCAATCTGTACTTGCTCTTCATCGTCAGCTGGTTCCTCCAGTCGGCGAGACGATATTCGATCCTCGGCACGATTCGATTCGATCTGTTACTCGTGCTGGCGATTTCGGTGCTCTGCGTCCTGGCGCCGAAACGCAAGACGTTCTCCAAGACGTCTCTGACCACACGCTACGTGTTCATCTTGATCGCCTATGCGATCGTGACGATTCCGTTCGTGGAGTGGCCCGGCAGCGTGCTCAAAGCCGGAATCCAGGACTTCATCAAGGCCGCGATGTTCTGCGTGTTCACCGCGACGCTGGTGAGAACGGAGCGCGACCTCGGTCGGTTTCTCCTCGTGTTCGTTGGCTGCCAGGCGTTTCGCGTGATCGAGCCGCTGTATCTCCACATCACGCAAGGCTATTGGGGCAGTTTCGCGACGATGGGGAACTGGGAGGCGTTCGATCGGCTGGCGGGCGCTCCCGCCGATATCGTCAACCCCAACGGCCTGGCGTTCGTGGTCGTCACGACGCTCGCGTTCGCGCATTTTCTCTCGCCGGTCGCGAAGATCTTCAGGCTGGCGTATCTGGGATTCGTGCCGCTCGCGCTTTACGCCCTGGCCCTCACGGGTTCCCGAACCGGCTTCGTTGCGCTGGTCATCGTCATCGGCGTCATCTGGTGGAAGAGCCAAAGGAAGCTGTTGATGGCGGGCATCATCGTCGTCAGCGTTCTCGTGGCGGCTCCGTTGATGTCCGATACGCTGACCGACCGGTACCTCTCGCTGTTCGAGTCGGACACCAAGAACTCGGCGACGACCAAACTGCGCAAGGACGACGTGATGTCGGGTCTCGCTGTGGCCATGCGCCGCCCGTTCTTCGGCTATGGTCTCGGCACGTCGGGGGAAGCGAACGCGAACTTCGGCACGAATGAGCGACCGGTTCACCTGCTCTATCTCGAAGTCGTCCAGGAGCTCGGCTTCATCGGTCTGCCGATCTTCCTCGCGTTCATGGCGACGTTGACCATGGAGCTCGGTCGCATGCGCGCGACCTGTCGTCAACTGGGGGCGAGCGGGCTCGTGCCGAGAGCTGGCGAAGCCCTGCACACGTTCTTGTGCATGAACCTCGTGTTCAGCCTGGCCAGCTACGGGCTGAACTCGTACGAGTGGTACCTGATGGCCGGTCTCTGCACGGTGTTGTCGCACCTGGCTCACGAACTGCCGCAGAACGGTGCCAACAACATGGCCCCGAGCCTGGCCGGAATGCCGCCGGTCACCGCGCACCTTCCAGCAAGACGGCCCGCACTCGTCCAACCTCGTCCCGTCTTTCGACACATCGGAACTCGAAAGTAGAACCTGATGCCACTGCTTGAAGCGGTCGCAGCCCCGGTGCTGTGGGGCTGCCTTGGACTGCTGGCGTACATCTACGTCGGCTACCCTCTCACGTTGATCCTCCTGCCCGAGCGGCCGCTGAAACGGCTTCGGTCGACCACTCTGCCTCACGTGACGGTGGTGATTGCGGCGTTCAATGAAGTACGGCACATCGCCGCCACCGTGACGAACAAGCTCACCCAGAACTATCCCCCGAATCATCTCGACGTCGTGGTCGTGTCTGACGGATCGGAGGATGGTACCGACGAGGCGGTCGCTGCGCTGAATAACCCGCGCGTCACGCTGCTGCGCCAGGAGCCGCGGCAAGGCAAGACGATGGCGCTCAATCGCGCGATGCAATACGCCGCGGGCGAGATCATCGTGTTCTCAGATGCCAACTCGATCTACGAGCCTGACGCGGTGGCACGGCTCGTGGCCCCGTTCGACGATCCCTCGGTTGGATACGTGACCGGCCAGCTGCATTACCGCGATCCGGGAGAGACGGCGGTCGGCGGCGGCTCGGGCATGTACATGCGTTACGAGAGCTGGCTCCGCCGGCTCGAGACGCGCGTCGGTTCGATTGTCGGCGTCAACGGCGGCATTGATGCCGTGCGGCGCGAGCTGTACGATCCGATGCGGGCCGATCACCTTCCCGATTTCATCCTGCCGCTCCGAGTGTTGACGAAGGGACGACGGGTTGTCTTCAGTGAGGATGCCGTCTGCCAGGAGGACGCGCTCGGGCACCATCACGACGAATACAAGATGCGGGTCCGTGTCAGCCTGCGTGCGCTGCACACGCTCTCGGAGATGCGTCATCTCTTCGGACAGAAGCACGGGCTCTTCGCCTTCGAGCTGCTGGTCCATAAACTGCTGCGATATCTGATCGTGTTTCCACTTGCCGGCGCGTTTCTGGCAAACGCCGCGCTGATCAACCAGCCGTTCTATGCGGCGATGTTCGTCGCCCAGTCGATCTGCTATGTGCTGGCGCTGGTCGGATGGGCGGGAGGCGGCCGCATCCGCTGGAAGCCGGTGTTTGTCGCCTTCTACTTCTGCTTGGTCAACCTGGCGGCGGCGGTGGCTCTCATCCGGTTCATGCGTGGCCAGCGAACCGTCCTCTGGACGCCACGAAAGGGAGCCTGAGGCATGTGCGGCATCGCCGGCGTCTACGTTCGCGATCGATCGGAGCGGGTCGACCTCTCGCAGGTTCGTGCGATGACCGATGTCATCGTGCGGCGCGGTCCCGATGACGAAGGGCACTACGTCGATGGCGAGCTGGGCATGGGCATGCGCCGGTTGTCGATCATCGACGTTGCCGGCGGGCATCAACCGATCCCGAATGAAGACGAGACGCTGTGGATCGTGTTCAACGGCGAGATCTTCAACCACGAACCACTGCAGCAGGCGCTGAAACAGCGCGGCCATCGGTTCCGGACGCGCAGCGATACGGAAACGATCCTCCATCTGTTCGAGGAGGAAGGGCCCTCGTGTCTGCGTCACTTGCGCGGGATGTTCGCACTGGCGATCTGGGACACGCGCCGCCGCAGCCTGTTCATCGCTCGCGATCGACTGGGGATCAAGCCGCTCCACTACGCCTACGACGGCACGCGGCTCGTGTTCGGATCGGAGATCAAGGCGGTGCTCGAGCACCCGTCGGTCTCGCGGTCGTTGGACTGGACGGGCCTCGACGCGTTCTTCACCTACGGCTACATTCCGGCGCCGTGGACGGCATATCGCGACGTGCGCAAGCTGGCGGCAGGCCACTACCTCATTGCTGACGAACGCGGCATCAGAGAGGAACAGTACTGGGACCTGCCGATGGGCCCCAAGCATCGCGGCTCGGCGGCGGACCTCACCGCGGAATTCATCGATCGTTTCCGCGAGTCGGTCACGATGCGCATGCTGAGCGAGGTGCCGCTCGGGGCGTATCTGAGCGGCGGCGTCGATTCGAGCCTGTTGGTGGCGTTCATGGCCAAGGCATCGACGCAGCCGATCAACACCTTCACCATCGGATACGGCGGCGAGACCGGAAACTTTCTCGATGAGCGCTCGTTCGCCCGCGAAGTCAGCACACGGTACGGCACGAACCACCGCGAATTCGAAGTGATGCCGCAGGTCGAGGAAGCGATCGACGTCGCTGTTGATGCGTTCGATGAGCCATTCGCCGACGACTCATTGATCCCGACGCACCACATCTGCGCGTTGGCCCGTCGACATCTGACGGTCGCGTTGACGGGTCTCGGCGGCGACGAAGCATTCGCCGGCTATGAGCGGTACCTCGGCTTTCAATTGAGTCAGCACGCCTCGCAACAGCCCTGGCGCCTGCTCCTCCGCGCCGCGGCACCGCTGGTCAACGCGTTGTCGGAGGAGAGCGGCGGCCACTATCGCGTGAACCATTTGAAACGCTTCGTCGGCGCAATGGATTTGCCGCCGGCAGCTCGATGGCAGCGCTATCACGCTTACTTCCCTGCGGAGGTGCGACGGACGCTGTATCAGCCGTCGATCGCGGCGCAGATCGATTTCGAGAGCGTGGATCGCGCCGGCCGGCGCTACTACGAGCAGTGTGATTCGTCCGATCCCCTCGATCGCGCGCTCTATCAAGACATCAAGATGTACCTGCCGGACGATATCCTCGCTCTGACCGATCGGGTCGGCATGTGGCACTCATTGGAGCTGCGCGTGCCGTTCATTGATCACACGCTGCTCGAGTTCTGCGCGAAGATTCCGACGTCGCTGAAGCTGCGTCGTGGTGAGAAGAAATACCTGTTGAGGAAAGCCGCACGACCGTTCATCCCGGAATCGGTGCTCACCCATCGCAAACAGGGGTTCGCGTCGCCAATGGCAATCTGGCTGCGAGGGGGACTCGAGCCACTGATCGAAAGCAGCCTCTCGGCCGACGCGCTCAACAAGGGTGGCGTGCTCAACGCACACACGGCTGCGGAACTCGTGAGCGCACACCGCGAACGCCGGTCGCTCAACGATAAGCACCTGTTCGCATTGCTGATGTTTCAACGTTGGTGGACGCGATCGGGGGCCGAATCGGAACGCGAGCCGGCGGTGGCACACGCCTCGACTCGGACTCGCGGACGGTAGGGTCGCCCTCTTCACCAGAGGACGACCCCATCTTGCTGTCTACTCTTCTCCGGGAATGATGCGGAGATTGGTCGGTGCGCTCGGCAGCGACGCGCTGCTGCCGTGGCAGCCAATCTTCGTCGTCGAAACCACCACGTCGTCCAGCATCACACCCTCGACGCTGTGGTCACCGTGGAAGAAGAGGCTCAGATAGAGGATGTCGACCTTCACGTTCGTGGTGGTGCGATGCCAGAGATTCGTCCACGGACCGTATTCGACATCGTCAATCCAGAAATCCTGAGCGCCGGTCGCGCCAGCGCCGTTCGAGGACGGCGTGCCGCCGTCGAGCAGGACTTCGACGCAATACCACCTGCCAGTCTGGAGCCGCGGCGGCGTGATGCGCTCGCGGTCGGCCGCCTTGGTGCAGAATCCTGAACCCTCGTCATACAGGCAAGGGAACGAATCACCGTAGCAGTTGCCGTTCGGGTCAGAACACTGCTGATACATGCCGCGGTAATAGGAATAGAAGTGCGGAATACCTGTCAGGTTCTGACCGCTCCAGGTTCCCGCCAGCGGCTCAAACCAGGCGGTGTAGAAGTCCGCGCCCGTGGGCCGAATCCCTGACTGACCAAGGAAGTCGCGGCTTCCAGCGAAGAGGCCCCCTCCGTGGTTGTTCGCGGAGAAGTCGTAGCCCGGTTCCCACTTCTCATACCAGCGGGCGTAAAGCTTGTCGTGGGCGCTCGGTAGAACCTTGACCAGGTCGGCGGATCCTCTGCCTGCCGGGGCTCGCAACCGCATCACGTGGTTCCCGCTCGCGTTGCACGGTCCTGCCTCTGTCATCAGGAGGTTGGTCGAGTCCGGGTTTCCGTCGTAGTCGTCCCAGATCGCCTTCGATCCTTCCTCGAAACCGCTGCAGAAGACAGCATTGGTGCAAATCTGAACGTCGCTGCATGTCTGTGCGTAGAGCATCCTCGCACTCACTGCATTGAAGACCATCGCAGCAAGAAAGATAGCGACGATTCGGGGCCCACGGCCAGCGGCCGTCCGTTGAAACATGACAGTCTCCAGGTTCTAACTTGGATGGTTCGGTGAAACTCGTCGACTGAAGTCGGACGGTATTCGGAATGCGGACACCGCCACGCTGTCAACGCGGCGACCAAAAGTGCAAGATCACAGCCATTGTCGACGTTTTTTGTAACGTGTTTTGAGCTAAGGACTTCTTGTTCGGAATAGCGCGTCGATCCACTTCAACGCCGACCAATTGGGCGACACGAATTGCAGGAATGTCGAGTCTTCCCCCTATCGAAAACCGGGGAAACACCTGAAAAGGTCGGTCACGCCGCAGCAGGAAGTGCGATCGCTCTCCAGATGAACCCACGGTCGTGCTTGTCGAGACATGTGAACAACACGGCCGGCCAATAGACGATCGTGACAACAGCTCCCGCGACGATGATGCCGATGTAGCCGTTGCGGACTGCCGTGCTCTCGAGCGCCAGCGCGAGCGCGAAGAAGATCGCCGCCGACACCACGCCGGGAAAAGCCAGGCTCAGAAATCGTCGGACGTCGATCTTCAATGATTTGCAGGCGTAGGGAGCAACCCAGCACAACTGGAACGCGAACAACGGAATCACCGTACCGAGCGCGACGCCAATCAACCCGTAGATCTTGCCGAGCACGAGACTCAGCGTGACGTTGACGATCGCTTCCGACAGATTGGCGATCGCCAGCATCCGATGTCTCGCCGATGCCAACAGCCAGTTGGTCATCGGCATCATGAACAGCTCGGTCATGAATCCCACTGACAACACCGCGGCGACGATCGGCGACACCTGATGGTTCGGTCCCATCCACCTGGTGATGAAGGGGCCGCCGAGAAAGATCACGAGACCGCTGGCAAACACGGCCACGAGCAGACCCAGACGAAGCAGGAAGAGCACCACCGCCGACGTTCGCTCGGCGGAATCGGTCACATGCAGTCGCGTCAGCACAGGGATCGCGGTGTTCGATGCCTGAACCAACGGCGTTTGCGCGTACTCGACCAGGCGCGCGCCGATGGCGTATTGGGTGACGGCTTCGGCCCCGAACAACCATCCTGTGGTCAACGAATCGATTCGGAATCGCAGCTGATTGGCCACCTGGTTGAGAAACGACCACACGCTATACGCGGCGAGCTGTTGTCCACTGGCGCGATCGAACCCGCGCCAATCGAGGCGCAGTCCGGGAAACAGGTACTTCACCAGCACCACGTACGACACGTTGTGCAGTTGTCCGACAAACCCGGTGACGATGGCCAGCGCGATCACGCCGTAGCCGTGCGTCAACACCCACACGGTTGCGCTCGTGCTGATCGCCAACGTCACCATGTCGATGATGAGGAGCAGATCGTACCGAAGCTTCGCCTGCACGACGCCGGCGACAGCCTTGGTGGGAAAGGTGAGCGTCAGATCCAGGCCGATGATCAGCAGCACGAGTCGGACTGTTCCGACCTCGGCGGAGTCGATCAGATGTGGCGCAATCGCGATGGCAAGCAGCACCAGCAGCAGCACCACCGAGCCGAGGCCCACGTAGATGCGCAGCGCGGTATTGACCACCCGATTCACGGCCGCATCGTCGCCTTTGCCAAGACCGATGGCCGTCTCGCGCATGGTGGCGTTGGCGAACCCGAAATCCAGAATGTGAAAATTCGCGACCAGGCCAAACGTGGCGTAGTACAGGCCGTACCAGTAATCGCCAAGCCGGCCGATCAGAAACGGCATCATGAAGAAGCCGATGGCCATCCGGACAACGAGGCCGATGATGCGCGAGGCCCCACCGACCATCATTCGTCGGCCGGTGTTACTCATGAAGGCGACAATGCTGGAAACTCGCGAACGAGACAGTCTGCATTCAGGTGTGATTCCAGGGCGTGCTTCGAAGTATGCCACGACTCCGCGTCGGGCTTGCAGGTAACGTGGGCGCCGCGCGGCGGCGGAGGGGTCACCACTCGCGGGTGCTACAGTGATCGCCGTCATCCGTTTTCATGGTCTTGAGGGTCGTTTTTCCGGGGAGTGCAGGGATTGAACGAGACACCGCAAACGTCATCGGGATTCGCTGAAGCGGTTCGCTCGCGGCACATGCCGGCGCTCGACGGCTTTCGAGCGGTCGCGGCCTTCAGTGTGGTGCTGGCTCACGGCTACGACGTGACCGTGTTCGACGGCGTCACAGGATTCTTCGTGCTGAGCGGATTCCTGATCACGACGTTGCTCCTGCGAGAGCAACAGGAGATGGGCACCGTGTCGCTGCGCGCTTTTTACGCGCGCCGGACGCTGCGAATCTTTCCCGCCTATTACGCCTGCGTCCTCGCGTCGTATGTGATCGATCGCGTCGCGGGAAACCCGTGGCCTCGAGGTCTCGCGCCATCCGCGGTCGCGTACGTTGTCAACTACTTCAACGCGTTCAACGGTCATCCATCCACGTCGATCGCGCACCTGTGGTCGCTTGGCGTCGAAGAGCAGTTCTACCTTCTGTGGCCGGCGGTGTTCATCGCGCTCGGCCGCCTTGGTCTTCCGGCGCTGCGGAAGGGTCTGGCCGCACTCATCGTTCTCAGCATGGCGTGGAGATGCTTCTTGTATTTTGGCGGCTACGTTGGACAGGCATATCTCTACAACACCTTCGATGCAAGATTCGACAATCTCGCAGTGGGATGCCTGCTTGCCACGCTCGCGGTGAGTCCGCGATTCACGAACGCGATTTCCTTCGTGACCGCATACTCGTGGACGCCGCTCGTGACGATCGCCCTGATGACGGCCGTGACGCAGGGCATGTCATCGATTCCGCGGCACCTGTTCGGGTTCACGATCTACTCGGTGCTCGTGGCGATCCTCTTGGTGCAGCTCCTCCACTGGTCGCGGTCGACGCTGTGGCGATGGTTGGAGTGGCCGACCGTTCGGTTTCTCGGCACGATTTCCTACCCCATCTACCTGTATCACTCGTGGGGCTTGGGTCTGGGCCACTGGCTGACAGGCTGGTCGGCGCTTGCTCAGTTCCTCGCCGGGACTGTCTTCTCGGTCGCCGGAGGCGTGGGCTCGTACTTCGTTGTCGAGCGACCGTTCCTGGCGATGAAGAAGCGTTTCGCGCCGGAACGGCGCCGCGCTGCGCCGGCGCGACCGGCGGGGCAGCCCTCACAAGCACCGATTCCCAGCTGAACTCGGAAGCGCGATCGAACGCGCCTTCTGCTGTCTTCTCAGTCTGGGACTCTGCAGATCGAAAAGCGATACTTGCCGTTCGCTTCTTGAGCGATGGCCTTCACGTCCTCGAGCTCGATGGCGGCGCCATTGAACGTGGACGCAAAGTAGGACTGTAGCTCGTCCCGCCGCTGTGCGCTGAACTCGGGGCCAGGAACGATGCGGACCACGAGGTGATTCAGCGCGTCCTGCACGATCTGCATCTGCTCGATGCCGGGAATACGCGTCAGCGTGTTCTCGATGAGCGAGATGCCTGCCACGCGGCTTCCATCCATCCGTTTCAGGAAATCGGCCGTCCGTCCAACGATGCGACGGAGCGTCGGTGCGCCGCGTTTGCACGAGCACGGCATGGCCGACACCTCCGCGTAGTCCTCCATCCGATACCGAATGAAGGGCATCGCGGTGTTCAGCAGGTCGGTCACCACGACCATGCCTGCCTCGCCGGGCGCGGCGGGACTGCCGTCTTCGCGAAGCACTTCGACGATGAGCTGATCGACGTTGGTATGGAGCCCTTCGTGGCGCTCACATTCGCCGGCGATCAGACCCACTTCCTCACACCCGTAAATATCGGTCGCCTTGACGCCAAACACTCGCTCGATGACGCTCCGCTCGTGTGGAAGCAGCATCATCGAGCTGGCGATGATGCCGCGCGGCGTGATTCCAGTGACGCCGATCTCGTCGACGAGCGTTGCCAGGACGAACACGGAATGGGCGTGTCCGAACAGCAACGTCGGCTGCACGCGCCGCCACTGCCTGGCGAACTCTCGAACCGAGTCGGGTGTGATGGACATCGTATCCAACGAGATCGTTGGATCGAGCACCCAGCGGCGCAGACGCTCGCGCAGCCCGGTCGGCTCGATGGGATTCCCCCAGACGGCACCGATCGGCTCACCAGGCTTCCATCCGGTCTGTCGCTTGTTGCGACGGCCGCTCGCGTTTCGAAGCTGACTCACCTCTTCGGTGAAAAACACCTCGATCGGTTTCCCGGTCGACCCGCCGGTCTTCGCCTGCTGGAGTTGGGAGATATCGAATCCCGTCGACAGCAGTCCACGACCGATGGCGCGCACGTCGCCCTTGGTCAGAATCGGGATGCGGCGAAAGTCCTCAAGCGACCTCACGGATTGCGGCTGGATGCCTGCTTCCTTGAAGCGCTGCTGGTAAAACGGATTGCGCTGGTTGACGAATTCGAGGAGCGTCGCCAGCCGACGCATCTGCATCGCCTGCAGCTCGGGCCAGGAGAGATACTGCGTCCGCTCCAGTTCACGAGTCCCTGTCAGGAGGCGAGCGCCGGAATAGAACGTCCACGCCGGCTCCAGAGCGGAGCGACGAACGAGAGCACTGATCGCCATGCGTTCGACTATGCCGCTTGTCCGTGTCCTGCTGGCTCGGGCTGCGCCAACTTGTCGAAACGACGGTGCAGTTCGCGAATCCTCTCGCTCATGTCAGCGCGGGCCTGTGTGGCCCACTCGCGTACTTGTGTTCCCAACGGCCCGAGTCGCTCGAACGCCTCGCGCACGCTGGCGGCAATCGCGTCCGGCGTATTGGCGGTGAGCACGCACGCGGCGCCGAAGTAGGCGCGCAGCGCTCGTGTGTCGGAGAGGATCAGGGGCTTACCCACGGCAATGGCTTCGTAGGCGCCGCAGACCAGGCAATTCTCGAGAACGGTGAGATCCATCACGACACCGCACGAGGCCAGCGTCTGTCGGTAGTCGTCCTCGGAGAGGAAGCCAAGGAAGCGCACCCACGGATATCGAGCGACGTCGATGCCCGCGCGGCCGTAGTTTCCCGACACCCACAGCCTGTAGCCGTGCGCATGAAGATCCTTGAACGCCTCGAACGCGGCGAGATACGGCTCATCGTCGTCGAACGAGCAGATCAACAGTACGCTTTTCTCCTGCGCCGCCGGTGAGCGCGCAGCCACATCGAGGGCAGGAAGGGGATCGGGACAGATGAAGGCCCGGGCTCCCATGTCTTCCAGGTATTTGGCGTGGCCGTCGTTGGTCACGATCACGAGATCGACGGCGCAGTTGTGCCGATCGAGCAGCCACTGCATCAGCGGCTGTTTGCCGATCGTCTGCACGCCAACGTAGTGCGCGTCAGACACCAGCTTGAACCCGTAGAGCGGTCGCAACACCAGCAACGCGTAGCCGAGGACGATCGAGGGATTGGTTGCGATCACGACCTCGGGATGTCGATCGTGTATCGCTCGAAAGGTCTGAAGGAGACTGCGAGCGTAGCGAACCAGGCGGCCGCCGCCAGGACGCACCTCGACCAGCTCGGCTCCGAGCTGCCGAACCATCGAATGCGTCCGCATGTGACGACCCCAGTCGATCCAGAGCGGCCGAGTTGTCGACGCGCCGATCGACATCGACCGGCTCCTATCCGCGGTCGACATCAAAATGCGCCAACCTCAACCGGCTTGTGACGGCCGGTCGCCCGAACCGCGACGTTGCGATCGATCGCAAGCCGCCATGACTCGGCTGCCGCATCTCCGCTCACCCGCTGCACCGCCTCGAACCCCATCTCGGTGAGCCACCCCTCTACTTCATCAACCTCATGCCGATGTGCGTATAACGGCGTGAACCGATCGCGCGCCGCGTGCAGGGCCTGTTGAGCGGTGTAACGCGTCGCGTGTGTTCCCGAGCGTTGACCGGCGGCGCTCGCCAGCTGATACAGAGGAATAGAGGGCAGCAACACGGCCGTCGCCAATGGCGAGGGCATGCGCGCGATAACGGGCCGGACGACTTCTTCCAACGCGTACGCGATCTGGCGGACGACCGATATGCGGACATCGGCGTGACCATACAGCCAGACGTAGATCGTTCCGTCGCGCTTCAGGACCGCCGCCGCGTGCTTGACGGCTTCGTGGGTGCTCCAGGTGTGGTGCAGCACTCCATGGCTGTACAGGAAGTCGAACGTGTCGGTCGCGAACGGCAGCCGGAACACCGAGGCCTGAACGAAATGCAGGTGCGGGTTGTTCTTGAACTGATTCGCGGCCCGGAAAACGGCCTGGCTCAAGTCCACACCCCACGCCGTCGCTCCCAGCCCGGAGGCGGCCTCGTTGGTGAGGATTCCTAATCCACATCCGATCTCGCAGAACTCCTTGCCGACGAGATCACCATCCCGCAGGCCGCATTCAGCACGGAATGTCTCGACGCGATCCTTCAGCGGTGCGGTCCACAACGTCGAGCCGTAGTCGTAGTCCGCCCATTCCGTCGAGAAGCTGGCGGCGACGAATTCCTCTCCCTTCGGCGGTGTGTCGGACGGCAGCGCGAAGCCGGCGTCCGTCAACTCGCGGCGAAACTGATCCGGCCACGCGTTGAACGTCTGACGTGAAAGCGCCGTCGCGTAGGTGAGCAGGATCGGTACGCCCGAGGCGATCGGAAACACCCGCACGCAGGCGCTGCAGAGAATCGCACCGCCCTCGATCCAGACTTCACTCGTCACTCGAGGAGTGGCAGCGCTCGGCGATGACGGACTCGCAGCTCCGTGGTGCGGCAGAGCGCGCAGCATCAACGCGCCCTTGCACCGTGGACAGCGGAGCGTCGACATTGCATGAGTCCACATCAGCGTTCACCCCTCGTCAGAAAGATGTTGTGAAGGCAATTCAACAGTTTCACCCTCAGAACAACGTGTAGATGAATGGCGCCAGTGCAGAACCGCCGGCCATCACCAGCAGACCGCCGAGCATCACCATCACGACCACGATGGGAATCAGCCAGAATTTCTTGTTGCCCAGCAGGAATCGCCAGAGCTCTCGTGTTGTATCCAGACGGCTCACGTGCAGTCTCCTTTACTTGAAACTCAGAACGCGCGCTGGTAGCCCTCGTGGGACTGCCGCGTCGCCTCGCGCTTGCGCCAGTATGAATGTTCCTTCCCCTTGCGCCGCTCGAGCGGATCGTGGCCGGTGGCTCGTAGCACCAGCCCGACCGGCGTCATCAGCAGATAGAACAGCACCGACAGAATGATGCGGCTGTTGACGTACCCGAGCACGCCCGCCAGCGTCATCCACCACTTGTGGAACCTGACCGCGAGTGCCGGAATCGCTGCGCACACCAGCAGCACGCCGACGATGACGGCGAGGACCATCGACGCCGTCGGCCGGTGGCGATAGAGCTGCCAGCCCGAGATCAGCGCCAGCACGCCAGCGACGAGCAACGTCGATTTGCGCGCCTGCGCGACGGTAAACTGCTCGATCTCAATCAAGCTGGAACTCCTTCTGCCACGACCCGTCGTCTTCCATCTTCGGCTGATCCACCTTGTCGAGGATGTAGTTCTCGACGACCAGCGTATCGATGCCGGTTCGCATGAAGCACTGGTAGGCGTGTTCCGGTGTGCACACGATCGGCTCGCCGCGCACGTTGAACGAGGTGTTCACGATCACCGGACAGCCCGACACCCGATCGAACTCGCTGATCAGCGCGTGATAACGCGGGTTGTCTTCCTTGCGCACCGTCTGCACGCGCGCCGAGTAGTCGACGTGCGTCACCGCCGGAATGGTCGACCGCGGCACGTTCAGCTTCTCGATCCCGAACAGACTCTCCTGCTCCTCGGTCATCTGCTGCCGAAGGTCCTCACGCACGGGCGCCACGAGCAACATGTAGGGCGAGTCGCAGTCCATCTCGAAAAAGTCCGACACCCGTTCGCGGGTCACCGACGGTGCGAACGGCCTGAAGCTTTCACGGAACTTGATCTTGAGATTCATCACCGACTGCATGCGCGGTGATCGCGGATCGCCGATGATGCTGCGGGCGCCAAGCGCGCG
>Ga0075433_10001072_pt1 | contig 19656 bp, 23 predicted proteins | sample RhiMethybrSRZTD2_FD_75299 | JGI IMG/M metagenome (GOLD analysis project Ga0075433, IMG submission 75299) | Populus rhizosphere microbial communities from Tennessee, USA - Rhizosphere MetaG P. TD hybrid SRZTD2 | ecosystem: Host-associated > Plants > Roots > Rhizosphere > Soil | place: USA... | reverse complement strand
AGACCAGGAGAGACACGGCGATGGCGTTGAAGCTTCCGATCTTCATGGACAGCCAGTCCACGACCCCGGTCGATCCCCGGGTGCTCGAGGCGATGATCCCGTACTTCACCGAGAAGTTCGGCCATCCCGCGAGCCGCAACCATCCCTTCGGCTGGGAGGCGGAGGGCGGAGTGGACAAGGCGCGTGAGCAGATCGCCAAGCTGATCGGCGCGCGGGACCCCAAGGAGGTGGTATTCACCTCCGGGGGCACCGAGGCCATCAACCTGGCGCTCAAGGGCGTGGCCGAGATGTACCGCGAGAAGGGCAATCACATCGTCACCACCACCATCGAGCAGCGGGCGACCCTCGACGTCTGCAAGCGGCTCGAGCGGCAGGGCTTCGAGGTGACCTACGTCCCGGTCGGCCGCGAGGGCCTGGTCGACGTGGAGGCGATCCGGGCCGCGCTCACCGACAAGACCATCCTGATCTCGGTCATGTTCGCCAACAACGAGATCGGGACGATCCAGCCGGTGGCCGAGCTGGGCAAGCTGGCCAAGGAGAAGGGGATCATCTTCCACACCGACGCGACCCAGGCGGTGGGCAAGATCCCGGTCGACGTGGAGGCGATGGGCATCGACCTGCTCTCCGCGACCGCCCACATGCTCTACGGCCCCAAGGGCGTCGGCGCCCTCTACGTGCGGCGCAAGAACCCGCGGGTGCGCCTGGCCCCGATGGTGGACGGCGGCGGCCACGAGCGGGGCATGCGCTCGGGGACAGTTCCGGTGCCGCTGGTGGTGGGCTTCGGGAAAGCGGCGGAAATCTGTGGAGAGGTCATGGGCGAGGAGTCCAAGCGCATGGCCGCGCTGCGGGACCGGCTGCAGGAACAGATCCTGTCCAAGGTGGACGAGGCCTACGTCAACGGTCACCCGGAGCGGCGGCTGCCCCACAACCTCAACATCTCGTTCGCCTACGTCGAGGGCGAGTCGGTGCTGATGGGGCTCAACCGGGAGGCCGCGCTCGCCTCGGGGTCGGCCTGCACCTCGGCCACCCTCGAGCCGTCCTACGTGATCTCGGCCTTGGGGGTGGACTCGGAGCTGGCCCACTCCTCGATCCGCTTCGGGCTGCATCGCTTCTCGACCGAGGAAGAGGTGGACTTCGTGGCCGGCAAGACGATCGAGGTGATCCACCGCCTGCGGGAGATGTCGCCGCTCTACGAGCTGGCCAAGGAAGGCGTGGACTTGAAGTCGATTCACTGGAAGGCGGAGTAACAACGCTCAGGGAGGCTCTACCGACATGGCTTACAGCGATAAGGTGGTCGACCACTACAACAACCCGCGCAACGTGGGGTCCTTCACCAAGGACACCCCGGGGGTCGGGACGGGCCTGGTGGGCGCGCCGGAGTGCGGCGACGTCATGAAGCTGCAGATCAAGGTCAACGTCGAGACCGGCGTGATCGAAGACGCCAAGTTCAAGACGTTCGGCTGCGGCAGCGCCATCGCCTCGTCGAGCCTGGCCACCGAGTGGCTCAAGGGCCGCACGGTGGACGAGGCGGCCAAGATCAAGAACACCGACATCGTGAGCGAGCTGAAGCTGCCCCCGGTGAAGATCCACTGCTCGGTGCTCGCGGAGGACGCGATCAAGGCCGCGCTCCAGGATTACAAGGAGAAGTGGATCAAGAGCGAAGCCCCGGCGGGCCGAGACGCGTCGTAAGGGGAAAAAAGGAGACCGACACGCCATGGCACTGGCGCTGACCGACACGGCGGTGAAGCAGGTCAAGGAGCTGATGAAGACCCAGAATCTGGAGAACGTCTATCTCCGGATGGGGGTCAAGGGAGGCGGCTGCTCCGGCCTCTCCTACTCCCTGGAGTTCGACAACGAGACCGGTCCCCGCGACAAGAAGTTCGACATCGACGGGGTGCAGGTCGTGTGCGACGCCAAGAGCTATCTCTACCTCAACGGCACCACGCTCGACTACGTCACCCAGGGGCTGACCGGCGGCTTCACGTTCGTCAACCCCCAGGCGAAATCGAGCTGTGGTTGCGGCACATCGTTCTCGGCGTAGGGCCCGCCGCGCGAAGGAAGACAACGGGCCCCGACGGGCCCGTTCTTCTTTTCCGGGCCGACGCTCTGGGCCGATGCTCCGGATAGATCGATGACCGACTACTTCACGGTGTTCGGGCTGCCCCGCAAGCTCGCGGTGGACGTCGCCGCGCTCCAGCGGCGCTTCTACGAGCTGTCGCGGGAGCACCACCCCGACTTCCACCACGGAGCGGACGCGGCCCGGCAGGCCGAGGTGCTCGCCTCGTCCGCGCTGGTCAACCGGGCCTATCGCGCCCTGCGGGATCCCCTCGCGCGGGTGGAGTACCTGATCGCGCTGGAAGAGGGCCGGGAGGTGCGCGAGGGCGCGACCGAGAAGCCCCGCGCCCCGCGTGGGCTGCTCGAGGAGATGCTGGAGGTGCAGGAAACGCTCGCGGAGGCGAAGGCGGAAGGGCTCGGCGGCGAGGCGGCGGGACGCCTCCGCGACGAGCGGGCCCGGCTGGAGGCGCGCCACGCCGCCGAGGCCGACGCCATCGTCGCGCGCGCGCCCGACTGGGACCGGCTGGTGGACGAGGGAGGCGACCGCAAGGCGCTGCTGCAGTGGTTGAAGGAGCGACTCGCCACCCGCGCCTACCTCCGCACCGTGATCGACGACCTGACCGACGCGCTGGGAGAGCGCGAAGAGAGCCATGCCTCGCATCGTCGGCATTGACCTGGGGACGACCAACAGCCTGGTCGCCTACGTGGAGGGCGGCATCCCGCGGGTGATCCCGGACGCGGAGGGGCGCACCCTGCTGCCCTCCATCGTGGCGTGGACCCCCAACGGGGTGGTGGTGGGCGAGGCGGCCCGACGCCAGCTCGCCCGCAACGCGGCCCGCACCGTCTACTCGGTGAAGCGCCTGATGGGCCGCGGCTACGAGGACGTGAAGGACGAGCTGGCCCGCCTGCCGTTCGCGGTGACCCCGCAGGCGGAGGTGGTCAGCATCCGCATCGGCGATCGCGAGGTCACGCCGCCCGAGGTCTCGGCCCACGTGCTGCGCGCTCTCAAGCAGCGCGCGGAGGCCCACTTCGGCGAGCCGGTCGAGCAGGCGGTGATCACGGTCCCGGCCTACTTCAACGACGCGCAGCGCCAGGCCACCAAGGACGCGGGCCGCATCGCCGGCCTCGAGGTGCTGCGCATCGTCAACGAGCCGACCGCGGCCTCGCTCGCCTACGGTCTGCAGAAGATGGCCCAGGGGGTGATCGCGGTGTACGACCTGGGCGGCGGCACCTTCGACATCTCCATCCTGCGCGTGAAGGACGGGGTCTTCGAGGTGCTCGCCACCAACGGCAACACCCACCTGGGCGGCGACGACTTCGACCGGGCGATGGTGGACTGGCTGCTCGCCGACATCCAGGTCCGCCACGGTATCGATCTGTCCGGCGACCCGGAGGCGATGCAGGAGCTGCGGCTCGGCGCGGAGGCCGCGAAGTGCCGGCTCTCCTTCGACGACCGCACCGTGCTCACGATCCCGTTCGAGCGCTTCGCCTATCACCGCGACATCACCCGCGCCGACCTCGAGGCGATGGTGGAGCCGCTGGTGGCCGCCACCCTCGGCCCGTGCCGTCAGGCCCTGGCCGACGCCGGTCTCGGGGCCGCGCAGGTGGACGAGGTGGTGCTGGTGGGTGGCTCCACGCGGATGCCGCTCGTGCAGCGGCGGGTCACCGAGCTCTTCGGGCGCCCGGCCCACAGCCGGCTCAACCCGGACGAGGTGGTGGCCCTGGGCGCGGCGGTGCAGGCCCAGATCCTGGCCGGCGGCATCACCGACATGCTGCTCCTCGACGTGACCCCGCTCTCGCTCGGCATCGAGACCCTGGGCGGCATCGTGAGCGTGCTCATCCCGCGCAACACCACGATCCCGACCCTGGCCAAGGAGTACTTCACGACGTCGGTGGACGGGCAGACCGCGGTCGACCTCCACGTGCTGCAGGGCGAGCGGGAGCTCGCCAAGGACAACCGCTCGCTCGCGCGCTTCGACCTGGCCGGGGTGGACCCGATGCCGGCGGGCATGCCGAAGATCGAGGTCACCTTCCTGATCGACGCCAATGGGATCTTGCAGGCGCAGGCCCGCGAGCTGCGCACCGGCAAGGCGGCCAGCATCGAGGTCAAGCCCACCTACGGACTCACCGAGACCCAGGTCGAGCAGATGGTGGAGGACTCCTACACCTACGCGGAGGACGACGTCAACGCGCGGCTCCTGATCGAGACCCGCACCGAGGCCGACACCGTCATCAATCACGTGGAGCGGGCCCTCCGCCAGGCGGGCGGCATCGTCGCGCCGGAGGAGCGGGAGCGGATCGAGGCCGCGCTGGCGGTGCTTCGGACGGTGCGCGAGGGCACGGACCGGGATCAGATCCGCGAGCGCACCATCGAGCTCAATCAGGCCACCGCGCCGCTCGCCGAGCGCATGATGGAGGCCGCGATCAAGGACGCGGTCACCTCCAAGCGCGCCGACTGGCTCCTGGAGCGCTCATAGATGGCGGTATACAAGGTGACGTTCCTGCCGCTCAACCGCACCGTCGAGGTCGACGACGCCAAGTACCCGCTCGCCGATCACGGCCGTCCGGGCTCGCTGCTCGACATCGCGCTCGCCCACAACATCGAGCTCGAGCACAACTGCGGGGGCAGCTGCGCGTGCACCACCTGCCACGTGGTGGTGCGCGAGGGGGAGGGGAACCTCTCGCCGATGGAGCAGGACGAGGAGGATCGCCTCGACACCGCGGAGGGCCTCACCCTGCACTCGCGGCTGGGGTGCCAGGCGGTGGTGCGGGGCGACGTGGTGGTGGAGATTCCCAAATGACGGAGCCGGCATGACCTGGCAGGACGCGGAGGACATCGCGCTGGCCCTGATGGACGCGCATCCGGACGTGGACCCGCTGACCGTGCGCTTCACCGACCTGCACCGGTGGGTGGTGGCGCTTCCCGGCTTTGGTGACGACGCCAAGAACTCGAACGAGGGGCTCCTTGAGGCCATCCAGATGAAGTGGCTCGAGGAGTACCGCGATCGCTAGGCCTACCAGGTGACGACGTGGTCGTGAGCGAAGATCAGGTCGAGCAGGCCGGGGTAGTCGAGCTCGCCAGCGGCGAGACGACGCACCGTCGCGCCCGCGGGCAGGGCCGGGGCCGCCGCGCCGTCGAGGAGCACCACCGTCACGCGGGCGCCCGGCTCGGCCAGGTTCGACTCGATGACGGACGCGGCGAGGGCGGCGGCGGAGTCCGCCTTGAGAAGGTGGAGGAACGCGGCCATCAGAAGATCAGGTACCGGGTGGCGCGCGGCACCAGCGCGGCGATCTGGGCGCGAGTCACCGCGACCACCGGATGGCCCTCCGCGTTCCAGCCGGGCGTGGTCGGCAGCGCGCCCTCCACCTGGAACGGGACGCCCAGCTTCTTGAGGGAGGCGCGGAACTTGGCGATGTCGTCACCGTCGACCAGGTCGTCGGTGTCCTCGTCGAGCAGGTGCACCGCGGGCCCGGTGAGCACCACCTGGACCGGGTTGTCACCCGCCACCACCCCGAGCGCGATGCGCATCGCCTCGTTGGCCCGGTGCGAGACGCGCGGGTCCTCCGAGATGACGACCAGGGTCGGCTGGTTCTGGCCCACGCGGCCGCTAGTTCAGCGCGACGAAGCGGTCGGTGCCGTTGATCACGTCAGTGAGGACCACCAGCCCGCAGTTGGTGGCCCGGTCCGACAGGGGCCGGCGCCGCTTCTGGCAGCCGTAGGCGCACACGAAGAGCTTGAGCCCGCGATCCGCGAGGGCGAGCAGCCGCGCGTCGTCCACCGCGGCCACCGCGTCGTCGATCAGGTAGAGGTAGACGTCCCCGCCGCCGTCGAGCGCCGCCTGGGAGAGACCGAGCGCGGTCTCGAGGTTCGGGTGCTCCGGCGCGGTGGACACCATCAGGCCGAGCTTCCGTCTGGCGAGGGCCATGCGGGCGCAGCGTAACATCGTGAAAGGGGAGCGTCAATGAACCGACAGGTCTATCTCGATCACAACGCCTCGACTCCGGTGCACCCGGAGGTCGTCGAGGCGATGCTGCCGTACTTCAGCGAGCGCTTCGGCAATCCGTCGAGCGTGCACGGCTTCGGGCGCGAGGCGCGGGAGGGGCTCGAGACCGCGCGCGAGCAGGTCGCCCACTTCCTGCGGGTGGGCAAGGACGAGGTGGTCTTCACCTCCGGCGGCACCGAGTCCGACAACATGGCGGTGAAGGGCGTGGCGATGGCCCGACGCCAGGGCCACATCATCACCTCGAAGATCGAGCACCACGCGGTGCTGCGCGCGGTGGAGACGCTGGAGAGCCAGGGTTTCGCGGCCACCTACCTCGACGTGGACGGCTACGGCATGGTGGACCCGGACGCGCTGCGGCGGGCGATTCGCCCCGACACCATCCTGATCTCGATCATGCACGCCAACTCCGAGATCGGCACCATCCAGCCCGCCCGGCAGCTCGGGGCGATCGCCCGCGAGCACGGCATCCCGTTCCACATGGACGCGGTGCAGACCTTCGGCAAGGTCCCGATCGACCTCGACGCGTTCAACATCGACATGCTGTCGTTCTCGGGCCACAAGATCTACGGACCCAAGGGGGTCGCCGGTCTGTATATCCGGAAAGGCACCAAGATGGTCTCCATCCAGCACGGGGGCGAGCACGAGCGGCGCCGCCGGGCCGGAACCGAGAACGTGGCCGGCATCGTGGGCTTCGGGAAGGCGATCGAGCTCCGCGGCCGCGACATGGTCGAGGAGGGCCGGCGGCTGACCGAGTTGCGCGAGCGGCTCTGGGAGGGCCTCTCGCGGCGGATCCCCGAGGTCCGGCTCAACGGCCATCCCACCGAGCGGGTGCCCGGGACCTGCAACGTCTGCTTCCGGCACGTGGAGTCGGAATCCATCGTGCTCGGCCTGGATCTGAAGGGCATCGGCGTCTCGGCCGGGTCGGCGTGTACCTCCGGCAACGTGGAGCCGTCGTACGTGCTGGTGGCGATGGGCGTGCCGGTGGAGTGGGCGATGGGCGCGGTGCGGCATTCCCTCGGACGGGGCACCAGCGCGCAGGACATCGACTACGTGGTGGACTCGACCGAGCCCCTGGTGGCGAAGCTGCGCAGCGCGATGCCGGTGCGGGCCTGAGGACGGGGCATCGGGGCGACGCCGGTGCCGTACAGCCCGGCCCTCCTCGATCACTTCCGCAACCCGCGGAACGCGGGACGGATGCGGGATCCCGACGGGGTCGGGGAGGCGGAGCACAAGGAGTGCACGGACCTGGTGCGGTTCCACCTGCGGGTGCGGGGAGGCCGGGTGGTGGAGGCGCGGTTCCAGGCTTACGGCTGTGGGCCGGCCATCGCGGCGGCCAGCGCGGCCACCGAGGTCGCGGCGGGGTGCCGGCTCGAGGAGCTGGTCGACCTGAGCGCCGCGCGCATCGAGAGTGCGGTGGGGGGCCTGCCGGACGCGCGGCGCCACGCCGCCGAGGTGGCGACGCTGGGACTGCGGGCGGCCGCGCGTGACGCGCTCGACCGGACCCGAACAAGGAGCGAGCCGAATGTTTGATCGCATGCGGCGGGATGTGAGGACGGTCAAGGAGCGCGACCCGGCGGCCCGCTCGACGCTGGAGGTCGTGCTGTGCTATCCGGGCGTGCACGCGATCTGGATCCACCGGGTGGGGCACGCGCTCTGGCGCGCGGGATGGCAGTTGACCGCGCGCTTCGTGTCGCACCTCGGCCGCTTCCTGACCGGCATCGAGATCCACCCCGCCGCGGTGCTGGGCCCCGGGCTCTTCATCGATCACGGCATGGGGGTGGTCATCGGGGAGACCGCCGAGGTCGGCGAGAACGTGAGCATCCTGCAGGGCGTCACCCTCGGCGGCACGAGCGTCAAGCGCGAGAAGCGCCACCCCACCATCGGCGACAACGTGGTCATCGGCTCGGGCGCCAAGATCATCGGCGCGTTCACCATCGGGGCGGGGAGCCGTATCGGGGCGGGCTCGGTGGTGGTGCGCGAGGTGCCGGAGAACTGTGTTGTGGTCGGGGTGCCCGGTCGCATAACATTCCGCAACGGCGAGCGGGTGACCGGCGCCATCGATCTCAACCAGGCGGATCTGCCGGACCCCCTGGCACGGACCCTGGAGCAGATGCTCGACCGGATCCACTCGCTGGAGGCGGAGATCGAGCGGCTCAAGAAGGCGTCCGACGCCACCGCGGGCGCCCGCGCGGACTGATTCGACGACAGGAGGGGATTCCACCGGTGCTGCCAAAAGACACGATGGACGTGAAGGAAGCGGCCCGCTACCTGGCCATGGACGAGAAGACGGTGGCCACGATGGCGGCCGAGCGCCGCATCCCGGCGCTGGAGCACGAGGGGAAGTGGCTCTTCTCGAAGAAGTCGATCGACAAGTGGCGAGGCCGCACCCTCACGCAGTGAGCGGGTAGCGGGCGACCGTTAGCGGTCGACCGTTTACTTCTTCAGGCTCTTTCATCTGCGGGGGCCCAGAAATGGCCCCCGCACTCCCCCAATCGGCGGACAACCGTTTACACCACGACGGCGCGCACGATCCTCCACGTCGACATGGACGCGTTCTACGCGTCCGTGGAGCAGCGCGATCGGCCGGAGCTGCGCGGGCGGCCGGTGATCGTGGGCGCAGACCCACGGGGCCGCGGGGTGGTCTCCGCCGCCTCGTACGAAGCCCGGCGGTTCGGTGTACACTCCGCCATGCCGATCGGCCGCGCGGCCCGGCTCTGCCCCGACGGCGCGTTCGTCCCGGTGGACATGGACAAGTACGCCGCCGTCTCCCGGGAGGTCATGGCCATCCTGGCCACCTTCACCCCGCTGCTCGAGCCGGTCTCCATCGACGAGGCTTTCCTCGACGTCACCGGCACCGAAGGGCTTTCGGGCGACGGCCCCGCCGTCGCGGCCACGATCAAGACCCGCATCGCGGCGAGCCTCCAGCTGACCGCGTCGGTCGGCGTGGCGCCCAGCAAGTTCGTGGCCAAGGTGGCCTCCGACCTCCGGAAGCCCGACGGCCTCGTGGTGGTCCGGCCGGGGACGGAGGCCGACTTCCTCGCGCCGCTTCCGGTGTCACGGCTCTGGGGCGTCGGCCGGGTCACCGCGGAGGGCCTCGAGGCGATGGGAGTCACCACCATCGGGCAGCTCGCCGCGGTGCCCGTCGCGTACCTGGAGGCACGCTTCGGGTCGAGCGGGCGCGGACTCCACGATCTCTCCCTCGGGATCGACGACCGCGCGGTCGAGCCGTTCGCTCCGCCCAAGTCGATGGGCGCGGAGGAGACCTTCGGTCACGACCATCGCGACATGGAGCGGCTCGCCGCCACGCTCCGCGGCCAGGCCGAGCGGGTGGCGCGCGAGCTGCGCGAGGGCGGCTACGCGACCCGCTGCGTGACGCTGAAGCTGCGCTTCGCCGACTTCTCCACGCTCACGCGACGTCACACCGACGATCCGACGCAGGACGGCCTCGTGATCTACCGGCGCGCTCGCGCGCTGCTGGAGCGGATCCCCCTACGACAGGCGGTGCGCCTCATCGGCCTCTCCGCCTCCGGGCTCGGTCCCGCCGCGGCCGGCCAGCTCTCGCTCCTCGGCCCCGACGCCCTGCGGCGGGAGCGGCTCGCCCGCGCGATGGATCGGGTGACCGCGCGCTACGGCGAGGACTCGCTCCGTCCGGCCAGCGTGCTCCGCGGCCGGCGTCGCGCGCCCCCGCCCGCGGAGGGATCGGCCGGCTCCCCGTTGCCTTCACCCTAGGCTTCGGCTAGACTCGCTGAACAGCGGTTCATTTTCGGGGGGAGCGGCCATGGAACGGCTCATCGCATACGACAAGCTGGCCCGCGAGGATCGCCTGGTGCGGATGCGGGCGCGCGAGGTCGCGCAGCTCAAGGTCGACCAGGGCCTGCCGCCGTTCCCCGACCTCCTCTCGCGCGACTCCATCAAGGAGCGGGTCCACGGGATCATGGTGGGCGAGCTGCAGGCGATGGAAGGGGCGGGCCGCTCGGTGTACGACTTCCCGGACACGCCGTGGGAGTTCACGATGGACATGGCCCGGCAGGTCTGGGACGAGTCGCGGCACGTCGAGATCTACGTGCGGCTGCTCGAGCACCTGGAGGGCTACATCGGCGAGTTCCCGGAGACCACCATCCTCTGGCGCTGCGCCTGTGCGGAGGACGCGGCGGCCCGGGTCGCCGGGGTCAACCGCGGCCTCGAGGGCCTCGCCTGCGATGTGTTCAACCAGCTCGTGCACATCGCCCGCAAGATGGGCGACCCGATCCTGGAGCGCGCGGTCGACTACGTGCTGGCCGACGAGATCACCCACGTGCGCATGGGCTCGAAGTGGCTGACCCGGCTCACCGAGGGCGACCCGGAGCGCCGCCGCCGCGCGGTGGAGTTCCAGGAGACCATCGACGAGCGGTTCAACCTGGGCGGGATCCGGCGCGAGGGCGATCACGAGGCGGTGCCGATCTCCATCGCCACCGAGGCGCGCCGCGAGGGCGGGTTCACCGACGAGGAGATCGCCCGGCTCATCCGGACGACGCAGCGCTCGGCCGTCTACTAGACCCCGTCGCGCGCCATGACCCATCCCCTGTCGGGCTTCCTCGAGGTGGACGAGTCCGCGCGGACCGTGCGCCACTACCGCTACGTGGCCGAGCGCATGATGCGCATCCTGGGCGGCTGGATCGCGCTCACCCCCGAGCTGTCGGCGAAGCTCCTGTTCGGCCGCCACGTGTGGGACAACGCCCAGCACGCCGACCTGTGGGGCAAGCGCCTCCCCGAACTGCGCGCCGCCGCGCAGGTGTCCGAGCCCGCCAACCCCGGGCTGGTCGCGTTCATGGACGCGCTCGAGGCCGCGGAGGCGCCCGGGCAGACCATCGAGCGCGTGATCTCCGTGTACCGGGTGCTGAAGCCGCACCTCCTGGCCACCTACGCGGCGCACCTCGTGAGCACCAACGCGGTCTACGAGCCGCCCACGTGCCGCATCCTCGCCCGCTGCATCGAGGACGAGCGCCGTCACGTGGCCGCGGGGGAGACGATCCTGCGCCACCTGCTGGGCACGCCCGCGCTGGAGGCGCGCGCCGCGGCGGTCGAGGCGCGCCTCTGGGCGCTGCTGGAGGCGGCGGGCGGCGTGACCGGAGCGGGGCCGCTCACGCGCAGCTCGGCGCCGGCCGCGCCGGCCCCCGCGCTGAGCGACGACGCGGCCGAGTTCATCCGACTCGAGCGGGCGACCCAGGGGTGGCCGATCGCGCCCGAGCTGGCCGCGGCCCTCGACGCCTTCGGCGAGGCGCTCGCCGCCGGCGATCTGGGCCGCGCGCGCGGGTGGCTCGACCCCGCCGCCGCGACCGGCCCGGATCTGGAGGAGCGCCTGCTCGCCGCGCGCGGCGGCCGCCATCGCGTGGTGGCCTTCGCGCGCGTGGGTGGACATCGCCTGGCGAAGCTCCGGCTCGAGGGCGACGCCGCGACCGTCACCTTGCTGCTCCGCTGGGTGCCCACCGGCGCGGGCTGGCGGATCGCTGCGCTCGAGCCGGTCGTCGCCTCCGCCGCCCAGCCCGCCTGAGCCCGTGCTGCAGAGCGTCCTGGTCGCCAATCGGGGGGAGATCGCCCGCCGGGTCATCCGCGGCTGCCGCGCCCTCGGAATCCGCTCGATCGCGGTCTACTCCGAGGCCGACGCGGGCTGGCCGCACGTCACCGACGCGGACGAGGCGGTCGCCATCGGGCCCGCGCCGGCCCGGCAGAGCTATCTCGACATCGACCGCATCCTCGACGCCGCGCGCCGCACCGGCGCCCAGGCGATCCATCCGGGCTACGGCTTCCTCTCCGAGAACTGGCGCTTCGCCCAGGCCTGCGAGGCCGCGGGCCTGATCTTCGTGGGCCCGTCCTGGCGCGTGATCCAGCAGATGGGCGACAAGATCGAGGCTCGCCGGCTGATGGCCGCGGCCGGAGTGCCGGTGGTGCCGGGCAGCGACGGGCCGGTGGACTCCGTCGACGCCGCGCGAGCGATCGCGGCCCGCGCCGGCTACCCGGTCATGCTCAAGGCGTCCGCGGGCGGCGGCGGCATCGGCATGGTGAAGGTCGCGGACGAGGCGGGACTGCCCGGCGCGTTCGCCTCCGCGCAGCGCCGGGCCCAGGCCGCGTTCGGCTCGGGCGGTCTCTTCCTCGAGCGCTACGTGGAGCGCGCCCGCCACGTCGAGGTCCAGGTCTTCGGCGACGCGAGCGGTCAGGTGGTGCACCTGCACGAGCGCGAGTGCTCGATCCAGCGCCGGCACCAGAAGCTGATCGAGGAGAGCCCCGCGCCCAATCTGCCCGCCTCGCTCAAGGCGCGGCTCACCGAGGCGGCGGTGGCCGGCGCCCGCAGCGTGGGCTACGTCAACGCGGGCACCATGGAGTTCATCGTGGTGGGCGCCGAGCTCTACTTCCTCGAGATGAACACCCGCCTGCAGGTGGAGCACCCGGTGACCGAGGAGGTGACCGGGCTCGACCTGGTGCAGGCGCAGCTGCGGGTGGCCGCGGGCGAGCCGCTGCCCTGGACGCAGGCCCAGATCCCGCAGCGCGGCTCGAGCATCGAGTGCCGCATCTACGCGGAGGACCCCGCGAAGGGCTTCATGCCGTCGCCGGGACGCCTCACGCGCCTGGTGCTGCCGCAGGGGCCGGGCGTCCGGCTCGAATGCGGGGTGGCGGAGGGGGTGGAGGTGTCGGTGCACTACGACCCGCTCCTGGCCAAGCTGATCACCACCGGCCGGGATCGCGACGAGGCCATCGACCGGATGTCCGCCGCGCTCGACGCCTTCGTGGTCGAGGGAGTGAAGACCGCGATCCCGTTCCACCAGCGGGTCATGCGGAGCGACCTCTTCCGGTCCGGCGCGGTGCACACCCAGCTGATCGAGCAGGGCGCCTTCCGCTGAGGCGGGCGGGCCCGGGGCCGGCCGTGGAGACCACGCTCACCGAAGCAAGGATCCGGGCGATGACCGCGGCGGGGCACTGGCCCGGCCAGAGCCTCGAGAGCTATCTCGACCGGTGGGCGCGCGAGCGCCCGACGCGCACCGCGCTGGTCGATGGGCGGGGCCGCTACTCGTGGGAGGGTCTGGCGCGCGCGGTGGACCGGGCCGCCCACGGCCTGCGGGCCCACGGGCTCGAGCCGGGCGGGGTCGTCTCCTGTCAGCTCCCGAACTGGAACGAGGTGGTGGTGCTCTTCCTCGCCGCGCTCCGTCTGGGTGCGATCGTCAACCCGATCCCGCCGACCTATCGCGCGAGCGAGCTGCGCTTCATGCTGGGCCTGCTGGAGTCGCAGGTGGCGGTGGTGCCGGCGCGCTTCCGCGGCTTCGACCACGCGGGCATGCTCGCCGCGCTCCGGCCCGCGCTGCCCCGCCTCCGCTCCGCTCTCATCGCGCGCGGCGAGGGGCCGGCGGGCACCGCGCCCCTGAGCGCGCTGACCGATCAGGCGTGGGAGGCGCGCGACGATCGTCGGCCGCTGCTCGGCACCGACCCCAACGCGGTCCACGAGGTCGTGTTCACCTCCGGCACCACCGGCGAGCCCAAGGGGGTCATGCACACCCAGAACACCACGCTCTCCGGCCTCCACCGGGCGATCGAGCGGCTCGAGCTGTCGGACCGGGACGTGATCCTGATGCCGTCCACCGTCGGCCACCAGACCGGCTACCTCTTCGGCCACTGCCTCAACGTGGTGCTGGGCGCGACCACGGTGTGGATGGACGTCTGGAACGTGGAGGAGGCGGCGCGGCTGATCGAGGCGGAGCGCGTCACGTTCACGATGGGCGCGACCCCGTTCCTGCGCGATCTGACCTACGCCGACACGTCGCGCGACCTGCGCTCGCTCCGCCTGTTCATCGCGGCGGGCGCTCCGGTGCCGCGCGCGCTCGTGCGGGACGCCCAGTCCCGGCTCGGGTGCGCGGTCTCCGCGGGGTGGGGGATGACCGAGAACGGCCTCGTCACCTGCAACGGGTTGCGGGACTCGGAGGAGAAGATCTTCGGGAGCGACGGCCTCATCCTGCCGGGCATGGAGGTGCAGGTCGTGGACGACGCGGGCGCGCCCGCCCCGGTCGGCACCGAGGGCGATCTCCTCTCCCGCGGGGCCGCCCAGTTCGTCGGCTACTACCGCCGGCCGCAGTTCACCGCGGACGCCCACACCGCCGACGGCTGGTTCCGGACCGGAGACCGCGCCACCCTCGACCGCGACGGCTACGTCACCATCACCGGGCGGGCGAAGGACATCATCATCCGGGGCGGCGAGAACATCCCGGTCGTGGAGGTCGAGAACCTGCTCTACACTCATCCCAAGATCGCGGGCGTCGCCATCGTGGGGATGCCCGATCCCCGTCTGGGTGAGCGGGCGTGCGCGGTGGTCATTCCGCGGGGAGGGCAGACGCTCACGCTCGTCGAGATCGTCCGGTTCCTGGAGCAGCACGAGCTCGCGCGTCAGAAGCTGCCGGAGCGCCTCGAGCTGGTCTCCGAGTTCCCCACGACGCCGAGCGGCAAGATCCAGAAGTACAAGCTCCGCGACCTGGTCGTCCAGCGGATCGAGAGGACCGAATGAACCTGAACCTGGGGAGCAAGAGCGTGGTCGTCACCGGCGGCGGTTCGAACATCGGCCGCGCCATCAGCCTGGCCTTCGCCCGTGAGGGCGCGCACCTGACCGTCGCCGAACTCGACGAGGGCCAGGGGCGCAAGGTGGTCGAGGAGGCGGGGCGCCAGGGGGCCGCGTCCGCCACGCTCGTCCCCACCGACGTCACCCGCTGGGAGTCGGTCCAGGCGATGGTGCGCGAGGTGGAGGGCCGGGCCGGGCGGGTCGACGTGCTGGTGAACAACGTGGGCTGGACCTACGACCGACTCTTCGTGGAGAAGGAGCGCGCCGAGTGGGAGCGCGAGATCCAGCTCAACCTCTGGGGCATGATCAACTGCACGCGCGCGGTGCTGGACGGCATGATCGCCCGCAAGGGCGGCGTCATCGTGAGCCTCGGCTCGGACGCCGGCCGCATGGGCGAGTTCCGGGAGGCGGTCTACGGGGCGTGCAAGGCCGGGGTGATCGCGCTCAGCAAGAGCCTGGCCCGCGAGGTCGGGCGCCACGGCATCCGGCTCAACGTGGTCTGCCCGGGCATGACCATCCCGGCCGACGAGGAGGACTTCGGGGGCCTGAGCATGTGGGCGGCGGACGCCAATCGCGCCTTCAGCACGCCGGAGATGCAGGCGCGCATCGCCAAGGCCTATCCGCTCCGGCGCATCGGCAAGCCGGAGGACGTGGCCCCCACCGTGGTGTTCCTGGCCTCCGACGCGGCCGCCTTCATCACCGGTCAGACGGTCTCGGTGAGCGGCGGCTACACCATGATGTGAGGCGGGAGCGCCAATGGACTTTCGAGCCATCACGTACGCCACCGGCGACGGCATCGCGCGCATCACCCTCGACCGCCCCGCCCAGCTGAACGCGATCAGCCCCGAGCTGCTCGAGGACCTCGATCGTGCCTGCGTCCTGGTGGAGGGCGACGCCTCGGTGCGCGTGGTCACCCTCACCGCGGCGGGCCGGGCCTTCTGCGCGGGCGCGGACCTGCGCGCGGTGCGCGAGCTCTCGCCCGACGCGGCCCGCTGGAGCGCGTTCATGGGCCTCTGGCACCGCGTCTTCGACCGGATCGAGGCGCTCCGGGTGCCGGTGATCGCGGGCGTGCACGGGCTCGCGCTGGCCGGCGGGCTCGAGCTGGTGCTGGTGGCGGACCTGGTGGTGGCCGACGAGGCCGCGCGACTCGGCGACCAGCACGCCAACTTCGGCCTGGTCGCGGGCGGGGGCGGGAGCCAGCGGCTGCCGCGGCTGATCGGGGCGCGGCGGGCCAAGGAGCTGATGCTGCTGGGCGGCTGGCTCGGCGCCGCGGAGGCGCTCGCCTGGGGGCTCGTGAACCGGGTAGCGCCCGCGGGCACGGTGTCCGCCGTGGTCGAGGAGATCGCGGCCACCCTCGCGGCGGGCAGCGCCTCCGCCAATCGCACCGTCAAGGCGCTGGTGAACCGCGCGTTCGACGCCGAGCTCGGCGAGGGGCTCGCGCTCGAGCGGCGGCTGGTCGCCCTACACATGCGCTCGGCCGACGCGGCGGAGGGGCTGCGCGCCTTCGCCGAGAAGCGCAAGCCGGTCTTCTAGGACGCCCCGGTGGACCTGGCGTTCTCGCCCGAACAGGAGGAGCTGATCCGCATCCTCCGCCAGTTCGCCCGCCGCGACCTGGCCCCGCACTCCCGCGAGTGGGACCGCAGCGGAGAGTTCCCGTGGGAGGCGTGGCGGCGGATGGGGGAGCTGGGCCTGCTCGGCCTGCGCGTGCCCGCGGCCTACGGCGGCCAGGAGTCGGACTTCGTCACGTTCGGGATCGCGATGGAGGAGATCGGCCGCGGCGACTTCGCGTGCACCTACGGCATCCAGCTCGCGGGGCTGGCCGGCGAGATCCTGGGGCGGAGCGCGTCCGAGGAGATCCGGACGCGCTGGCTGCCTCCCACCGCGCGAGGGGAGGCGATCGTCGCGCTCGCGCTCACCGAGCCGGGAGCGGGCTCGGACGCGGCCAACCTCGCGTGCCGGGCCGAGCGCGACGGCGACCACTACGTGATCACCGGGGAGAAGTCCGGGATCAGCCTCGGCATGGTGGCGCAGGCCGCCATCGTCTTCGCGCGGACCGATCCGGCCGGCCGCGCCCGCGGGATCACCGCGCTCCTGGTCCCGCTGGACGCGCCCGGGGTCTCGCGCAGCCCGCTGCGGGACATGGGTACCCGCGCCATCGCGCGCGCGGTGCTCGCCTTCGACCACGTCCGCGTGCTCGCGTCGCACCGCCTGGGTGAGGAGGGGACCGGCTTCTACCAGGTCATGCAGGGCTTCGACTACAACCGCATCGGCATCGCGCTGGCGTGTCTGGGGGTGGCCCAGCAGTCGGTGGAGGAGACCATCGCCTACGTGAAGGAGCGGAAGGCCTTCGGCCGGCCCATCGCGCGGTTCGAGGGCGTCTCGTTCCCGATCGCGGAGGCGGCCACGCATCTGGAGGCCTGCCGCTGGCTCTGCTACCGCGCGCTCTGGCTCGCGGACCAGGGACGGCCGCACACCAAGGAGTCGGCCATGACCAAGTGGTGGGGCCCACGCCTCTCGGTCGACACCATCCACCAGTGCCTGCTGCTGCACGGGCACTACGGCTACACCGACGAGCTGCCGTTCGAGCAGCGCATGCGCGACGTCATCGGGCTCGAGATCGGCGACGGCGCCGCCGAGGTCATGAAGATGGTGGTGGCCCGCGAGCTCCTGGGACGGGAGAGCCTGCCCTACTAGCCGGCCCGCCCGCTCCCGCCCGGATGTGAGAGAATGCCCCCGCTTCGCATCCCGCCGTGGCTCGACAAGGAGCGCTCAATGTCTGAGGACGTCAAGGCCCACATCACCGGCGTGGTCTTCCAGGTCACGACCAAGCCGGGCGACGCGGTGGCGGCCGGGGATCCGGTCATCGTGCTCGAATCCATGAAGATGGAGATCCCGGTGGAGGCCCCGCGCGCCGGCAAGGTGCGCGAGATCAAGGTCAGCGAGGGACAGACGGTTCAGGAGGGCGACACCGTCGCGGTCATCGACTGACCGCCGCCTCTGCGAGGAGACCCGACATGGCCGTACCGATGATCAGCGATCTCTACGACTACCATCGCTGGGCGAACCGCCGCCTCTTCGAGGTGGCGGCGGGACTGGGTGAGGCGGTGACCCGCGAGATGGGGCCGCAGTGGAGCTATCCGACCCTCAAGGGGATGTTCGCCCACATCCACGCGGCCGACCACGTATGGCTCGCCCGATGGAAGGGCTCCTCTCCGGGGCGCCTCCTGGGCGACGCCGATTTCGCCAGCGTCGCCGAGCTGCGGACGCGATGGGACGCCCTCGAGGCCGAGCAGGGGGCCTTTGTGGCCGGCCTCTCCGAGGCCGATCTGGCGCGGCTGGTCGTGTACAAGAACACACTGGGCCAGGAGTTCCGCGTCGCCCTCGGGCCCCTGCTCCAGCACGTGGTCAATCACGCGACCCATCACCGCAGCGAGGCCGCGACCATGATCACCATGATCAGCGGCTCGCCCCCCGACACCGGGATCAACACCTACCGCGTCGCGGTCGTGAAGGGCTGAGTCGGGCGTCACCGTCATGGGAATGAGGGAGCTGGCGGACGACCTGCGGGCGCGGCGGGAGCGCGCCCGGGAGATGGGCGGACCGGAGGCGATCGCCAAGCAGCACGCGGACGGCAAGCTCACTGTCCGCGAGCGCCTCGACCTGCTCTTCGACCCGGAGTCGTTCCAGGAGATCGGCGCGCTCGCCACCCACGCCAACATCGCCCCGTCGATGAAGGGGCGAGAGACGCCGGCGGACGGGGTGGTGACCGGCTTCGGCCGGATCGACGGCCGGCCCGCCGCGGTCATCGCCTACGACTTCACGGTGATGGCGGGCTCGATGGGGCGCACCGCGGAGGTGAAGTGCAACCGGGCGCGGGAGATCGCGCTCGGCAAGCGCATGCCGATGGTCTGGCTGATCGACTCCGCGGGGGCCCGCATCCAGGAGGCGATCGGCTCCACTTTCGCGGGCTCGGGCTTCCTGTTCCGGGAAGAGTCGATCATGTCCGGGGTGGTCCCGATGGTGGCCGCGATGATGGGGCCGGGCGCGGCCGGCACCGCCTACATCCCGGCGCTCGCCGACTTCGTGCCGATGGTGAAGGGGACGAGCCACATGGCGCTCGGGGGCCCGCCGCTGGTGAAGGCGGTCGTCGGCGAGGACGTCACCCCGGAGGAGCTCGGCGGCTCGAAGGTGCATACCGAGATCTCGGGGGTGGCCGACCTCGAGGTGGCGGACGACCGGGCCTGCATCGCGGCGGTCAAGGAGTACCTCTCGTTCTTCCCGTCGTCGAACCTCGAGTCGCCCCCGCTGCGGCCGTGCGACGACCCGGCCGACCGCATGGACGAGGAGCTCGTGAGCCTCGTGCCGGACAGCGCGCGCCGCGCCTACGACATGAAGAAGGTGATCGGCCACCTGGTCGACCACGGCCGCCTCTTCGAGATCAAGCCGGGCTGGGCCCGCAACCTGATCACCGGCCTCGCCCGGATGGGCGGGCGGCCGGTCGGCATCGTGGCCAACCAGCCGATGGTGCTCGGCGGAGCGCTCGACGTGGACGCGGCCGACAAGGCGGCGCGGTTCATCACCCTCTGCGACGCGTTCAACCTCCCGCTCGTGTTCCTGCAGGACGTGCCCGGCTTCCTGGTCGGCTCGAAGGTGGAGCGCCAGGGGATCATCCGGCACGGGGCCAAGATGCTCTACGCGGTGAGCGAGGCGACGGTCCCGAAGGTGACGGTGGTGGTGCGCAAGGCCTACGGCGCGGGCTACTTCGTGATGTGCGGGCGCGCCTACGAGCCCGACCTGATCGTGGCGTGGCCCACCGCCGAGATCTCGGTGATGGGGCCGGAGGGTGGCACCAACATCGTCTTCCGGAGGGAGATCGCGGCGGCCGCGAATCCGGAGGAGGAACGGGCCCGCCGCGTCGAGGAGTTCCGCCGGCTGATCAACCCCTACATCGCGGCGGGCGGCGCGCTGATCGACGACGTCATCGACCCGCGGGAGACCCGGCCGGTGATCGTCCGCGCGCTC
>Ga0075433_10001066_pt1 | contig 19691 bp, 15 predicted proteins | sample RhiMethybrSRZTD2_FD_75299 | JGI IMG/M metagenome (GOLD analysis project Ga0075433, IMG submission 75299) | Populus rhizosphere microbial communities from Tennessee, USA - Rhizosphere MetaG P. TD hybrid SRZTD2 | ecosystem: Host-associated > Plants > Roots > Rhizosphere > Soil | place: USA... | reverse complement strand
ACGGCCGGTCAAGAGGCGCCGCAGGAGCTCGAGCCAGTAGGTGAACGGAAGGGCCAGCGAGATGGAGCGGGCCCAGGCCGGGAGCACGTCCAGGGGGAACACGGCGCCGCAGAGAAGGTAGAAGAGTCCGCTCAGCCCCTCGTTCAGGTTCATGCTGTGGCGAGCCACCACGAGCGAGGTTCCGGCGAGGATGATCCCGAGCCAGAGGACGCCGACGAGCCCCAGCGCCACCGCCGCGACGAGGAGAAGCCAGTTGGTCGCGGTCGCGCCGATCGAGAGCCCCAGCACCAGGCGACCGAAGAGGAGCGCGACCACCACCCCCACGGTCGCCGTTCCCACGCGCGTGAAGGCGCGTCCCAGGAGGTACGGCAGAAGGCGCATCGGAGCGACGTAGATGTACTTCAGCGTCTCGTAATCTTCCCGGTCGCGGAACACGGTCCAGGAGATCCCGATCAGGACCTCCGTGACGTAGATGAAGAAGGTGTTCCCGATGAAGATGAACCGAAAGGTCTCCCCCGTCGCATTCCCCTGGGACACGATCTTCACCATGAAGAAGAGGATGAGGGTCGTCGCGAGCGGCTTCGCGATCGCGTAGATGAGGAAGAGGAGCGGATCGGCCCAGTTCGCCTCGACCTGCCATCCCAGCCAGGCGGACGCCCGGAGCACGCGGGCGAGACGCTTCAATCGCCCCTCACCGTGAGCCTGCCCTCGTGCTTCCCGAGGTTCTCCATGTACCGGAGCATCACGCTCGCGACGAGCAGGAACACCAGGGTCAGCGCGACCTGGATCGGCGGGATCCAGGCCAGAGGCAGGAGGCCGTGCGCCGCCTTTCCGTAGAAGACCTGCCGGATGCCGTCCAGCCCCAGCGTGACGGGGAGGATGGATCCCGCGATCGCCACCGCGGCGCCCATCGCGCTCACCGGGAAGTAGAACCCAGAGAAGAGGTAGATCGGCTCCTGGAGGATCGTGGCCGTGTGCCAGACCTCGCGCCCCCACAACAAGAAAAGGCTGCTCAGGATCATCCCCAGGCTGTAGGCCGCGCCCAGCGTGAGCAGGAAGAGCCCGAAGGCCGGCAGCGCGCGGGAGAGCGGAAGCTCCACGTGGAAGAGCAGCATGCCGCCGATCAGGATCGCGGCCGCGCGCGTCGTGGTCATCGCGATGCCTCCGAGCGCCATCCCGATGAGGATCGACATCCGCGAGACCGGCGTGATCAGGTAGAGCTGGAGCTGCCCCTGCTCCCGCTCCCAGAAGAACTGGCTCGCCATGCCCCAGATCACGTTGTTCCAGTAGGCGATCATGGCGCCCCCGAGAACCACGAAGCCTTCGTATTCACGAGGCGCGTGGAGGCCCCGGTACACCAGCACGAAGGCCGACATCGAGAGGAAGGGGAAGATGGTCTCGCCGATGACCCAGGAGGACTCGCGGAAGGAGGCCTTCACGCGGACGCCCGCGCGGGCGAAGACCGCGGCCAGGTTCATGGCGAGCACTTGCTTCAGCCTAGACTCCATCCCCGTCCTCGGCCTCTTCGTCCGCGAGGCCGCGCCCCACGTGGTGGATGAAGACCGTCTCGAGCGTGGGCTCCATCTTGGTCACGTTCAGCACGGAGCGATCGAGACCCTTGAGGCGGCCGAGCACCTCTCCGATCACGTCGTCCTCCTCGACGACGACCTTCAGCTCCACCGCGCCCGTCGCGGGGTGCGCGTGATGCGACATCGAGCGGACGCCCTGGATCTCGCGGAGCCCCTCCAGATCCTGGCCGGTCGCGCTGACCTGGAATTCGAACACCGGCTCCTCCGGCAGCATGCGCTTCAGGGCCGTGGGCGTGTCGAGCGCGAGGATCCGGCCGTGGTCGATGATCGCGACCCGGCCGCAGAGCTCGTCCGCCTCCACCATGTAGTGGGTCGTGAGGAGCACCGTCCGGTCGGGACGCTCCCGCACCCAGCGGGCCACGAAGCCCCGGACGTCCCGGGACGCCTCGACGTCCAGCCCGAGCGTGGGCTCGTCCAGGAAGATCACCTCGGGATCGCTCATGAATCCGCGGGCGAAGTTGAGCTTCTGGCGCATCCCCGTGGAGAGGCTCGAGAGCTTCTGGTCCGCCTTCTCGGCGAGCCCCGTCACCCCCATCAGCTCGTCGGCGCGCCGCCGCGCGACCGGCCCGGAGACCCCGTAGAACTGTGAGAAGAGGTGCAAGGTCTCGCGGACCGTCAGCACACCGTAGCCCGAGCTGTCGCCGCCGGAGACGAGGTTGATCCTCCGCCGCACCTGGAACGGCTCCGTCGCCACGTCGTAACCGGTGACGAGCGCCCGGCCCGAGGTGGGCAGGAGGAGCGTGGTGAGGATCTTGATGAGGGTGCTCTTCCCGGCTCCGTTCGGCCCCAGGAGCCCGAAGCACTCCCCGCGCTGGACCGTGAGGTCCACGCCCTGGAGCGCGCGGACTTCCCCGGAGCGCCTCCGCGCCTTGAAGGTCCGGGTCAGGTCGCGCGTGTCGATCGCGGCGCCGGAACGATTCAGAATGCCTCCCCCACGGAAACGACGGCCCGGAGCTTCCAGGGCTTCTCTCCCGCCTCCGCGGGCGAGCGCCATACGGGAAGGTCCGCGCGCAGGACCAGATGGTTCCGGAACAGCGGCTTGGTGCGAACCCCGACGCCGAGGTCGGCCGAGAAGTCCCGAACCGCGACGTCTCCGTCGGTCACCTGCCCCGCGTCCGCGAAGAGGGACGAGCGCGGGTCCAGGATCGGGACGCGGAGCTTGCCCAGGAATGGAATCCAGGACGGCAGGAGACGGCTCGCGCGCGACTCCGCGTTCACCGCCACCAGCGTCGCGCCCGAAGGCCGGTCATCGGCGAACGCGCGCACGTTTCCATCTCCCCCCAGCGCCGCGTTCCAGTGCGTGGGAATGGTCCCGCGGGAGCGGAACCACCGGCTGGCCCACTCGCCTCGAGGACCCGCGCCGGCGAGGTAGAACCGCTCCTCCGGCGGGATCGCGCTCCCCCGCACCCGGCCCGCGGCGGCCCGCAGCCAGAGCGGGAGCTTGGGGATCACGGTGACCTCGGCGGTCGTCGTCCCGAAGATCGACCCGTACGAAGCGCTCTCGGTCAGGAGATCCGTCCGGAGACGCAACGATCCGGACCACTGCACCCGGTGGAATTTGCGCTTGGAGGAGAGCGTCGCCTCCAGATTGGGATGGCCCCCGGAGGACCACTCCACGGGCCGTCTCGGCATCTCCCGATCGTACAGACGGTCCAGGTCCACGCCCGCCCCGAGCGTCGACCGGAACCCGCGCTCGATCCTCGAGCCCAGCTCCTGATTGACCGAGAGCCGGAATCCGCGATGTCCGTCCAGGTCGTAGCCGCGCGCCCGGAAGATCCGCCGCGGATCCGCGGCGAGGGATCGGGCGCGCGCCTCGAGATCCCCGAACGCGCGCGGCTCCCGCGTGTTCATGCCGGCGAGCCCCTGGAGCGCGTGCTCCCAGCGGACCGTGCTCGCGTCGAACGCGATTCCCGCCTGGGGCCCAGCCTCCGAGTGATACCAGAGGTCCGGCCTCCAGAGAAGGAGGGTCTTCCCGATCGGCTTCGGGGAGGAGCGCCAGTTGTCCACCATCGTCTGGAATCGCGGCCAGCCCCCGTTCCGGTTGTCGCTCCAGTCCAGGTCCGGGAGCGTGAAGTCCGGATCCAGCTCCACCCGGGAGGGCACGAACGGGAGACGGAATCGGGTGACGGCGCTGCCCGCCGCGGAGAGGAACGCCTCCCGAGGCACCACCCGGGTCACGGCGTGTCCATGGTTGTCCCGGAACCGCACGGGCACGGGAGGATCGATCCCTCCGCGCGACCGGAGCCACAGCTCGGCGCTCGAGGAATCGGCGGAGAAGCGGAGGTGCTCCAGCTTCACGTCGATCGCGTCGGTGCGGAGGAACCACCCGCGCCAGAACCAGTCGTACGAGGCGCCCAGGGCGTGGTTCATGGACGCGAAGAAATCCTCGGCATAGGGATGATGGAAGCGCCACGTGGCGAAGTATTCACGCATGGCGGCGTCGAAGCGCTCCTCGCCCGCGATCGATCGGAGCGTCCACAGCCCGACGTTCGACTTGTGGTACACGGACGGATAGTAGGCGGCCGGATTCTTGAAGAAGTCGGAGTGGGTGACGACCGGCTCCTCGATCCCGCTCGCCTGGAACTCGAGGTAGTTCCGCCACGCGGTGCTCCGCGAGTCGTCTTGAGGATGGAGCCAGCGCGGCTTCCGGAGCTGGGTCAGGTTTCCCAGGCGGCCGTAGAGCGCTTCCATGATCGCGGTCTCGGCGTAGCTCGTGAGGCCCTCGTCCAGGAAGGCCTGCGCGGTCTCGTTGTTCCCCACCATGCCGTAGAACCAGTTGTGCGCCAGCTCGTGCGCGAAGAGGTACTCGAGCCGGCGCGAGACCCCGGTCGTGGCGCGCCGCGGCGTGATCCAGACGATGTTCGGGAACTCGACCCCGCCGGCGCCGATCGGCTCCTCCACGAACGAGAACCGAGGATAGGGATACGGACCGAACTTCCGGTTCATGAACTCCATCATCCGCGCTCCCTCGGAGGCCATGTCCATCCAGCGCTTCGCGTCCGCGGAGCGGTGGTAGGTGTGGACCTCGATTCCGTTCCAGCGCGCGCGGCGCCAGATCCACTTGTCCTCGCAGGCCCAGGCGAAATCGTGGACCGAATCCGCGTGGATCACCCAGGTCCGGGGCATCGTCATGGCCCGGCGCGCGCTCGAATCCGCGGGGAGCGAGAATCCGCTCCGGTCCCAGATCGTCACGGCGGCGTCGCCCGGCTCGCGGAGCCGCGCGAGGATCGAGTCGGGAAGGACCTCGGCCGGGTTCACGAGCGTCCCGGTGTGCGCCACCAGGAAATTCCCGGGGAGCGTGATGCGGACGTCGAAGGCTCCGAAGTCTCCGTAGAACTCCGATCCCAGATGCTGCTCGGTATGCCAGCCGAACCGGTCGTAGACGCAGACTCGGGGGTACCACTGCGCGGCGAAGATGCCCTTTCCGGTCCGCCCCATCCGCTCCGGCACGTCCGGGATCACGGAGCGGAAGTCGAGACATACGATGACGCTCTCCCCCGGCGCGAGCGCCTGGGGAAGCCCCACGCGCGCGATCGTGTCGTCGGTTTCGACCTTGAGGGTGTCGCCGCGGAGGATCCGCGCCCCCTCGATCCGCTCGCTCCCCCATCGCTTCCGGGGAAGGTCCTGGATGCGCCAGTTCTCCTGCGACGCGTCGTAGCGTGCCATGTGCGATCCCGGACGGTAGGCGTTGAGATAGACGTGGAAGTAGAGCTCGGAGAGCGTATCCGGGGAGAGGTTCCAGTACGCCAGCGTCTCCTGGCCCGCGATCTCGTACTTCGCCGGGGCGTAGGTGACCGCCAGGCTGTAGTGGACGTCCTGCTGCCAGCCCGGCGCGCCGGGGGTGTGCTCCGCGCTCGCGGGCCGGGCCGAGACCGAGAGCCCCGCCGCCGCGAGAAGGAGAAGCGCGGTCCGGGCGGAGCTCACTTGCCGAAAATGTGCTTCAGGGCATCGCCGGCCTTCCGGAGCGGATCCTGTTGGGTCGAATCGGGGGTCGTCTTGCTTGAAGCTTCCAGGTTCTTGGTCGAGTCCACCGCGAGCGTGGAGTCCGCCTTGCGCACGGAGTCCGGGCGCTGCGACAGGCCGCGGACCAGCTGGTTCATGAGCTTCTTCCCGGCCTCGCTGGTCATCTGCTTGGTCGCGGCCCGGAAGAGTGCCTCGGTGTTGATCGTGATCCTGGGCGCCCGGTCGAGCCCGGTGATCTTGAGCCCGACCGGGAGGCGGCCCTCGGAGTCCCGGGCATACTGACCGAGCTTGGCCAGCACCGTGCTCCCCTTCACCCGCGCGGGCGCGAGGCGAAGGAGCACGTTCAGGTCGAGGGCGTGGTCCAGCCCCACCCATCCGTTCATCTCGGCCTTGTCCTCGCCCAAGTCGCCGTTCGCCTTGTCGATCAGCATCTTGGTGCCCTGGATCCTCACCGTGTGCGCCACCTTCGTGAGCGGGACTTCCGAGCTCTGGTTGAGCCCGAGCGCGCGGGCCACGGCGACCATCGCCGGCGTGAGCTTGACCTTGCCATCCTCCAGCGTTCCCTCGATGAGGCCGCGCAGGCTTTCGTTCGGCTTGGGGCTCGGGAACCCATCTCCGCTCAGGTTCACCACGCCGCTCAGGAACCCCGTCGTCGCCGAGGAGAACGGGATCGTGCCCGACGCCACCTGCTCCACCGGCGCCCGCTTCACGTCCATGTGGAGCGAATAGCTCGGCTTCGTGAACGGCGCGTTCATGTTGAAGGCACCCTCGAAGGAGCCGGTGCCGATCGTGCCCTTGATGGGCGCGGCCGTGAGATTCTTGCCGTCGTAGTTCACGGGCGTGGAGATGTTCCTGGCCACCATGCCTCCCGAGCGGGCCTCTCCGATGTCCATCGATCCCGTGAACGCGCCGATGGGAAGGGGCAGCGCGGTCGGCGGCGGCGCCGCCACCTTCTCGGGCGCCTTGCCTCCGGCCGGCGGCGCCCATTCCTCCGCGACCAGCTTGTCGATCGCCACCTTGAAGGTGCCCGTGCTGAGCGGCTTCCCGCGGGCCACCGTGCCGCTCACCTGGATCGTGGAGGAGGCGACCTGAGCGCGGAGCGACTTCAGATTCGCCGTGGCGTCGTTCCCTTCGGCGTCGAACGCGAGCCCGCGAACCGGGTGCGTGAGGCCCTGCATGGTGCCGTCGAGCCCGCTGCCCTTCACGTCCCAGCGGATCGCGGGCTTGGCCGGGGGCTTGAGCTCGAACGTGGCGCGCGCCTCCAGGCTTCCCGAGGTCCACTTCGGCGCGTTGGGCACGATCCCGTTCAGGCGGGTCGCGGGGGCGCGAACCAGGAGCTCTCCGCGCGTGGCCCCGCCGGGAACCAGGGAGCCCAGGGCCTGGAACGTCAGGGAGACGCCCGATCCGCCCCCGGCGCCGCTCGCCACGAAGGTTCGGTCGGAGCGGGTATTCCACACGGAGCGGACCTGGTCGATGAGGAAGCTGTTGTCCTGGGCGCGCACCGTGAATCCGGTCATTTGGAGCACGCCGTCGCTCACGATCTCCGGGGCCTTCCCGGTCGCGCGGATCTTCCAGGAGACGGTCCCGCTCCACTTCGCGGGCGAGGCCGCGGCGATCCCGCGAAACGCCTCGTCGCCGGAATCCACCTTCTGCGGCTTGCCGACGAGCTCGAGGTCGACCGCGATCGCGGCGTCCTTCCCGGTCGCCCCCGGCTTCGGGAAGGTCACCGTTCCGGCCACCGCGCTCTCCAGCGGTCCGACGCCCATGGTGCCCCGCGTGACTTGAAGAATGCCCGGGGCGCCCTTCGGCGCGAGCTCGGCCTCGAGCTTGAGCGGGGACGGCAGGGGGACGTTCTTCGCGGCGGCCGAGGGCTTCCAAAACAGGCTCTCCGCCTTGGCGGTGGCGCGGATCCCCCGGGGCGCATCCAGCGTTCCCTCGAACGCCACGTCGCCGCTCAGATTCTTCAGCTCCATGCCGCTCCCCAGCGGATCCCGGGTCCGGACGTTGAGATTCTGGAAATCCACCCGCGGGACCTGGATCTGAAGCTGCGGCGGACGCTGTGCGCCGGGCGGAGCCTCCGGAGTCGGAGCCTGCTCCGTCAGGGTGATCCAGGCGCCGTCGAGCTTGGCCGACGCCACCTCGACCCGACTCGAGAGAAGGGGCAGGAGCTTCATCCGGACGAAGATCTCGTTCGCGCGGAGATCCGTCGTGGGCGGCCCCACGTCGGGAATCCGCACGGTGAGCCCCTCGATCTTGACCCCGATCGAGAGCCACTGGATGGCCGGCGTGAGACGCGTCCACCGGACGGTGGCGCCTTTCATCTGGGCCACCCGTCGCTGGGCCTGCTGGTCGATCCAATCCTTCGGCATCGCGAACCAGGCGATGGCGAACACGACGACGACGACCGCGACGAGCGCGGCGCCGGCCAGCAGGACGATGCGGAGCGGGCGACTCAAGGCCGTTCTCCTTCCTGGGCGGCGGATGGGTTGTCCTGGTAGAACGCTCGAATCTCGCGAGCGACCCGGTCGACCTGATCCTCCGTGAGACCGGGATAGATGGGAAGCGAGAGTACCTCACGCGTGAGGCGCTCGGAGACCGGAAACGCCTCCGGGGCGTAGCCGAGCGACCGGAAGCAGGGCTGCGCGGGCACTGTCAGCGGGTAGTAGATCCGGGTCGCGATTCCCCGCTCTTGGAGCCGGCGCTGCAGAGCGTCCCGGCCCGGAGCGCGAATCGTGAACTGGTGGTAGGTGTGCCGCGCGGTCTCGGGATCGGGCGGCAGGCTCACCGGGGTTCCCCGAAGCTCGCGACGATACCGAGCCGCGATCGCGCGACGCGCTTCGGTCCAGACCGGGAGGTGGCGAAGCTTGGTGCGCAGGAAGGCCGCCTGGAGCGCGTCCAGCCTCGCGTTCGTGCCGAGCGCCACGTGCGTGTAGTTGCCGGCGTCGCCGTGGACGCGAAGGAGACGGGCGCGCGAGGCGATGGCGTCGTCCTCGGTGAGGATCGCGCCTCCGTCGCCGAGACCGCCGAGGTTCTTCGTCGGGAAGAAGCTCAGCGTGGCCGCGGCGCTCGAGACCCCGACCGGGAACCCGCGATCGTCGGCACCGATGGCCTGCGCCGCGTCCTCGATCACCGGGATCGAGCGCAGGCGTCCGATCTCGAGGAGAGGCTCCATCTCGCAGGACAAGCCATAGAGGTGAACCGCCATGATCGCGCGCGTGCGCGGGGTGATCGCGGCCTCCACGCGCTTGGGATCGAGCCCCAGCCGCTCGGGCTCCACGTCCACGAACACGGGGCGCGCGCCGAGCGAGGTGACCGCGCTCGCGCTGGCGAAATAGGTGAAGGCGGGCACGATCACCTCGTCCTCCGGCTCGAGCCCGAGCGCAAGGAGCAGGATCGAGAGCGCGGCGGTCCCGGACGCGATCCCGATCGCGTGCCTCGTGCCGCTGGATGCCGCGAGCTCGACCTCGAACGCGTCGTGCTCGGGGCCGAGGATGAATTGTCCGGCGCGGAGGACCCGCTCGAAATCGCGCATCAGCTCCTCCGCGAGAGGACAATGCACCGCTCCCAGATCGAGGAGCGGGATGGGCGGCTCCAGGGAGGTCTTCATCTCAGGGAAGCTTGGAGGTCGCCCGGGCCATCACCACCGGCTGGTGCGCGCTCAGGTCCACCGAGCGGCTCTGGAGCGCCGGCAGGTAGGCGGGGTCGATGAAGTAGTAGACCAGCCTCGCCTCCGCCCGCTTCGCCTTGGAAGGAATGTCGCACCACTCCACCTGCTCTCCATCGGAGGGAATCTCGGCGCGATGCGCCACGGTCTTCGCGAGCCACTTGGGCACCGGGGTCTTCCCCTGGGCGTCCGCGTAGCGAATTCCGAACGTCTCGACCTCGCTCGAGTCGATCAACGCGCCGGAGATCCCATAGAAGGAGACCGTGAGGCGGATGATCCGCATGCCCCCGCCCCCGCCGGGGAGCGAATGGCCGGCGCGATGATTCGCGACCGTGAGCTTGAGTCGTCCCCCTTCCACCTTGGCGCTGACCGTGGCCACCGAGTCCAGGAAGCCGGGCGTCTTGGCCGCGTGGAAGCCGTGCGACCAGACCTTCTCTCGATTGTTCTTCGAGATCTTGGGCGCGGCCTGTCCCGCGTAGGGCTTCATGTGGCAATCCTGGCACTGCTTCCCGTCGGCCGAGGCCTTCGAGGCCTTCCACCGATCATACGTGGGCTCGATCGGCACGCCGGTCCCGCTCTCGGACGTGTAGCTGTGACAGGCCGAGCAGAACTCCCCCTTCGTGTGGATCTCGCTGTAGACGAAATCGTGCGCCTTCCCGGGATCCGCGTCCTTGTAGGGACCTCGCATGAGGAGCGGATGGACGGGGTCGAACGTATAGGTGGCTCCCTTCCCCGAGGGATCCACCGCGCTCACGTTGTGGCAGAAGTTGCAGCTCACGCCTTCCTGGCTGACCGACGACTCGAACGTGTAGTCCGCGGTGACCGCGGCGGCCGGGGCGTGGCAGGCCACGCACCGCGCGAGCGTCGTGTCCCCGAGCTGGGCTTTGGCGTCGCTCAGGAAGGCCTGGAAGACCGGGTTCTTCCAGGCTTTCGCCATCGGCGAGGACTGCCATTCGCGGCGGATCGGGCCATGGCACGCCCCACAGAAGCTCGCCGGGCGAAGGTCCTGCGCCGCGGCACTCCCGGTCAGGGCGAGGATCAAGATCAGGAGCGCCGCGGGCTGGATCACGAGCGGTGCTCTTTGGTCCCGGCCGAGGACGCCTCGAGATGCGCCGCCCGGATCTCCTCCATCAAGGCGTCCCGCTTCGTGTAGAGGCGGCGCAGCGGGCGCGCGGCGCGCTTGCTCAGGGCGTAGGCCGTGAGGATCGGAAGCGCGATCGTGGAGTCCACGTACGCGACCACCGCGTCGGGAAGGCGGTTCGGGTCGATCTTTCCCCAGCTCACCGCTTCCCCGGGCGTGGCGCCCGAGAGCCCCCCCGTGTCCACGCGCGCGTCCGTGATCTGGAGGAAGTAGTCGTGGCCCGCTTCGGCGATCCCCAGCACTTCCTGGATCTGCGGCTCGGTCTGCAGGGCGAAATTCTTCGGAGAGCCTCCGCCCAGGATCAGGATCGCGCTCTTGCCTCCCGACTTCTTCGCGCCGTGGACGATGGCGGCGGTCTCGTTCACGTCGCGGAAGACGTCCCACTGGATCGGCTCTCCGGCCAGCGAGAGCGCGGCCGCGTTCATCCCGATGGAGCTGTCGCCCGGCGAGGAGGTGTAGACCGGAACGTCCAGCGCGTGCGCCTGCGCCAGGAGCGAGGTGTCCTTCTGGCCCAGCGTCTTCTCGCGCTCCAGGACGTAGCGCCCCGCGCGGTGATGGAATTCGGCGGTCCCCATCGGCTTCCGGAACTCCGGCGCGCGCATCACCTCGCGAAAGAAGGAATCGGTCGAGAGGAGGACGTCGTAGTCGAAGAAGATGTCGAAGATCCGGACGATGCCCTGCTCCCGAAGCTCCACGTCGTCCACGCTGCTCCGCCCCTGATGCATCGTGAGCCCGATGCCGAAGTGGGTGTCGTGGTAGAGATTCGCGCCCGTCGAGATCATCCAGTCCACGAACCCGTTCTGGAGAAGCGGAATCAGGCACGAGCGCCCCAGACCCGCCGGGGTGAGCGCGCCGCTCAGGGTCAGGCCGACCGTGACGTCGGGCTCCAGCATGCGCTCGACGAAGAGGCGGCAGCCTTCGCGCAGCCGAGCGGCGTTGTAGGCCAGGAAGGCCTGGTCCACCATCTGCTCGACCGTCATCCCCTTGGTCACGGGGTCCGGCGCGATCCTGGGGCCTTTCCGAATCGCTCCCTTGCGTGCGCTCATCAGGCTCTCCCGTAGATGGGCACGAGCGCGCCCGAGGTCAAGCCGGCGTCGCGCGATGCCAGGTACGCCAGGAGCCCCGCGACTTCCGAGGGCGGAACCCAGGCCGAGAAATCCGCGTCGGGCATGGAGGCCCGGTTGGCCGGCGTGTCGATCATGCTCGGCAGCACCGCGTTCGCGGTGGCTCCGCTCTTCTTCAGCTCCTTCGCGAGCGTCTGGACGAGCGCGTGCAGCCCGAGCTTGGCCGCGGCGTAGGCGGCCGCGCCCGGATAGGTCTCCACCGCGCCCCGGGAGGAGATGAAGATCAGCCTCCCCTGCCCCGCGCGCTTCACGTGCGGGATCGCCGCCTGGGCGGCCCAGAACGCCGAGATCAGATTCAGCTCGATCATGCCGCGCACCGTCTTCTCGTCCACCGATTCCACCGGCTGTCCGCCGCGGTACCCACCCGCGAGGTGGAGGAGCACGCGCAGCGATCCGAAGCGCTGGGCGGCGTCGGCCACCGCCCGGCGCACCGGCGCCTCCTGGGTCACGTCGCACTCGAGACCCAGAAGCGAGCCGTCGCGCGCGGGGCCGGGGTGCGCCCGCTCCAGGGCGCTCCATTCCTCGCCCGACCGGTACGTGACCGCGACGCGATAGCCGTCGTCGAGAAAACGCTTCGTGACCGCCGCGCCCAGCGCTCCCGTGCCGCCCGTCACGAACGCGCCATCACGATCCATCGATTCTCCCCGCGGTTCCGGCCGATCGCGCCCCAGACCTCGCAGTATAGCGTGCGGCATCCGAGACGCGCCAGAGGCCGGACCGTCGCGCCCAGCCGATGGAGTTGCCTCCCACGCGCACCTCGACGAGGTCGCCGCGCGAGCGACCCAGTCTCACCTCGTCGCCTCCGGCGAGAAGGTACGGCGACGTCGGCCGCTCCTCGGGCGCGGGCGCGACGTCGAGCACGGGCGAGACGACGACCGCTTCCGAATGGCGAGCCTCCTCGCGCGCGCGCAGGGTGAGCATCAGGGCCAGGACGGCCCCGGCGCCGAAGACGGCGGCTCCCAGGAGCGCGAGCGCTCGTCCGCGCGGACGGAGCGCGGCCGCCCAGAGCAGCGCCGCGCCGAGCAGCGAGACCGCGGCGGCCAGGTTCCAGGATTCCGCGGCGGAGAGCGCGAGCGGCGAGGCCGGGCGGGCTCCGCCATGGTCCCCGGACCCCTGGCTCTCGTCCACGCGCGCGCGGGCGATGGCGAGGTTGGTGCGGATGTCCCGCGCCCTCGGATCGATCCGTTGTGCCGCGAGGAGCAACGCGACGGCGGGTCCGAGGTCGCCGCGCCGCAGCGCCTCGGTCCCCGCGTTGTAGAGGACGGAGGCGTCCGCCGGGTCGCGCTCCGCCCGCGCCACGGAAGGAAGGACCAGAAGGAGGATCACGGCGATCGTTCGGATCATTCCGCGATCTCCCGTCGATACCGCTCCAGCGTTCTTCGCGTCGCCGCGACCGCCTGCTTCGCGTCCGACCGGCGCGTTTCCGGCGGCGCGTAGGCGATCGCGTGGAGCGCGTCCAGATGGCGCTCCAGACCCCCGATCTCCTCGCCCCCCGCGCGGCGCGCCCGGAGCGTCTGCTCGCGCTCAGCCCTCGCGAGTCCCGTCAGCTCGACGTCGTAGCGGAGGCCGGTCCCCAGAAGGAGCGTCTGCTCCGCGAGCGCCGCCGCCTTGGCGGGATCGCCCGAGGCCGCGAGCGACCTCGCGCGGTCGAGCTCGCGGGAGAGGAGCGACTCGAGGAGCCGGACGCGCGCCCATCGCGGGTCCCGGCTCCGGCGGCGCCGCGCGCCGCCGGCCAGGACGGCCGACGCGAAGGCGATCGCCGAGAATCCCAGGAAGAACGAATTCGTGGTGGACGGTCCCAGCGAGAGCGAGCCCCGGGGACCCGATCCGGGCCGAGGCACGGCCGGGGCCAGGCCCTGTCCCGCGACGCGCCCGGTCTCCGTGCCCCCCGCCGCGGGCTCGATGCGCACGGTCACCGGCTCGGAGCTCTGCCACCGGTAGCCCCGCGCTTCCGGGTCGAACCACACGAACCTCACCGGGAGGATCTCGAGCGTCCCCGGCTGGTCGGCCACGAACGCCATGTCGTGCTCTCGCTCGCCGCCGAGGCGGTCTCCGTTCCGGTCCACGCGCGTGGAGGTCCCCACGACGTACTCGCGCGAGGCATCCCGCGTCCGGATCTCGGGATCGCGGATCGAGGAGACGTTTCCGGTTCCCGTGATCGTCGCCCGCGCGACCACGGGCTCTCCCGCGTGCGCCGTCAGGGCGTCCACGTGGACCGCGAGGTGATAGTTCCCCACGGCTCCCTCGAAGCCGGCGGGAGCGCCCGCCGGCAATGGATCCACCGTCACCGTGACCGGATCGGTATCGAGCGTGACGTCCTCCGGCACGACGTCCGGGATCGCGAGCATGCTCCAGGGATCAGGGGGCTGGATCACGCGCGCGACGCGGCACCGGATCCTCGCGCGTCCGATCGTGAGCGCTCCGACCCGCGTCGGGAAGAGTGCCGAGGGGATCTCCATCACCGCGTAGTCCACGCCGTTCACCCGCACGCGCCCCTGGCGCGCCGGTCCCAGGCCCTCGGTCCAGAATCCGTTCGCGCTCGGGGGCTTCCAGTCCACGTCGCCGAGCACGTCGATGCGCGAGTAGAGTCTGAGCCGAAGGACCACCTGCTCGTTCCAGAACACGCGCGACCGGTCCACGCTCGCCTTGACGAAGATCTCCGGCGTTCCCGAGGGAGCCGATCCCGGGGGCATCCCGCCGCGCAGGGGGGTCGGCGGCCGGGCCGCGGCCCCGCGCGACACGATCAGCGTGAGCGTCCCGGTCTCGGCCGTCTCGCTTCCCACCGTGACGCGGAGGGACGGGATCGTCACGGTCCCCTCCTTCCGGGGGATGATCCGGTACATCGTCGTGGAGGTGCGGGAGACGCGGCCGTTCATGATGGAGAGATTCTGCGCCGTTCCCGCGCGCTCCACCGCGACGTTCGGGATCTGCGGAAGTGGGACCTCCGGCAGATTCAGACCCTCGGACGTGACCTCGACGGTGAGCGTGGCGGCGTCGCCCGGGCCGACCTGCTCCGGGGAGAGCTTGGCCTCGATCGAGAGCTTCCCGCTCGGGGACGTGTTCGCGCGCGCGACCGACGACGGGAAGGAAAGCGCCGCCAGAGCCACGACGACCGTGGCCCGACGCAAGCCTCTACCAGTCACGATCCCCGTTCTCCTGCGTCGGTCGTCCCTTCGCTTCCTGGCGGCGCGACCGGCGCTCGGACTCGAGAGCGTCCAGCCATCGCTCCGCCTCCTCCCTGGTGAACTCGCCCGCGCTCCCTCGCGGGGGCGGCGTCTGCTTCATGCTCGGCGGCGGCTGATTGGGCTGCGGCCGGTCGTTTCCCCCGGGTGGCGGCGGCCCCGACTTGCCGGAGGAGGGGTTCTTCCGATTCTGGGGCTCGAGCGGCTGGCGCATCTGCCGGAGCGCTTGTTCCAGGTTTCGCTTGGCGTCGAGGTCCTGAGGCCGAAGACGCAGGGCCTCCCGGTAGGCGCTCGCCGCGCTCGCGTACTCCTTCGCGCGCATGGCGAGGTTGCCGAGGTTATAGGACGCCGCCTCGCGCGACGCGTCTCCCTGGAGCCGGGTGGCTTCGCGAAAGCGCACCGAAGCGGAGTCGGCCTGCCCTTGGCCGAGATGCGCGAGCCCTTCGTCGTACGGCACCACGGCGGCGCCCGGAAAATCGGCGCGTCCCCTGGAGAGGTCGCCCAGCGCGTCGTCGTAGCGGTCTTGCCGGAGCTCGCGCACGCCGCGCCGGGCGGGGCCGCCCCACTCGTATCCGGCGCCGATCGAGGCCGTGGCCAGGATCAGCAGCGCCAGGAGTCGCGTCATGCGTTCCTCCGCCGCCGAGGCACGAGACGCTCGGCGAGGAGGAGGATTCCCGCCGCGGCGGCGAACCACGGAAACCGCTCGTCGTACGCGCGGATGGTCCGGCCGCGGGTCTCGTAGCTGCCGCCGGAGCGGATCGGGTCCACCAGACGGAGCCCCGCGCGTCCCGTTCCATCCCCGTGCTCGTATCGTCCCCCGCCCCCCTGCGCGAGCGCGCGAAGCGTGCTCTCGTCCAGCCGCGTGATCACCACCGCGCCCTTGGAGTCGAGCTTCGCTCCGCGCACGGTGCCGGTGGTGTCCACGATCGGGATCGTGCTCCCCTGCGGCGTGCCGAGCCCGATGGTGTAGAGCTTCGCCCCCGCGCGCTTCACCGGGTCCAGAGCCCCCCGCGCGCCTCCCGCGAGATCCTCTCCGTCCGAGAGGAGCACGATGGCCCGCGGCCGGTCTCCCGGACGCGCGAGCAGGCGGGCCGCCAGCTTGAGGGCCTGGCCCAGGTCGGTTCCCGGGTGGTCGAGATCCCGGGTGGTCGCGGTCTCCACCAGCGAGGCGAGACCGTCGCGATCGGTGGAGAGCGGGCTCAGGACCTGGGCCGAGCCCGCGAACTCCACGAGCCCGATCCGCGAACCCTCGAGGGCGCCCACGAGAGCGAGCGCTTCGCGCTTCGCCGCGCCCAGGCGATCGGAGCGCACGTCGCGCGCGTCCATGCTTCGGGACAGATCGAGCACGACCACCGCGTCCACTCCCTGCGATGTGGTCGTCACGAGGCGGAACCCGGCCTGGGGGCGCATCAGCCCCACCACCGCGAGCGCGATCGCCGCGAGCGTGAGGAACATGCGGCCGCGCCGCGCGCGCGATCCGGCGTCGCCGGTCAGGGCCTCGAGCGCGCGAGGGTCCCCCAGCGCGCGCTCCGTGCGCGCCCGGGCCCGCTCCCCCCAGAGCCAGACCAGGAGGAGGGGGAGAAGGCCCCAGAGCAGGTGAATCCATTCCGGCGAAGACCAGCGCATCAGGGATACCGACGGAAGGCGGTGAAGCTCAACAGGAGCTCGAGCGCCAGGAGCCCCGTCCCGAGTCCAAGCGCCAGGGGCCCGATCTCGGCCCACCTCGTGTACGAACGCGTCTCGACCCGGGAGGGTTCCAGAGCTCCGATCTCGTGGTACACCTGGGAGAGGAGCTCGGCCGAAGTCGCACGAAAATAACGCCCTCCGGTCTCGCTGGCGACCGCTCGAAGCGTGGCTTCATCCACGTCCGACTGCACCCAGACGTAGTGGCGTCCGAGGAGCGGATCGTCCACCGGGAACGGCGCCGCCCCCTGGGTCCCCGCGCCGATGGCGTAGATCCGCACGCCGACCGCCCGGGCCAGACGCGCGGCCGTGAGGGGGTCCACCGCGCCGGCGTTGTTGATCCCGTCCGTGAGGAGGATGAGCACCTTGCTCCGCCCCGTGGCGTGCCGGAGCCGATCCGCCGATTGCGCGATTCCCGCGCCGATCGCGGTGCCATCCGGGATCTGGTCGAAATCCAGGCCGTCGATCAGGGCCGAGAGCCCCTCGTAGTCGAGCGTCAGGGGCGAGATCAGCTCGCTCCGTCCGGCAAACGCCACGAGGCCGATCCGATCTTGCTGGCGTCCGCTCACGAATTCCTTCGCCACCTGCTTCGCGACGTAGAGACGATTCTTCGGCCGGAAGTCCTCCGAGCGCATGCTGCCGGAGAGGTCGATCGCGAGCATGATGTCGATTCCCTGGCTCACGATCTCGCGTATCTCGCGGCCCCCTTGCGGCCGCGCGGCGGCGAGGAGGACGAGCGCCACGGCGAGCGGACGGAGCACGGCCAGGAAGCGCGCGACGCGGGCGCGGGGGCCCGCGGTGGGCGGGACCACGGCGAGGCTGGAGACCTGAAGCTCCGGGTCGCGCCACACGCGCCGGCGCCGCGCGAGCCAGAACGCCGCGAGAAACGGGATGAAGAGGAGCAGATACCAGGGCTCGGCGAATCGCATGCTAGAGCGCCCCCGAGACCGAGCGCGCGTCCCGCACGATGGACCGCGCTTCGGACTCCTCGTCGCGGTAGCGCGCGAACTTCGCGAGGTCCGCGCGGCGGAGCGCCGCGATCAGTTTGGCGCGGCCGTCGGAAGGCACCTGATCGCGCCGCACGAGCGCCCGATCCAGCTCCGACGTCGTGAGATCGAGCGCGTCGACTCCGGTCCTCGCCGCCGCGTACTCGCGCAGACTCTGCGCCAGGCGCTCGTAGAACACGTCGCGCGGCAGAGTCGGAAGCTCGCGCTCGAGGCGCTCCAGCGCGCCCTCGAGGATCTCCTCCGGCGGAACCGGGGGCGGCGGGGGCGCGGGCTCGCGAGCGTGGCGCCGCGACCCGATCCATGCGCGCACGAGGGCCACGAGGAGCGCCAGGGCGAGTAGGCCCGCTCCCACCGCGACCGCGACGTCCACGGGACGGAGCGGAGTCTCGATGGGTCCTCGGTCGGGACGAAGACTTCCCGAGGCCGCGGGGGTGAGCGAGTCCACGAAGAGCGTGTCGCGCGGGAATTCCAGGGTGTCCAGTCGATCCCGCGACCCGAGGGCCAGCACCGCGCGCGGAAGCGGAATCGCGCCGATGTCGAATCCGCGCAGCACGGCCTCGCGTGACGCCGGCCCGAGGGAGACCTTCGCGGTATCGACCTCGAGCGTGGGAGGCGGAGGCTCCACGAGGATGGGCCCCGGCCGGAGGCTGTCGTCCAGGGTGGCGCTCAGGCGCCAGACGATGGGATCGCCGAGCGTTCCTCGCGCGGGGGATAGCTCGCTCCGGAGCCGCACGCGCGCGGTCCCGACCGTCTCCTCGCGCTCGGCGATGCGCTTCGCGCCGCTTCCCCGCATCCCGCCGCATCCCGACATCGCGACGCCGAGCACGAGGGTCGCGGCGAGGAGCGCGCCCGTCGCGGCGAGGAGGACGCACCCGATCGGGAGAACGATCCTGCGTCGGCCCGGTCGATTCACGGACACGGGCTCAGCGCCGGTAGGCGCGCTGCTCGAAGTGGCGGACCAGCTCGGGAGCGACCGGCGCGTCGGCCATCACGCGGATCCGGCCCGCGCGGGCGCGCATCAGGGTCTCGTGCAGCGTGCGGTGGCGGCGGGCTCGCTGACTCCTCCACTCCCGCCGGGCGGACGCGACCGAGAGATCCACGAGGCGCGTCCGGCCGGTCTCCAGATCGCGCACGCGAACCAGGCCGGCCTCCGGGAGGGACTCCTCGAGCGGATCCTCGACTTCGATGGTGACCAGCTCGTGCCGCCGGGCGAGGAGATTCAGCGGGCGGTCGAAGGATTCTCCCAGCCAGTCGGAGATCAGGAACACGACGGCGCGGCGCCGGAGCACGCGTCCCAGGAACGCGAACGCTCCCGCAAGATCGGTCCCGACGCCCTGGGGCTCGAAGGCGACGAGCTCGCGTACGATACGGAGCGAGCGAGCGCGGCTCTTGGATGGAGGGAGGTAGAGCTCGATCCGGTCCGTGAAGAGGAGCAGTCCCACGCGATCGCGGTTCCGGCTGGCCGCGAGCGCCACCAGCGCGCCCGCCTCCGCCGCCGCCGCGCGCTTCGTCTTCGCGCGCGTTCCGAACCGCAGCGAGGCGGAGAGGTCCAGCGCGACCACGACGGTGAGCTCCCGCTCCTCGTCGAAGCGCTTCACGAACGGGTGGCCGTGGCGCGCGGTGACGTTCCAGTCGATGGAGCGGACGTCGTCCCCGGGAACGTACTCGCGCACTTCGGCGAACTCGAGCCCCTTGCCGCGGAAGGCGCTCTTGTACGCGCCGGAGAAGACCTCCTCGACCGCCCGGCGGCTCCGGATCGTGAGCCTCCGGACCTGCGCCAGGAGCTCCGGGGTGATCACGGAACCTCGACGCGCGCGAGGATGCGGCGGACGATCTCGTCCACCGGCACCCCTTCGGCTTCTGCCTCGTAGGTGAGGAGCACCCGGTGGCGAAACACGTCCGGGGCGATCGTCTTCACGTCGTCGGGCGTCACGTAGGCGCGCCCCTCGAGGAAGGCGAGCGCCCGGGCTCCACGGGCGAGGGCCAGCGTGGCCCGCGGCGACGCGCCGTACTGGATGAGGGGCCGCACGTCCAGGCCGAAGCGCTCCGGCTCGCGCGTGGCGTGCACCAGATCCACGACGTAGTTCCGGATGCGCTCGTCCAGGTAGATGGCGTTCACGGAGTGACGCGCTTTCAGGATCGTGTCCGCGTCCACGACCGGCTTGGGCAGGACCGGTGGCTCCCCTCCCATGCGGTCCAGGATGCGGGCCTCCTCCTCGGGGCTCGGATATCCCACGCGGATCTTGAGGAGGAACCGGTCCATCTGCGCCTCGGGGAGCGGGTAGGTTCCCTCCTGCTCGATCGGGTTCTGCGTGGCGAGCACCCAGAAGAGCCCCTC
>Ga0075433_10001065_pt1 | contig 19701 bp, 15 predicted proteins | sample RhiMethybrSRZTD2_FD_75299 | JGI IMG/M metagenome (GOLD analysis project Ga0075433, IMG submission 75299) | Populus rhizosphere microbial communities from Tennessee, USA - Rhizosphere MetaG P. TD hybrid SRZTD2 | ecosystem: Host-associated > Plants > Roots > Rhizosphere > Soil | place: USA... | reverse complement strand
CAGTTCCCAAAGGCCATCGATGCCTTCCAGCACGCCCTCAATCTGAATCCGCTGCACGCGTCTGCCGAGTTTGGAATTGCTAGGGCTTACCAGCAATCCGGCGATACCACACAATCCCGCGAGCACCTGCAGCGGTTTCAGCACTTCACGCAGGCGAAGCTGGGAACACCGATTGGGTTGGCGTATGGGGACCAGGGGAAATATTCGCTGGCGGAGGAGTCGCCCGCGGGGGTGCAGAAAGCTCCGCCGCAGATTCCAGTGAAGTTTGTGGAGGTGACGGAGCACGCTGGTTTAGTCACAAAATCTGCTGCTTCGTCAGGCTTTGATTTCACCTACCTCGGCCCGGGAGCTTGCTTCCTCGACTACGACGGCGACGACCGGATAGACATTTTTCTTCCCGGCAGCGGCGCGCAAGGCGGGATGTCTCTCTACCACAATCTGGGAAACGGCAGATTTCAGGACGTCACCAAGCAGGCCGGATTCGATGCGGCGGCTCATGGCTTGGGCTGCACGGCTGGTGATTACGACAACGATGGCTATGCCGACCTTGCGGTGACCACGAAGGCCGGCGTGTTCCTGTTTCACAACCAGAAGAACGGTACGTTCAAGGATGTGACGGAACCAGCTGGGCTGCCAGCTCCTAAAGACATCCCGCCCTCGAAATTGTCGGCGTATGAGAAGGCGACCACTCACGGAATGACGCCCGAAACTGGCGAGCCCATGCCGCTTGGAGTGACCTTCATTGACTATGACCATGATGGCGATCTCGATCTCTACGTGACAAGATCCGCGCCCGCCAAGTACCAGTCGACTTCCGGCCACGGTTACAACACGATGTGGCGTAATAACGGGAAAGGGACGTTCACAGACGTTACGGATTCGGTGGGCCTATTCGGCAATGCGTCGAGCGTCGCCGCCATAGGCACGGACTATAACAATGATCGTGCCGTGGACCTGGTCTTGACCAGTGCAAAGGGGCCAACGCTGTTCGAAAATCCTCGTGAAGGCATGTTCAGCTTGAAGGATTTGTGGCGGGACCAAGGCCCGCCTCGACCCACCGGAATTGCTGTTCTCGACTTTGATCATGACGGCTGGATGGACGTCGCCCTCGCCAACGAAGAAGCCCCCGCGATCACCCTTTGGCGTAACAATCACGGCAAGGGCTTTGAACCTGTGGTTCTTCCCGCCCCGCAATGGACTCGCGCTTTTGGGGTCGCTGCTTTCGATTATGACAACGACGGTTGGGTTGATCTGGTCGCAGTTGGAGACGGAACCGGCAAGGGCAAGGCAGGGCAGATTCGCCTTTTCCGTAATCTGGGTGCTGACGGATTTAAGGATGTGACCGCCGATGTTGGGCTGGACGAGGTCCAGCTGCAGGAGCCTCGCGCGGTGATCACTGGAGATTATGACAACGACGGTGCGACGGACTTGCTCATTACACAGAGCCGTGGGCCTGCGGTCCTTCTTCGAAATGAGGGGGGAAGTAAGAACAATTGGGTTCGGCTGAACTTCAAGGGCCTTGCCGACAACAAATCCGCGATCGGTACTAAGGTTGAAGTCTTCGCTGGAGGCAATCGGCAGAAGTGGGAGATCGCGGGGTCGAACGGGTATTTGGGGCAGAACTCTACGGAGATTATCGCCGGGCTGGGGCAGGCCAAGGAGGCCGATGTTGTGCGGATGCTGTGGCCTTCGGGCGTGCTGCAGGATGAGATCGAAGTTGCGGGCCTGAAAGATCACAGCTTTCTGGAGATGGACCGGCGCGGGAGTTCGTGTCCGACGCTTTTTGCGTGGGATGGAACCCATTACGCGCTTGTCGGCGACATGTTGGGAGCTGGGGTTGTCGGGCATTGGGTTGGGCCGGGTCAGAGGAATGTTCCGCGGCCGATTGAATACATCAAGATTGACCGGGACTTGATTCGGGAGAGGGAAAATCCCCACCCCTCGCAAAGTGCGCGAAGGATGGGGCACCCTCGAGATGAGGAGGGGATCGGCCGCGTCACCCACCCGCTTCTCAGTTTTCGGTTTATGGAGCCGCTGGAGGAAGTGGTTTATCTCGATCAGGTGAAACTGCTGGCTGTTGATCATCCTGCCGGTGTTGACGTTTATCCGAACGAATATTTCGCGAGCAATCCGCCGTATCCCGATTTCAAAGTTGTGTTCAGCCGGGATGCGCGTCCGCCGGCTGGGGCATGGGATGGACATGGGCATGATGTGCTGCCTTCGATCCTTGCGCACCGCTACTTTGGAGATTTTCAGCTCACCGAGTTCAAAGGCTTTGCCAAGCCGCATACTCTTGAACTCGACTTAGGTGAGCCTTATCAGGGCGGGCCGCTGTGGCTGTTGATGCATGGGGAGATCGAATACTTTACCGCGACGGGGATGTATGCGGCATCACAGGCGGGGATTGAAGGGGTGGCTCCTTACTTGGAGGCCGAAGCTGCGGCGGGCGAGGGCGCCCGCCCCACACACAAGTGGGTACGTGTTAGCAATGACATGGGATTCCCCGCGGGCGGCGCTCGAACCATGACTGCCGATCTGACCGGGAAGTTGCCTCAGGAAACAAAACGCATCCGCATTACGACCAATCTGCAGATTTATTGGGACACCATTCTGATCAGCCGCACCCGGCAGGATCAGAATTTCCATCTCACTCCGGTTCCTTTGGCCAGCGCCGATCTTCGTTTTCATGGATTCCCGCTGAAGATCGAAGGCGACCCGCCAGGCAACGTGAGATATGTTTACGGGAAGGCGAGCGCGACTGGTCCCTACACGCGTCCGATTGGCGCATACACGCGTTATGGTGACGTGCTACCGCTGCTCACGGCCAATGATGACAGGATGGCGGTGTTCGGATCAGGCGATGAAATCGCGCTGGATTTTGATCCTTCTAAATTGCCGGCCTTGCCCGCAGGCTGGGTGAGGGATTACTTCTTCGCGGCCCAGGGGTATGAGAAAGACATGGATTTCTACGCAGCGGACAGCAACACGGTGGATCCCCTGCCATTCCGCAATATGGGGACGTACCCTTATCCACAACAAGACTTTCCTCTGGATAACTCGCGTTTGAACTATCTGTTGAACTACAATACGCGACATTTATCTGGGAACGAAGCGCGGGGATACTCCTTCGACTACGGCTCTGCGCGGTAGTTTCAGCCATTGCAATCCCCCGTTCGTAACCTCGACCAGGCACTTCGCGTAACTGCAACAGCGTTACTTAGATGACCTGCGATTGATTATCCGCGTGATCGTTACAGCGCCGCGGAAACCACGTAGGCTGAAGTCGGTTTACAGCATATGCGCACATTCATAATTCTCGCCCTGCTTACCAGCCTGGCTGCGGCTCAGGAATTGCCCGAAGCGCCTTCACAGCGGGCCACACCTAAGAGCTTCTGGGTAGCCGCCGGGGTCTACACGGCGTCGATCATCTACGACGCTGAGACCACGGTCAGGGGAGTTGAGTCGGGGTGTGTGGAGAACTGGAATCCGACGCTCTACGGCGAGAGGCCCGGGCGCCCCCGCTTTTATTTGGTCAGCGCCGGGCTCGACGGAGCGACGATGTTCGCCAGCAGGCGGTTGGTGCGGTCGAATAATCGATTCCTTCGCTACACGGGGTGGGGGCTGATGTCGTGGGGAACAGAGCAGCACTTGCATGGAGCCATTCACAACACGGGCTTCCACTGCTCGGCGCGGTAAGCAGCGGATCTGTCGATGTACCTCCTGCCGTAGTGCTGGCCACTAGCTGGCAGGTTACGTACTGGCCCTCGGTAATCTCGATACATTCATCGATCAAACATAAGCTGCGGACTCCTACCAAGTTTGATCAAGTAGTGCCTCCTTCGTCTTAATTCAATCTGGAGAATACTCATGAAGAAGTTTGCCTCCCTCTCTATCCTTGCGCCCTTACTCACCACGTTTATCTTTTCTCAGACGGGTACGCCGAGCTCCAAAGCTACGGCAGCTTTCAATTCTGCCGTGGGCTGTTAGTCTCACTGCAACGAGTGGCACCTGGAACTGCGGCGACATGTTTTAGTGGCGCTTCAAACCTGTGTCAGCCGACAACTATGTCGAGGTCATGGGCAGCACGGTAAAAGTCTCAAATAGCCAATCCCTGTTTGCTTCTGCGTCGCTCGTGACCGGGTTGTATACGAATACGCTGGTCACGACGAAACCTTCGAAAACCTCGGCTGGCACGAATACGTCTACGGCAACGGCGATGGGCGGTCTTTGAGGGCTGTGCTTCTGGACGCGCCGAAGGGGAACCCGGTGATGTATGGTTATCCGGCGGCGGCGTGCAACACCGCTGTTTTGTGGTGCTCCGGGAATGGAGCCGATTCTGGAGTTGGGCTCGACGCTCGGGTGCAGACCTTAACTCAATCGCTAACTGACGGCGTGGTGAATGTGACAGTCAGCGGTCTCGCCGGGACCGGGACCTGTGACTTCACATCGAGCATTCAGTTGATACTGCAGACCACCAGCGCTCACGGCTACAACTTCATCCGTCCGAACGTTGGGGGTGGGCACGTATGACCTGTCAATCCAGGCTGCGGCTAATTCTGGGGCGGTTATTCCCGCGGGAACTGGATCGGCGGTGGGCGGGGCCGCCTACGGGCTTGGCTCAGTGACCGTGGAGAGCGTGGCTGGTGCACGGGTTCTCGTTCTAGAATCCTCCGTCAGGACTGACCGGGGCGAAAGCCCCGGTTTTTTGTTCGTTGATGAACACTACCGGCAGGCGACCCCATTCACTGCGAAGCTCGTCGGGGCAGCATTCGTGCCGCTGAAATTTGCAGTGAAGCCTAATCCGTTGTAGCTGCTGCCGGCCGGAATGTTCCCGTTATAGCTGAGGTTCTGTACCGTCACCACCTGACCGCTTTGCGCATAGCTTCCATTCCATGAATTCGTGATTTGCGGGTTGCCAGGAAACGTCCACTTGAGCGTCCAACTTGTGACGCCCACGCTACCAGTGTTTTGTATGGTGATGGCCGCCTGGAACCCCGTGTCCCATTGGTTGACGTTGGCGTAAATCACCTTGCAGGAGAATCCGCCGGAACTGGATTGTGTGGTGGCGCTGGCCTGGTTCGAGGCTGCGGATGCGCCCAGAGCGTCGACCGCTGCTACTTTGTAGTGGTAGGTAGTCGCCGCTGAGAGCCCAGAATTCGTGAAGGACGACGTGGTCAACCCACTCGCAATCTGATTGCTTGAGGATGGACTGAATCCGCTGGCTGTACTGCGGAACACTCTGTACGTGATGCTGCAGTTGCTCGACGGAGTGACCGCATTCCAGCTCAGATTGATTTGGCTGGAAGAAGCAGCCGCGGCTACCAGGCCGGAAGGCGCTGAAGCAACCAGGGAACATGTTCCGCTGCCTCCTCCGCTGAGAGCCGACTGAATCGATGCGAGCTCACCCTGTTTCAGCAAACTCACTGGAGAAGCATACGTTTTATCGAGCAGGGCATAGCTGTCTTCGCCATTCAGGGCCCAATAGGTCCAGTTCAAGCTGGGACTATTTTGAAGGAAGTTCACCAGGCTTTCGAACCACTGTCCCTGGGAGCCGGGAGTGGCGCTCTGGATATCGGACGCATTATTACCAGTACCGAATTCTCCCAGCAGGACCGGAGCGATTCGATTCGCGCTGATGTAACCCCAGAATTTATTCCAAACCGAGGACAGGGTGGAGAAACTCGTGCTGCCATTGAACCAGTTCTGCTGGTAGAGATTCGGGCCGTAATCGTGCGCTGAGTAGACAAGCCGATTGGCAACGTTCAATGCAATCGGATGATTGGACACTCCTTCTAAATTCCCGCCCCACCAGCCGCAATCTCCGCTGTAGCAGTCCACTCCTTCGACAAGGATCAGCAGATTCGGATTAACCGAAAGAACGGTGTTGCCAGCTCGCTGCGCGGCTGAGGGCCAATTCTGGGTTGTATTTGTCGTGGGGCACCCTCCGGTTGCGGTATCTCCCGTCCAGCAGGCGCCCGTGTGCGAGCCGTTTGCGATCACGTGAGGCTCGTTGCGAAGATCGACGGCCACGACGGTCGGATTGCCGCTTGCGTCTTTGTAACCGGCGTAACGGCCGACTAGCATTTTCCAATCGTTGATCCACGCCGATTCCGGATACGCGCTTGTGTGCCAGAGCCCGTTGGCCTCGGCGCTATTGCCTGCCTCTGAGCGGTGATTATCGAGAATCACCCGCAAATCGAGAGCTCCGGCTGCGCTGATGATCTTGTCCATCACCTGCAGCGCGTTCAGTCCCTTCAAATCGGTGTTGATCGCGCCGCCGCCGTTCGAAAACGAGATCTGCTTTGGAACAATGGGCGTTTCAACCATTTGGTTCGAATAGGGCAGGCGAATGCTGTTATAGCCATTGTTTTTTGTGGCCTTGAGGATCGTGTGGTAATCCTGCGCCCAAAGGCCGTGGACAACTTCATCTGTGGTTTCGAAACCATACCAGTTGACCCCCGCAATGCGTATGGAACGGCCACTGGAATCGATGATCTGATTGCCACTCGTATGCCAATATCCGGTACCCTGCCCAAAGGCGAGGCTGCACGTTCCAAGGGCTGAGATCGAAAGCAGAAGAAGAAGCCTGTGCCAGCTCTGGCTATAGGATGAACGGAAACACATCTGGATATCCCCTTAGGTCGGAAGGTGATCTTGCTGAATGACCGGCTGGATGCAGTCTTCGTCGCAGCCGAAGCTTTGTCGCTATGTTAGCGGACATTTCTTCTAGTCGCACATATCGTTAGTACATTGCGGAGCGTGCTGTTTCACCACTAAGCGAAAAACCTGAGGGCTAGGGATCGGGCAAGCAATAGACTGCCAGTTGACAGGTCTTAGGCCCACATAATCCAATACGCGGGAATGGCAACCACGACATCCGCTGCTTCCACGCCCCGGCTTAAACGTGTTCTTACTCTTTGGGACCTGATTTTTTACGGAATTGTTCTCATTCAGCCGATCGCGCCGGTGCCGTTGTATGGTGTGGCGCAGAAGCTCTCCGACGGGCACTTCGCGACGATTATTTTGATTGCGATGTTCGCCATGCTGATTACGGCGGTCAGCTACGGGCGAATGGCAGCGCTCTATCCGGCTGCGGGTTCGGCTTACACCTATGTGGGCAAGGGATTGAATCCACACCTGGGATTCCTGGCGGGCTGGGCCATGATTCTGGACTACCTGCTTCAGCCTTTGATCAACACGGTGTGGATCTCAACCGCGCTTCACGAGCGATATGTTCCAGAGGTACCGTTCATTGCCTGGGCGGCGCTCATCGCTGGGATTATGACGGTTCTGAATCTTGCGGGGGTGCGCTCGTCGGCGAGGGCGAACAAGATTTTGCTTTTCTTCATGTCGATTGTGGTGGTGTTCTTTGTCGTCCTCGCGACCCGATTTTTGTTTCGCGGGCACGGGTGGAGCGGGCTATTTTCGATCGAGCCTTTTTACAATCCCGCTACTTTCAATTCTCACCGGATCCTGACGGCGACATCTTTCGCCGCGCTTACCTACATCGGATTTGATGGCGTTACTACGCTGGCGGAAGATGTCGAGAATCCCAAACGCAATGTTCTGCTTGCGGTGGTGCTCACCTGCCTGTTCGCCGGAGTGGTCAGTTGTTTTGAATCGTATCTTGGGGCGCGGGTTTGGCCGGACTGGCGCAGCTTTCCGAATCTTGAGACCGCGTTCATGGACATCTGCCGCCGGGTAGGAGGCGTGATCCTGTTCAACGCAATGGCTGTCATTCTGATCGTTGCGGCATTCGGCAGCGGATTGACTGGTACTTTGGGCGCCGCGCGATTGCTGTTCGGGATGGGGCGCGACGGGGTTTTGCCGAAAAAGACTTTCGGGTACTTGAAGCCGGGGACCAATACGCCGACTTTCAATATTGTTCTGATCGGCGTGCTTGCTTTTGCCGGGGCGGTACTGCTCAATTACGTGGGCAGCGCGTATCAGCACGCGGGTGAGCTTCTGAATTTCGGCGCTTTTCTGGCGTTTATGGGGGTCAATTTTGCGTGCTTCTGGCAATTTTCTATGCTCTCGCAGCCCGGGTATCAGCGGCGCATTGTGCGAGACGCTATCTTGCCGCTGATCGGCTTCGCGTTTTGCTTCCTGATCTGGTGGAACTTGAATAATCTTGCGAAGACGGTGGGAGGAATCTGGTTTCTGCTTGGGATTGCCTATGTAGGAATCAAGACACGCGGATTCCGAAGCGCGCCGGTGATGATTGATTTCAGCGAAGCTTGATGAAGATCGTGCCCGCCGGAAAACGAACACTACTTCCGTTGCTGTCGCAAGATGTCTGAAATCTGAAATTCCTCCACCCCCTTGATTCGGATCTGCTCTCTTAACATTCATATCCCCCGTCGCTTAAAGTCTCGAGTGACCTTGGCAAGGGCTGGTAGTGGGCGTGCAGTCACAACGAGTGGACAGGCCCTACCAATGATCATTTCTAGTGAATGATCATTTCTAGTGATTGAAGAGTAAGTGTCAGACCAAACACACGGTTGACAGATCGAATCCGCAACCAGCGTGACTTCACCACTTGATTAGCAAATCCTCCAGACGGCCAGCCTTCATCGCTTCGTTCAGGGCGCATTACTACCGGTTAGCTCGTGACACGACCGGAATCCGAACCACCCTCTCCTCGTAGTCAGTGCTACCGCCTGGTTTCAGCACTTACTACGCACAATCGCAATATCTAGGCAGGCCGTTGAGTCTGCCGTACCTGCCGTTGGGCAAGTTGCAGTGCGCCATCCGCTAAAGCTTTGGCATAGCGCGCTAGGAGCGATACATCGACCGCCTCCGGCCAGCGGTCAGCAACATTGTGGAAGACGGAACTTGCACACGCCAACGTGACGAAGCGCCCGCCGCCACGCTGGATAGCGCCGGTCTCGCCCCGCGCGCTAGAACTGTGCTGCTCCTTCGCATCAACGGGCAGTCCTTGCTTCGCCAGCGCTGTCACGATCCAGTTTTCCAACAAGTCGTCCGAAGCATGAATGAGATTGGGCTGTCGGGGTGCACCAATGTCGGAACCGAGGAAAATCCAGGCTTCAGCGTACTTGATCAGATTCTGGCGCGGTTCGAGATACGGATTCATTCCTAGGAACCCAAGTTCGTGACCGCTCATGGCCACAAAGTGGCAGTCGCATAACGGCTTGGCAGCAGCCAAGACTCTCATTATCTCCAGCCAACAGACCAGGCGGCTGCCCTGCTCGCTTACGCACTGCCACCAACCGCTGCGTGGCGCCATGAACATGAGTGGCGCAACGCTCTGGTCGCGTCCGGTAATTTTAGTCGTGACATTGAATGCTTGGGCATGTTCTCGTGTTGCATGCACCACTACGGTGGCTTGCGAGCGGGTTTGCACCTGCTCTTTTAGCCACGCACTTTCCACACTCGAGACTTGTAGTATCGGTGGGCCGGCAGGATTGGTGGAGTCGGAGGCGTTAATCAGAAACAGCCCGGGCCTCCTTCCGGCGGTGATCAAGATCACCGCCTTGTGGCGGCTGCGGCGTGCGGCTGAAAGGATGTCAACGTCACCGATTTGCGCGACGTTAGCTGGCAACGTCTCTACCGCTCCGATCTCGGCTGTGCTGCCGAGCGAACCAAGCCGACCACTGACACCGTCAGCGGTTGTGAATGCACCATCGAACATAGGAACGCCTTCGATCCGACGATCTGCAATGCGCGCATAAGCTACCTGCGGATCAACGCGAGTGAAGGCGAAGGGCTCAAGCGAAGGCGTTAAACCCAGCTGTCGCACCTTGCCGGCCAGCCATTCAACGGATGCATTGTCCACTGCTGTTCCGGTGCGATGGTTACCTTGAACGTCATAGGCCTGAAGCGAACTTGCAATGCGCTGCTCAAGCGTGGCGGGTAAACCCTCCGGTGGTTGCTGCTCAGCCGACGCGGCGTGGGTTTTAGGTGCCGCCAGCGCAAATACCAGGGCCTGACTTGCCCCCAAAAGAAACGACCGACGTTGCATTCCTTTTTCCTCGTTCTTTAAGGAGCAACATTTTCTCACGAGCGCTTCTTGTCGATTTTTTCGAGGGGTGTGAATTGGCTGGTCTGGACTGCTAGTGGTCGTCATGGGCGAGGCCGCACGCAACCGCAACGAATGCGATTCATGCCATTCCCGCCGACGATCTCGCGCTGGGAATTTTGCGTAACTGGCGATAACTGCGTTTACACTCAGAATCGCGTCAAGCTATTTTTGCACGACGACCACGGGCTACTTTCCCGATCCAACGATGAAAACCGTCTGCGCCAGGACACGGGTACCGTCTTTGCTCGTAATCTTAAGAGGATGGACCGCCCCGGGCACATCGCGCGGAACGAATGTCACGATGTACTGACCGGCGAGCTGATTGGCAATCTGACCGCATCGGAATATTTCTTCTTCGTGCTCCAGTAAATGGCTCCGCCGGTTTCAACAGCAAGGCGTTCTACATTCGCCCTCCCAGCGTCGTACGCGCGCTTGCGTGCTTTTTCCATTTGTTGGTCGTATGCACGGTTTGCCGAGCCTCCGCCACCGTCAGCCCCGGCGTGCAACGAGGTGTAGATCTTTCCGATATTGTTGTCGGTGATTCCGTTGAACTGTGGATCTTCCAAGCCAATCACGAAGGCTGCGATGTGCATCTCTTGAGCGATGCCGATCACGCGCAGCAGGCGACCTTCGACCGATGTGTTGGCCCTGAGCCCGAAGCCGGGACTGTGTTGCCACGGCTCACGAAAAAGAAGCAGCACGCGTCGGGAGGGACGGGGGTCTGAGTTCATCATGGAATAAACGACGTCGAAGACAGTTACACCGTTCGCGGCAATGGTCTGCAAAGTGCTTCGGCCGGCATTTTCGTCGAATCCGGTCTCAGCGGTTTGCAGGTCAAAGCTGAAGGCATCAGCGAGGCCCGCGTCGACGTCCAAACCTTGAATGATCTTTGTCAGCTCCGCCGGATCCTGTTTCCAATCCAGTCGATCGCCTGGCCAAGGTTTTTTGCCGCGGGCGGCGACTACAAAGGCCTCGTCAACACCGGGGCGAATGATCTTGTTGACAAGGTCGATGGCTGCAGCTTGCTGATGCGAAAATGAGCGTGGTGCGCAGAGAAGAACGATACCAAGATGAAGCGGAAGGTCAGAACCCTTGTAGAATTGGAGCGGCTGAACTGGCAGATTGGTGTCGACCACCGTGATCTGATCTTTGGTCAGTCCCAAAAGTGGGTGTCCCTGGGCGTCAGTTGCCGAGATAAGTACCGGAACAAAATGCGGGGCTCTAGGGGTTTCGGCACCGGTCGATGTTGCGTGCGCGCTACTACTCGCGGGACTAGAAGGAGAACTCAAGTTGGATTGTGGAGGGGCCGCAGACTGTCCAAGTAGAGCGCCCGCTAAGACGAACACCACCAAAGTAGCCGTCGCCGCACCAATGTCTACTCTCATATAGACTCCAAAGCTCGAAAATCTTAGCCCAGTAATACCGGTTAGGCAACGATTTTTCGAAAACAATCGACGCAGTAGGAAGACAGCACGCAAAATGCTTGGCAAAATCAGTTACGACCTGCAGATACTTACGTGTGGTAATCGCAGAGTAGTTGCGCCGCTGGAGTTCCTCCAGCATCCTCTTCCGTAAACGGGTCACAGGAGTCTCCTTTCTCTGTGACCCACACTATGTCAGCTACCTCACCCTTCCCGTTCACCCCACGCGTAGCGTCCGCCGCACCAGCGGCTTAGTCCTCGTCGGCAACCCGGACGTTATCCTTTCTGAACCAAACGCAAATGGGTTGCGTGCGTCTATAAGGAAGGGCATAGTTAAGGAGTGTTTGTTCCTTCCGGGAGGTCCTGCGGTGAGACAGCGAATACTCTTAAGCGTTTTTGTTCTGTTGGTTGCAGCCGTGATTTCCGAGGCGAAGATGCCGTCGGAGCCGCGAGTGGTGGATTTGACCGCGAAGGATGGGGTGCACCTGAAGGCGACGTATTTTGCGGCGGACAAGCCGGGGCCTGGAGTGATCCTGCTACATCAATGCAACCAACAGCGCAAGAACTGGGATGATTTAGCAGGGCGCCTGGCGTCAGCGGGGATCAACGTACTTACGTTGGATTACCGAGGATACGGAGACAGCGAAGGCCCAAGAGCGTTAGAGCTTTCCAACGAAGACCGGACCAGGATGATCACGGAGCAATGGCCGGGGGACATTGACACGGCATTTCAGTACTTGTCATCGCAACCGGACGTGACCAAAGACTTGATGGGAGCAGGCGGAGCGAGTTGCGGCGTGAATCAATCGATTCAACTGGCGCGGCGGCATGCGGAGGTGAAATCGCTAGCGTTGCTTTCAGGCAATACGGACCGCAACGGAAGAAAATTCCTGCAGGCGTCGAGCGGCTTGCCGATTCTTTTCTCCGCGGCCGACGACGACGACGGTGCGGTGGACTTGATGGAGTGGCTGTACGCGGTTGCGCCAAATCCTGGGAATCAGTTCGCACACTACGCGACCGGCGGCCATGGAACAGTGATGTTCGGAGAGCACAAAGAGCTGCCGGGAACGATCGTGGACTGGTTCGTCACGACGCTGATCAAGACGCCGGGGAAAGCGCCCACCGCGAAAAAGGCGTTGGCCATGGACTACGAACGCGCGAACATTTTGAGATTGTTGGACGAGCCGGGAGGGGCGAGCAAGGTTGCCGAGAAACTGGCGGAGGCTAGGAAGCGTGATCCCAAGGCAACGTTGTTCTCCGAAGGAATCGTCAACGTAATTGGATACGAACACATTCAATCCGGTGACGCGAAAGGCGCTCTAGAGATTCTGAAGCTGAACGCGACGGCGTATCCGGCTTCGGCGAATGTCTACGACAGTTTGTCGGATGCGTACCTCGCGGATGGGCAAAAAGACTTGGCCAGGGAATACGCACAGAAGACGCTGGAGAAGCTGGCGACGGATTCAACAACGTCCGAAGAGAGACAAAAACTGATTCGGGAAAGCGCAGAGCAGAAACTGAAGCAGCTTGGAACGAAGCAATAGCACCCGTAGGACTTCCGATAGATTCAGTTCGCAAACCGGCGTAGTTTTTTTTTGTGCTCCCTCGCTTTGTGAAAAAGTCTTGACCGTCGAAACAATCCGAGTAGCTCGTAAGAACTAAGCCGCTGGCGCGGCGGAGGAAGAGTTGTGGTGTAGCGAAGGGAGTGCAACGGCGCTAGCGTAAGTGGTCGTAGGAAGGAGGTTCCTATGACCCGACTCCGTCAACGCATGCTGGAGGATCTTCAGCGGCGCAACTATTCTCCTGACACGATCCGCGGCTACATCCGCGCGGTGCAGCAGTTTGCCGATTACTTCGGCCGTTCTCCCGAGCATCTGGGTGCCGCAGAACTGCGGCGCTATCAACTCTACCTGCTTCACCAGAAGAAACTCGCTTTGGGCACGGTGGAGAACTGCATCTCTGCCCTGCGGTTTCTCTACAAGAAGACGCTGAAGCGTCGCGATCTAGCTTTCGACGACCTGCCTTTTCCCAAGCAGCCGCACAAGCTGCCCACCGTGCTCAGCCAGGACGAAGTGACGCGGCTGATCGAGGCCGCGCGAAACCGGATGCATCGCACCATCCTGATGCTGCTCTATGGAACCGGCATGCGCCGCACCGAAGCGTCTCGGCTGAAGGTAAGCGATATCGACAGCCAACGCATGGTCCTCCACATCCACAGCGGTAAGGGATTGCGCGACCGCGATGTGCCTCTGACGCCGAAGCTGCTGGAAGTGCTGCGCGACTACTGGCGTTGGAAGAAGCCTCGCGTCTATCTATTCCCCAGCAAAATGGGCGATCCCAGTGTCGAACAGCCCATCTCTGACAAGACCGTGTGGAACCTATGCAGAGCAGCGGCCAATCGAGCCGGCATCCAGAAGAAACTTGGCCCGCACACGCTCCGACATTGCTTTGCCACGCATTTGCTGGAGGCAGGTACCGATCTGCGCACGATCCAGTTATTGATGGGGCATGAACGGCTGGAAGACACCACCATTTATCTGCACCTCTCCCAGCGTCATCTGCATGCCGCCATCAACCCGCTCGATCAGCTCACGCTTCGCACTGTGCTGGAGGATCGGCGCGGATGAGTCGGCCACCCTTTGAGGTGGCCGATGTAGTCCGCAAGGCAGGCAGCAGATTCCGCGAACGCTATCGCGCGTCCTTGACCTGGCCGCAGCTCAAGGTGCTCAATGCCATCGCGCGGTGCCGCACCGCCGCGCTCGGTGGCCATCGCGATCAGTGCTCGCGCTGCGGTCATCTAGTCATCTCCTACAACTCGTGCCGCAACCGGCACTGTCCCAAGTGCCAGACCAACGCTCGCGACCAGTGGCTCGACAAGCGTCAGCAGGAACTGCTGCCGGTCAGCTACTTCCACCTGGTCTTCAGCGTGCCGCACGTACTCGTGCCGCTGATGTGGCAGAACAAGCGGCGGCTGTTCGCGCTTTTGTTTTCGAGCGGCGCCGCCGCACTGCTCGAAGTTGCAGCCGACCCGAAGCACCTCGGTGCTGAGATTGGGCTGCTCGCCATTCTGCACACCTGGGGACAAACCCTCCAGCCTCATCCCCATATCCACTGCGTTGTGCCCGGCGGCGGTCTGTCCACTGATCACCGCCGCTGGCTATCCTCACGCTCCAACTTTTTCCTGCCCGTCAAAGTCCTCAGTCGCGTTTTCCGCGGCAAGTTCGTAGCTAGATTACGGCGTGCTTTTCGCAACCACCAACTCGTGTTCTATGGCGAGTGCCGGCTACTCGCAGACCAGAAGAACTTCGCTGCCTTTCTACGCACGCTGTTTCAGCAGGACTGGGTCGTCTATGCCAAACCGCCCTTTGGTGGACCGGAAAACGTCCTTCACTACCTGGCCCGCTACACCCATCGCGTTGCCATCTCCAACCACCGGCTGCTCTCGGTCTCCGACTCCGAGGTCGCCTTCCGCTGGAAGGACTACGCGCATGGCTGCAAGCCCCGTACCATGACTCTCTCTCCGGAGGAGTTCCTCCGCCGTTTCCTACAGCATGTTTTACCCAGGGGCTTTCCCCGTATCCGCTACTTCGGCTGGCTGGCCAACCGCGCACGCAACAATCTGCTCCCACTCTGTCGTCTTCTGCTCAACCAGCAACCGCCCGCAACCGATCTATCGTCTTCAAACCAACCTGCCACCTGGCAGTGCCCACTCTGCCAGGGCCCGATGTACGTCATCGAACGACTCACCGCTGCCCAGATCCTTTTGCTGGAATTCAGACTTGTATGTGCCTATGACACGTCGTGATCGCCTGCTGAACCCGGCCACTCTCGCATGTCTCTTCCCATGCTTACTCGAACTGTGCCCTGAGATTGACAAGAAGCTGTTAGGCCGATTCAACCGCCGTCGCCCAACCCCCTCGCAGCATCGGCTCATGCACACTTTCCAAGCATTTGTTGTTCAGCGGCCGCTCTCCTCAGAAACCACTCCGGCTATCGACGCGATTGAAAACCCATAGACCGAAACATCCTGCCCCGACCGCACCAGCGGCTTCCTTCTCACGGCTCTATCCGAACTGCTCCGCCTCAACTCTTCAACCCACACACCCATCATCTCTGCGGAGCAGTTCCGATAGAGTCCTAACGTCATCCAGAAGTTTACCGAGCGTTTCACCTGTCTATTGGGGTTAAGTTCTTGTTGCCATGCGAAAGTTGCTCAAGAGGTTCAAAGTGGAGGCTGTCCAATGAGAGGAAACGCGGGCCGGCAACAAGGTTGCAAACGCAAGAACAATGAAGTTTTCGCGCCGATTCGCATTTTGATTGGCAAGCGGCGGAGAGCATCAGCAGATGCTCAAGAAAGTGCGAGCACTCCAATAAGCGATCAGGAGAGGACTTCGTGCCGAAACTTGGTTTCTAGAAGGGAGTTTTCATGCAAAAGCAATCCATGAGACGGAAGCTCGCCGTAGCGATTCTCTGTGTGCTGGTATCAGGCCTTTCCGACAGCGCCATGCACGCTCAACGGCCCTCTCCTGCCAACATGCTCGTGGTGCACGGAAAGACCTACACCGTAGATTCGAACCAACCATGGGCAGAAGCCATGGCCACTCCTGCCTAAGAAGAATGATGAAAAACTTATCTCGGAAGGTGCCGATGCATACTTCGAGAAGTCCTCGCTGGGTTTGGACAAGGGAGCAGATACGCTGATCGCCGCCCTGCAAACTACGCTGATCGGTATGACCAGTGCTCTGAAACTTCCACAACCATAATTCCCACATTGGTTGCTTACGGCGAGCGTCCTTTCTAGATATTACGAAGTAGTTGCCATTCGCCCCCACCAGCTTTGTACACCGATCGACAGCGGATACAATACAGAGTTTCCCTTTACGAGATGGTTTATAGATCACCGCTAGCGCGGAAGGAACGCAATTCGTGATCATTGGGGTTCCGAAAGAACGATATCCCGGGGAGCGACGAGTGGCGTTGGTTCCCTTGGTGGTGCCTGCTCTTGTCAAGGCCGGTTTCGAAGTCGTCATTGAAGCCGGCGCGGGGGACGAGGCCAGCTACCGAGACGAGCAGTATGCCGAGAAGGGCGCAAAGATTGTGGCTGACCGCGCCGCGGTGTTTGGCATGGCCGACATCATTGTGCAGGTTCTCTGTTACGGCTCCAATGATGTTACCGGCAAAGACGACCTGCCGCTCTTCCGCCGCGGACAGGTACTCGTCGGCTTCTTGCGGCCATTTGGGTCGGCTGAAGTGCTGCAGGAGATCGCGGAGAAAGGTGTGACCTCCTTCTCGATAGAACTGATGCCGCGAACCACGCGAGCGCAGAGCATGGATGCGCTTTCCTCCATGGGTACGATTTGCGGCTACAAGGCTGTGCTCATGGCGGCGGTCACTCTGCCAAAAATCTTTCCCATGCTTACCACGGCTGCGGGCACGATTACGCCGGCACGGGTGTTTGTAATCGGCGCAGGAGTTGCCGGGCTGCAAGCGATTGCGACTGCGCGGCGGTTGGGGGCGGTGGCTTCGGCTTACGATTTGAGACCTGCTGCGAAAGAGCAAGTGCAGAGTCTGGGGGGACGATTCATCGAACTGCCGATCGAAGCGCAAGACGCGGAAGATGCGCGCGGCTATGCGCGGGCACAGGATGAGAATTTTTACAATCGGCAGCGCGAACTGCTGGGGCGGGTGATTGCAGAGAGCGATGTCGTGATTACGGCCGCGGTGATTCCGGGGAAGAAGTCTCCCGTGCTGGTCACCAAAGAGATGGTGCGGCACATGGCGCCGGGTTCGGTGATTTTCGATCTTGCGGCAGAGCGTGGCGGAAATTGTGAGCTGACGCGTACCGGGGAGACGGTGGTGGAATACGGCATCACGATTATTGGGACCATCAATCTTGCGAGCCGGGTGCCGTATCACGCCAGCCAGATGTATGCGCGGAATATCAGCGCGTTTCTGATGCACCTGGTCAAGGATGGGAAACTGCAGCTCAATCTGGAGGATGAGATTGTGCGAGAGACGCTGGTTACGAGGGATGGGGAAGTGGTGAACGAGCGCGTGCGGGAGTTTTTTTCAATGCCGGCGCCGCTTACGAGTTGAGAGGGGAATGCATAGATCCTGCTGTCTCGCTTCGCTCGGCATCAGGATGACATCTTCTTAGACGGAGTAAATAGTGCAAGCGAATTTGATTGATGCGTTGTTTATTTTTATTTTGGCTGCGTTCATTGGCTTTGAGGTGATCCGGCGGGTTTCGCCGTTACTGCACACTCCGCTCATGTCGCTGACCAACGCGCTGGATGCAATTGCTGTGGTGGGCGCCATCATTCTGGTGGGTGAACACAAGAGTAATTTTGCGACTGTGCTGGGAGTGATCGCGGTAATTGCGGCTACCAGCAACGTGGTCGGCGGATTCCTGATCACCGACCGGATGCTCAAGATGTTTAAGACCAGCCGTCCCACCAAGTCCTGACCTCACTCAACTCATGACCGACTTCGCAGGGAATCAAACGATCATCGAGGTTGTTTACCTCATTGCCAGCGTGCTGTTCATTTTGTCGCTGAAGTGGCTGAGTTCGCCGAGCACGGCGCGGCATGGGGTATGGGCCGGTGAGCTTGGAATGCTGCTGGCCATCTGCGGCACGTTGCTGCATCACGGGATCGTCGACTACAAGTGGATCGCCATCGCGCTGGTGATCGGGTCGGGAATTGGCGTGCCGCTGGGGCTGGTGCAGATGACGGCGGTGCCGCAGCGGACTGCTCTGAGCCACGCTTTTGGCGCGCTGTGCGTAACGCTGGTGGGGAGTGCTGAGTTTTACCTTCGGTCGCCCAATGTGCCGGGCTTCCTGATGGCGGTGCTGTCGATGGAGGTGATTCTTGGCGGCCTGACCTTTACCGGCAGCCTGATGGCGGCAGGCAAGTTGCAGGAGATTCTTCCCCAGCGACCGTTGACCTACAAGGGACAGAATTTCGTCAATCTTTTGCTGTTGGTTGCGGCAATTGTGGTTGCGGTGTACCTGGTCCTGAATCCGGGCGCGAAGCAATTCTTTCCTGCGATGCTGGGCATATCTCTTGTGTTCGGCGTGCTGCTGGTGATTCCCATTGGCGGGGCCGATATGCCGACGGTCATCTCGTTGCTGAATTCGTATGCCGGGCTGTCAGCCGCAGCGATGGGATTCGTGCTTAACAGCAAGTTGCTGATCATAGCCGGCGCGCTGGACGGGTCTTCTGGCTTCATCCTTTCGGTGATCATGTCAAAAGCGATGAACCGGTCGTTCACTAATGTTCTGTTCGGAGCTTTTGGCCAAGTGCAGACTGCGGCGGCAGGCGCGCAGGAGGCGAAGTCGGTTCGTAGCGCCACGGCCGAAGAGGCGGCCGCGATTCTTGAAGCGGCGAACAAAGTTGTAGTGGTTCCTGGGTACGGGATGGCGGTGGCGCAGGCGCAGCACAAGGTGCGCGAACTCTATGACCTGCTGACCCGGCACGGCGTGGATGTGCGATTTGCGATCCACCCGGTTGCGGGACGCATGCCGGGACACATGAACGTGCTGCTGGCGGAGGCGGATATCCCGTATGACCGACTGATCGAGATGGACGAGATCAACGGCGACTTTCCCCAGACGGATGTTGCGCTGGTGATCGGTGCAAACGATGTCACTAATCCCGCGGCGCGCAACGATCACTCCAGTCCGATCTACGGCATGCCTATTCTTGATGTCGATAAGGCGCACACCGTAATGGTCATCAAACGCAGCATGAGCCCGGGCTTCGCCGGCATCGACAATCCTCTCTATTACCTTGATAAAACGCTCATGCTGTTCGGGGATGCGAAGTCTTTCGTGAACAACATCGTGCGTGAGCTTTCCGGCGTACACGCATAGCTGGGTCAAGTCGGTTACGGCACCTTATCCATGTAACAAGGAGCGTTGGTGGGCTGGGCGGGCATGTTTGAGGGTGGTGTCTTCCACGGAACGTTGGTGAAGTCGAGAAACTCTGTCATATCGATCTGGCCGGCATCGCGCGCAGTCAAGCCTGCAAAGCCGGGCAGGAACCGGGTCTCGATGAATTTCAGAATGGCGGTGTAATCCGCCGCAGTGTGTGACACGAAGTTCTTCTTCGTGAATGGCGAGATTACGATCAAGGGAACCCTGTAGCCGGTGTACCTGAACTCACACGTGGGGCCGGTTTTTTGGGTGCAAACGTCGCCGGCGGGCAAATCAACAGGCGTCGCGAAACCATCCGGGT
>Ga0075433_10001063_pt1 | contig 19706 bp, 16 predicted proteins | sample RhiMethybrSRZTD2_FD_75299 | JGI IMG/M metagenome (GOLD analysis project Ga0075433, IMG submission 75299) | Populus rhizosphere microbial communities from Tennessee, USA - Rhizosphere MetaG P. TD hybrid SRZTD2 | ecosystem: Host-associated > Plants > Roots > Rhizosphere > Soil | place: USA... | reverse complement strand
CGGTAGCGGCCCGTTGGTACGGACCGCGCTCGTGGGCGCAACCCTAGCGCCGCAGGCGTGTCGCCATCGCCTCCGCCCTGCTCGCGACACCGAGCTTGGAGTAGATGCTGTTGATGTGATTCTTGACGGTCTTCTCCTCGAGGCCCATCTCTCGCGCGATCTCGCGATTGCGTTTACCGCGCTGGACCAGTCGCATGATCTCGAGCTCTCGTTTCGTCAGTCGCGCGGACGGGTCGCGTTCCGACTCCGCGATGATGCCGGTCGCGATGATCGGCGTGACCGAAAGGTCCTCTTTCGCGAGGGCCCGCATCGCCGCCGCGAGATCCGCGGGCTCGAAACGACCATGCACGAGATAGCCCTTGGCGCCCGCGTAGAGCGCGTCACGCACGTCCGCGGGATCGTCTGACCAGCTCACCACGAGCGTCCGAACGGCCGGCAATTCGTGCGAGATCCGGCTCGTTGCCACGAAACCATCGCCCGCGGGCATGCGCAGATCCATGAGGACGATCTCGGGCCGCATGGCGATCGCGAGGTCGTAGGCCTCGCCTCCGGTCGCCGCCTCTCCGACGACCGTGAATCCGCCGACCGCGTCGACGGCCTCGCGTAGCCCGGACCGGACGATGAATGAGTCGTCCGCGATGAGCACGCGTATCGGCGCGTTCACGAGCTCGCCAGAGGGAACTCGACCTGGAGGAGCGTGCCGCCGAGTGGGCCCTGCTCGATCCTCACCGCACCGCCCAGCAGCTGTGCGCGCTCGCGGATGCCGATGAGTCCGAAACGGCCAGAGCGCGGAAGGCTCCTCCACTCGATGTCGCGAAGGCCGACGCCGTCGTCCTCCACATTGACGCAGACGCGATCCGAGCTCACGGCGACGCGCGCGATGACGTGCGCCGCGCCGGCGTGACGTTCCGCGTTCGTGAGCGCTTCATCGACGATGCGGAGGACCTCGAAGCGGGCGAGCGTCCCCACGCGCTCGAGGTCGCCCTGCACTCCGAAGTCGACGGGCGCGTGCCGCTCGGCGACAGCCCGCAGCATGTCGGCGAACGGCGTCGCCTCGTCGCGGGCCCGAACGTCGGTGACGATCGCTCGTAGCTCCTCGGACAGCAAGCGCGCGAGTCGCTGGATACGTGCGAGCTGCGGACGAACGTCGTCGGACGCGCGCGCCGCGGTGGTGGCGGCCTCGAGGGCGATGACGCTCACCGATTTCGCCACGCCGTCGTGCAGCTCACGGGCGATCCGATCCCGCTCCGCCGCGGCGGCGGCTCGCGCCTCGTTGACGCGGATGCGGCGTTCGACTTCCATCGCGGCGACGGCGAGCCCGCCGATCTCATCGGCCGCGAGCCGAGGAGGAGAGGCGCCGGCTCGCTCCACGCCCGCGACCTCGTGGAGCCGCTGCGCGATCGTCGAGACCCCGCGTGCCGTGTCGACGCCGACGAGCCAGCCGATGAGCGACGCGAACGCGACGAGGGCGGCCGCGAGGACGAGATAGGCCGAGAGGGTGGACTGAGGCGTGAGCTCGAAGTCGACGAGGACCTCGAGGAGCACACCGGCGGTCGCGAACGACGCGCCCGTCGCGATCACGAGGAAGCGCGTGCGGAGCGAGATGTCCCGGGCCGAGCCCGGCGCCAAGCGATCACGGAGCGCGGGGCGAACGACGGTGCGCGTCAGCGCGAACGCGGCAAGAGAGCCGAGAGCGACGATGCCGAGACCGTACAGGATGTCCTCGATCGTCTTGGCGATCACGATCGTCGTCGCCTCGTCTCCCTGGCGCTCCAGCAGACGCAGCGCCGCGCTCGTGAGCACGACGCTCACACCGCCGACGGCGACGCCCTCGCGGAACAGATCGGTCGGGAGGGCCCACAGCTGATCGGCGTGCCGGGGCGCGCGGAGCGTGCGCCATTCCCAGGCCAGGAGGACGGCGGCCCAGGGAACGGCGTCGCCCACGATCGCAAATCCGCTCGTGGGTCCGAGGAGACGCGGCATCACCGCGACGAGGCCCGCGCAGAGGGCGAGAAGGGCGAGCATGAGAGCGGCACGCGACGACGCGGCGCCGAGGCGGATGTCCATCCGGTCACAGGCTATTCGTGGGCCCCCCGGCCCATGCGACGGCTGGCCCGTAGGGCGAACCATTGCGCTACGAAGGGAACCGCCATCCGCGCCGTCGTGCCGGCGGTGCCGATGCTGTCGCGGATCGGCGGCGGGATCGGCCACCGCTTCGAGAACGAGACCCTCTTCGGTCTCGCGATGGTGGCCCCGGCCGTCCTCTACATCGTCCTCCTCGTCGCGTATCCGTTCTTCGTCGCTCTGCGCTTCACCGTGACGAGCGCGAGCGTCGCGCAGCCAGTCGCGCCGTTCACGGGCCTCACCAACCTCGAGCTCGTGCTGCGGGATGACATCTTCCGGCGCGCGCTGCTCAACACGTTCGTCTTCACGCTGGGCGCGCAGGCCGTCCAGATGGTGCTCGGGACGACCCTGGCGTTCATGCTCCTCCGACGATTTCGTGGACGCCGAATCGTACGCGCGCTCCTCGTGATCCCGTTCACGATCCCTGTCGCGATCGGTGCGATGGCGTGGAACTGGATGCTCAACCCGACCTACAGCGTCCTGAATTGGGTGGGCTCGCACATCGGACTCTTCCCGCCGCCCGGGCCGAACTGGCTCGGCGAGGAGCAGCTCGCGATGCTCAGCGTGATCATCGTGAACGTCTGGCGCGGCCTGCCATTCACGACGATCGTGCTCATGGCCGGCATCTCCGCGGTCCCGCAGGAGATCATCGAGGCGGCCGCGCTTGATGCCGCGAGCTTCCTCGTGCGCTGGCGCCAGATCATGGTCCCGATCATCGCGCCGATCCTCTACATCGCGCTGCTGTTCAGCCTCGTCTTCCAGTTCACGGACATGACGGTCGTGTGGCTCCTCACCAAAGGGAACCCGGTCAACACCACACACGTGCTCGCGTCATACGCGTTCGTCGAAGGCATCATCTCCGGCGACCTTGCGCGCGGCGCCACGATCTCGCTGTTCCTCTTCCCCATGCTCCTCGTCGCCGCCATCGCGATGCTGCGGCTCCTCAAGAGCCGGCAGCTGGACTAGGACGATCCCGTGACGAGCGCGCCGCTCGCCGTCCGTCGGTATCCGGTCACGCACCGCAGAGGCCACACGGCGCGCCGCCTGCTCTCCGGGGCCGCGTTCTGGCTGACCCTCGGCGGGTTCATCCTGTTCGCGACGTTCCCGATCTACTGGATGTTCGTCACCGCGTTCAAGCAGGTGAACGATCTGTACAGCCTCGAGGAGAACCCGCTCGTCTTCAACCTCGCACCGACGTTCGACCACGTGCGGTTCCTCTGGGAGCAGACGCGCTATCCGACGTGGCTCGTGAACACGCTCGAGATCGGCGCGTTCGTCGTCGTCATCACGCTCGCTCTCTCTATCCCGGCCGCGTATGCCCTCGCCCGCGCGCGCTTCCCAGGTTCGAGCACCCTCGGCATCGCGATCTTCCTCACATACCTCGTCCCACCGACGCTCCTCTTTCTGCCGCTCTCGCAGATCGTCGTCGGGATGGGTCTCACGAACACGCGCTGGGCGCTCGTGCTCGTGTATCCGACGTTCACGATCCCGTTCTGCACCTGGCTGCTCATGGGGTTCTTCAAGAGCGTGCCGCGCGAAGTGAGCGACGCCGCGCGCGTCGATGGGTGCAGCCGTCTCGGCGCCCTGTTCCGAGTCGTCCTCCCGCTGAGCCTGCCCGGGATCCTCACCGTCGTGATCTTCGCCTTCACGCTCGCGATGCAGGAGTTCGTCTACGCGCTGACGTTCGTCTCGGCGCAGGGGGAGAAGACGGTCACGCTCGGGGTGACCGCGGACCTACTTCGCGGCGACGTGTTCGCGTGGAGCTCGCTGATGGCAGGCGCGCTCATCATCTCGCTACCCGTGGCGATCGCCTACAACTTCTTCCTCGACACCTTCGTGAAGGGCATCACCGGCGGTGCGCTGAAATAGCGAGGCCGGCGCTGCGCGGCGCCGGCCTCGCTGATCGGGAGGTTGAGACGTCCTACTTGTATTTGTCGGAGATCGCCTGGAGCCGCTTCGCCGCGCCGCCGATCGCGTCGTCGAGCGACTTCCCGCGCACGGCGTACTCCGTGAACATGTCGGTGATCACGTGCGTGTTCAGCACCTCGGCCGCGGCGACGCCGGCGGGCCCGGGGTAGCCGAACGGCTGGATCAGGCTCGGGATGTCCTGCAGAGCCATGAGCTTGGCGTCGCTCCCCAGGACCGGCATCGGCTTTTTGGCGTGGTCCTTGGCGAAGGGGTTGTCGTAGCCCTTGCTGGCGGTGAACTCATCGCCCCAGTTGTCGCTGTAGTCGACGAGGAATCGCTTCGCCGCCTCGATGTTCTTGCTGAAGTTCCAGACCCGGTACTGCGTCCACTGGATCGAGCAGATCTGCGCTTTCGGGCCCTTCAGCGGCAGGTTGACGAAGACGTTCTGGATGAGCTCCTTGTTCTGATCTTCGATCGTGCGGTAAGCGCTGATCGGGTTGTAGATCCAGGAACAGCGGCCTGACTGGAGACAGGTGTTGTTGTCGACGTCCGCCCACGAGAGCACCGCGGCGTCCATGAACTGGTAGAAGTCCTTCGCCCAGCCCAGGGCATCGCGCGTCTCCTTGCTGTCGATCGCGACGGTCTTCCCGTCCTTCGCGAAGTAGCTCGCGCCGAAGGACCACAGCAGCGACCGCCAGGTGTGCTCGCCGTCGGATGTTTGGGAATACGCCGTCCCCGGCGGATGCCCCTGCGCCTTGAGCTTCGGCGCCGCCTTGAGGAGGTCATCCCAGGTCTGCGGCCCGTCGGGGTACCCCGCCTGTGTGAACTGATCCTTGCGGTACAGGCTCGGGAACGGCACGAAGAAGTCCGGGAGCGCGCGCCACTTCCCATTGACCTTCGCGACGGCCTCGCCGGCGGGGATCCAGCCGCCGTACTTCGTTCCGATCGGATCGACGATGTCGGTCAGGTCGACGTTGAGGTTCTCGTAGAGGCTCGCGTAACCCTGCGCGAAGTCGCCCATGATGTCGTGCCCGGATCGCTGGGCGGCCTCGGCCGCGGCACGCGCCGGCAGGTCTGCGATCGGGATGTGGTCGACGGTCACGTCGACGCCGTTCTTCGTCCCCCAGTCCGTCGCCCATTTATCGAAGAAGACGTCGTACGCCGGGACGAAGTGAGACCACTGAATGATCTTCAGCGAGCCACTGAGCTTCGCCGCGCTCGCGCCGGGCGACGCGGCCGCCGGGGTCGCTGCGGGCTGCGCGCCGACGCAGGCCGCGGCGATCGACGCGAGGGGCACACCGACGACGAACCGTCCCACCAGGCTCAGCGCGTCTCGCCTGGTCATCTCGCGACGCCATCGCTCCATCGTTCCCTCCACCGGTGTGATCGCAGGCGCGCGTGAGCCGACGGGCGGTGCGCGCGTGCGTGGCGGAACATATGCCGACTTCACCGCACTGCCATGGGCCCTGGGGCCCGCAGGTGGGCGAAGTGGTGCGAGGAACTGTGGAGATGGGGGAGGGTCGAACTCCCCGTCCAAGGCCTTTGCCGAGAACGCGTCTACGAGCGTGGCCGGCGATTTCTTGTCTCGAGGACCCGAGCGCGCACCGACGCGCTCTCGGATCGCTCCAGGTCGGTTGACTTATTCCCGCGTACCGGCCGATCGGCGGGCCGCACCTCCGCTGTTGTCGTCCTCCCCGGCCCGCGGAGGTGAGACCGGGGGAACGCTCACTGTTTAGGCAGCGAGTGCGTAAGACGTGTTGCCAGTTGTCTGGCTGCCGTCCTGATTAACGAGGGTGAAACGGCGTCCTCGGCTCGCAGCGATCTCGCCGCTGACCCTGTCGAAACCACGCATCCCCGTGGCCCTCGAAAGGGCACCATCAATCTTAACGATGCGGCTCCTCGTCCTATTCGCGCTGGCGGCGGCGACGGCCTGCGCGCCACCGTCGAGCACGCTCACCCTCTCGCCCCGCGCTAGCGTTCGCTCCACGGACACCCCGAGAGCCCCGACGGCGACCGCGATCGGCGTGGTGCGGTACGTCGCGATCGGGGCCTCGGACACGGTCGGCGTGGGCGCGACGGATCCCGTCACCGGCTCCTGGCCGGCGCGCGTCGCCACGCAGCTGCCGACGGGCAGCGCGTTCGTGAACGTCGGCGTCTCTGGGTCGACCGCACCACAAGCGCGGGAGCAGCAGCTGCCGCGAGCGATCGCGCAGAAGCCGAGCGTCGTGTCCATCTGGCTCGCGGTGAACGACATGAACGCGCAGATCGCGCCGGACGCCTACCACGATGCGCTGGCGGCGATCGTCGACGGGCTCGCGGCGCGGACGGACGCGAAGGTGTTCGTCGGCAACGTGCCGGACATCCGAGGGGTACCCGCGTACAAGGACGCCGACAAGGCGCTGCTCTTCCAGCAGATCACCGCGTACAACGAGGCGGTCGCGTCGGTCGTCCGCGCGTATCGCGGTCGCGCGTTCGCGGTCGATCTCTTCACCGGCAGCGCGCCCCTCGTGTCGACGCTCACCGTGTCGGAGGACGGCTTCCACCCGTCGGACGAGGGCTACCGCCTCATCGCCGAGCGGTTCGCGAGGGCGATGCGCGACCAGGGCATCCCGCTCCGCGCGGGCTAACTGTCCTCTCGCCGGAGGTCGGTGCCAGCCTCGGCGGCGGCGGGTCCTGTCCCGCTTCGGGCATCGCTCTTCTCGCTGCGACGCCGGCTCCCCGGCTCCGTGTCGCGGAGTCCTGCCAGCGCCACGTGACGGCCCGGGGCCCCTCGGCGTCTCGCGTCGAAGAGCGACTGCCCTGCGCGTGCCACCCGCCAGTCGCCGCGGCTGTCACCGTGGCCCGGGGAGAGGACAGTTAGCCCGCGGCCTCCGTAGCGATGGCGACCTCGCGGACGGCCGCGCGCGGCTCGCGGACGACGCCTGCCATGATCGCGACGCCGACGGCCATGAACGCGACGCCCACGAGCAGGACGACGCGCGGCTCGAAGACTCCGAGCAGCGCCGACGCCGCGAACGGCGCGAGCGATCCGCGGACGCCCAGGAGAAGCGACTGCGCGGCGGCGTAGTCCGCGATGCGCTCGCGTGGCGCGAGCTGCACGACGTTCGTATGGAAGGTGAGCTCGCCGCTCGCCTGCGCGATGCCTGAGACGATCGCGACCGGCAGGAGCGCCCACGTCGCCGGCGCGAGGATGTAGCCGATCGGGACGAGCAACACGAGGAGCGAGCCGAGGAACGTCTGCCGCAGCGACGAGCCGCGATCGATGAGCCGGCCGATGACGACGTACGCGACGATCATCGTCGCCGACTGCACGGCCGCCATGATCCCGACGAACGAGTTCGTGGCGTTGAAGTGGTCGACGAGCATGATCGGGAAGACCGCGAAGTTCATGAGGTTGCCCCACCCGAAGATGAGGAACGAGAGGAGGAGATTTCGGTAGCGGCGGTCGCGCCACACGTCGCGCGCGACGTCGGCTGCCGGGCGGCGCGTGCTGTAGCCGCCGACGCGGTCGTATTTCACGCGGAAGAACGCGAGCGCGCCGGGCAGTGAGAGCAGGGTCGCGGTCGCGAACACGTACGCGGCGGGGATCACATCGATGAACGCGCCCGCCATCGTGGCCGCGAAGATGCCGGCGATCGACGCGCCGACGCGGACCTGTCCCATGACGTGCGCGCGCTCGCTGTCCGGGTAGATGCCCTGCATGAGCGCGACGTACGCGCCGACGTTGCCGATCATCACGACCCACATCGCCACGGTGGTGAGCGCGAGCATCAGCGGCGTCGTCGCGACGAGCACGCCGACGATGAACAGCAGGCGGCCGACGGTCACGGTGCCCGCCACGACGCGGACGGGCGGGATGTTCGCGTACAGATACGTGAAGAAGGGTGCCAGGAGATGACCGATGAACGCCCCGCCCACGACGATCGCCACGTCCGTCGTCGTTCCGCCCATGCGCCGCACGACGACGGGCATGAACGTCACGAGGACCGAGATGAAGATGCCGGAGCTGATGCCGCCGAAGACGTCGATACGGAAGTTGTGGCGCACCCGGGCGGGGTGCCAGTTGGGGTCCGTCACTCCGTGACCTTAACGACCAGCTGAGGCCTGTGTCACCCGACTTTCGGGCTAATTCCTGGGTTGAAAACGAGTCGCGACGGGAACCTGCTCGCGACGCGATCTAGCGGTCAGGTCTCGGTCGATAGCCTCCCGGACGCGGGCCGAACGGTCGACGTGGGCCGCCGCCGAACCCGCCGCCCCCATACGGCCGGCGGAATCCGCCGGCGGGACGGCGCAGCGGGCCGCGGGCGCCGGGCGCGGTCGACGAGATCACCACACGGCGGTTCGGCTCGATGCCGACCGACTCGGTGCGCACACCGCCGGTCTCCTGCACCACCAGGTGCACGATGCGTCGCTCGTACGCGAGCATCGGCTCCAGCGTGACCGCGGAGCCGGTGGCCTTCACCCGCGCGGCGACGCGACGCGCCATCTCACGCAACTGATCCTCGCGGCGGCGGCGGTAGCCCTCGATGTCGACCGCGACGTGCACCGAACGCGACACGCGCTTCGATGTGATCGCGCTCACGATCTGCTGTAGCGCGACCAGGTTCTCCCCGCCGCGGCCGATGAGCGCGCCGAGATCGTTGCCGCTCACCTCGAGGCCGTCCTCGCTGGACTGCTCGCCGAACGTGACCTGCGCCTCCACGCCCATCTTCTCGAGCAGCTCGCGCAGGATCGTCGCGCCGATCGCGAGATCCTCGGCGAACGCCGGCGGCGCCTCATCCTCATCTGCGGTCCTTCCGCGCTCACCGGCGACACGTCGCGGCACCTCGGCCTCGTCGACGGCCGGCTCCGGTTCGACGACCGCATCCTCCTGGTACGAGAGGAGCACGCGCGCGTCCTCGCCGCCCATCCCGAGCACGTTCGCCGGCTTGCCCTTCTCGAGCACCTCGATGTCGACGTCGGTGCGCTTCCGCCCGAGCGATCGCAGACCGCGCTCTATCGCCTCCTCGACGGTCCTCCCGGTGAACTCCTCGCCGCGTAGTGGACTCATCGCCTTCCCCTCCGCCTTCCCCTGCGTCTCCCCTGTCCCCGCGCCGTGACGGCCTCCACGTCGCCGTTCGCCTCGCCGCCGGTCGGCCCCGTGCCCGCGCGCTCGAGGTCGGCGCGACCCTCGCGCACGATCTCCGCCGTCTCGCGACGCATCTGCTTGTCGGCGGGCGTGGGTACGTTGCGGAGGAACGGGAGCCATCGCGGCAGCTGGCCCCAGCCGCTCACGAAGTACTGCTGCACGATCTGGAAGAGCGTCGTCGCGATCCAGTACAGCGTCAGGCCCGCCGGGAACGATGCGCCGAGGAACACGGTCATGAGCGGGAACGTGTACGCCATCGACTGGAACATGCGCGTGTTCGGGTCGGCCGAGGGCGCCTGCTTCAAGGGCATCGCCATGACCGACGCGACGAGCTGCGCGAGGCCGGCGATCACCGGCAGGATGAAGAACGGATCACGCTCGTGAAGACCGTTGAGCCAGGGGATCCAGTGCGCGCTCGTGTCGAGCGCGGCTCCCTCGGGGATCGGGTTCGGGAGGAACGGCGCGAGGATCTGCGCGGCCTCGTCGTGGCTGAGGGCGGTCGCGCACGTCGCGCCGAGCGAATGGCCGAGGCCGCAGCCGAGCTGCACCAGCGCCGAGTAGAGCGCGAAGAGGATCGGCAGCTGGAGCACCAGTGGCAGGCAGCCGGCCATCGGGTTCACGCCGCGCTCCCGGTACAGCTTCATCTGCTCCTCGGCGAAGCGCTGGCGGTCCTTGGCGTACTTGGCCTTGAGCTCGTTCATCGCGGGCCCGAGCTCCTGCATCGCCCGCTGCGAGCGGATCTGCGTCACGTACAGCGGATACACCGCGAGTCGGATCGCGATGGTGAGCAGGATGATCGCGAGGCCGAAGTCCCTGGTGAACGACAAGAAGGTGAGCGCGATCGCCATGAGCGGATGGACGAGGAACGCGTCCCAGGGTGCCTCGAAGATGCTCATCGCGCTCGAGCTTCCGGCACAGGGTCATATCCACCGCGCGAGAACGGATTGCACGACAGCACGCGTTTCGTCGCGAGAAGCGTGCCGACGACGAGGCCGCGGCGCTCGAGGGCCTCGATCGCGTACTCCGAGCACGTCGGTGTGTACCGGCATGCCGGCGGCAGCTGGGGGCTGATATGCGCCTTGTAGAAGCGCAGCAGTCGAAGAACGAGCGCGGTCACCGGCGCGCTTCCTCGATCAGCGAGGCTGCCTCGGCGCGGAGCGCCGCGAACGGGGCGCTCGCAGCCTCGCGTCGGGCGCTCACGAGGAGATCGACCGACGGCGCAGTGGCGAGCTCGGCAAACGCGAGGCGAAATGCCTCGCGCACACGCCGGCGGGCTCGATTGCGCGCGACGGAGCGGCCCAGCGTGCGCGGTGCGGTGACGGCAAGTCGCGGACCCGTGCCGGCCGTCTGTCGCAGGCGCGCGACGAATGACGGGCGGCGGACTGAATGACCTTCAGCGCGCAGCATCTCGATGTCGCTCGAGCGCCGCAGACGCGCGGCGCGCATACGAGCGTCGACCTAGACGACGGTGATGCGCTTGCGCCCGCGCGCGCGACGCTTCGACAGGACCTTGCGTCCGCCGGTCGTCTTCATTCGCGCGCGAAAACCGTGCACCCGCGCGCGACGGCGCTTCTTCGGCTGGTATGTGCGCTTCACGATCGGTCCCTTCTCCCCCGAGAGCGGCAAACAGCACGTCAACGAACGCGATCAGGGCGAATCTGTGATTCGAGTGTATAGCGCACGTCGCGTGTGCGCTCGTCGCACGGTTGCCCGCTGATTCGACGCGGTGCTACTGTTCCTCGGCTTCCATCAGCGAGTCGTGAGCGCTCGTCTTCCATCGGTGTGGTGACCTCGCGCATCGGCATTTGTGGGGAGCGTCATCGTCGTGTTCGAGCGGAGAGAAGGCGAGCCGTTGAACCTCAAGGCGCTATGGTCCGCCGCCCTAGGCGAATTGCAGCTCGGCCTGACCAAGGGCAACTACGACACGTGGTTCAAGGACACCGCGATCGTCTCCGAAGAGGATGACGTCTTCATGGTCGGCGTCCCGAACGCCTTCGCGCGCGAATGGCTGGAGAACAAGTACCGCGGCCAGGTGCGGGAGACGCTCCAGCGCCTCCTGTCGCGCACGGTCGACGTCCGCTTCATCAACATGACCGCGGCCGCGGCACGCGCGGAGCGCTCGCTCGCGACGGTCGCCGTGGGCTCCTCCGCCTCCGGCCAGGGCGCGGCCCCCGAGCGCCTGCGCGAGGCGCCCGTCGGCGCCATCCTCAACCAGCGTTATTCGTTCTCGACGTTCGTCGTCGGTTCGAACAACCGCCTGGCGCATGCGGCGGCGCTGTCCGTGGCCGAGCGCCCGGGCCACAGCTACAACCCGCTCTTCATCTACGGCGGGTCTGGGCTTGGCAAGACGCACCTCATGCACGCGATCGGGCACGCGGTGATCAGCCGTCATCCTAAGAAGCGCGTCGCGTACGCCACGAGCGAGAAGTTCACGAACGAGTTCATCAACTCGATCCGCGCGCAGAAGGGTGAGGAGTTCCGCGAGCGCTATCGCCGCATCGACGTGCTCCTCATCGACGACATCCAGTTCCTCACCGGCAAGGAAGGAACGCAGGAGGAGTTCTTCCACACCTTCAACGCGATCCACGAGGAGGGCAAGCAGATCGTGCTGTCGAGCGACCGTCCGCCGAAGGCGATCGAGCGACTCGAGGACCGGCTTCGCTCGCGCTTCGAATGGGGCCTCATCGCCGACATCAGCACCCCGGATCTCGAGACGCGCATCGCGATCCTGCGAGCCAAGGCAGAGGCGCAATCGACACCCGTGCCACCGCCGGTCATCGACTTCCTCGCACAGCGGATCGTCTCCAACATCCGCGAGCTCGAGGGCGCGCTCACGCGCATCGTCGCCTACGCGACGCTCAACGCGGTGCCGGTGACGACGCAGCTCGCGCAAGAGATCCTGCAGAACATCCTCTACAACCCGCGACAGAAGACCCTCTCGCCGGAGAAGATCGTCGAGACCGTTGCTCGCTACTACGGCGTGCCCGCCGATCAGCTCCGCGGCAAGGCGCGGGACAAACAGATCGTCTTGCCGCGCCAGATCGCGATGTATCTCATGCGCGAGGAGACCGAGGCGCCGTTGCTGCGTATCGGCGAGGCCCTCGGCGGCCGCGACCACTCGACCGTGCTCCACGGCTGCGAAAAGATCGAACGCGAGATGGCCGAGAACGACGACTTCCGCCGCGATGTCGGCGCGCTCCGGGAGATGCTTTACACCGACTAGCCGGTGACCTTTCGTCATGCACGGGATTTCGGCCAAAAAACCGGCAGATTTCCCAGGTCCGCCTCATGTGGATAAGGCCGCCGAATGTGTGGATAAGCGCACCCATTTGTGGACAGGTATCCCTCAAGTGCGTGCCGACATATTCCATGTGTCGGAAGAAGAGACAATGGCCAAGATGCTCGGATGGGTTGTCCGCACGCGCTCCGAGGCGCGTCCACGTTGATGTGCCCACCGACGAAGGGCGGTCGAAGGGCGCAGGCATGGACTTTCGCGACGGGCCTATCTCGGAAGTCGCATAGTCCACACCACTAGTGCTAGTGACTACTACGTCTTAGATGATCTCTACGAGGAACGACTGGGAGGACGCGTGAAGGTCACTTCTCTCCAAGAGAACCTGGCTCGGGGTCTCCAGATCGCCGGGCGCGCCGTCTCGACGCGAGGGAGCCTGCCCATCCTCGGCAACGTCCTCCTCCGCACCGAGAACGGGCGGCTGAAGCTCACCGCGACCAATCTTGAGGTGGGGATAAACGTGTGGGTCCCAGCGAAGGTCGACGATGACGGTGGGATCACCGTGCCGGCGAAGCTCTTCACCGATTTCGTGAATTCATTGCCGCCTGGACCGGCCGAGCTCTCGCTCAACGTCCGCACCAAGACGGTGCATCTGAAGTCGGGTCCGTATGAGGCGAACTTCAAAGGCATGGACGCGGAGGAGTTCCCGATCATCCCCGTCGCTCCCGAGAAACCGACGACGCGGCTCCCGAAATCAACGCTCCGCCGGATGATCAACGAGGTGGCCTTCGTCGCCACCACCGATGACAGCCGGCCGGTCCTCACCGGCGTTCTCACGACCTTCGAGGGTGAGAAGCTCACGATGGCCGCCGCCGATCCGTACCGGCTCTCCGTGCGCACCGGGACGCTCTCGTCGCGCGTCGAGAGCAAGCTCGAGGTGATCATCCCCGCGCGGAGCCTGCAAGAGGTGTGGCGGATCATCGACGACACCGACGATCCGGTGGAGATCTTCGTCACGCCGAACGGGAGTCAGGTCATTTTCCACACGCAAGAGGCCGATCTCGTCTCACGCGTCATCGAGGGACAGTTCCCCAATTACCGCCAGGTCATCCCAACGGGAAAGGCGGCGACGCGCATCGTCGCGCAGCGTGAAGACCTTCTCCAGGCGACGCGCCTCGCGTCGCTCTTCGCGCGCGACTCGGCGAACATGCTGCGGTTCCAGGTCGACCCGGACCAGCAGCCACCGCTCGTGATCAGCGCGAACGCGGCCGAGGTCGGCGACAACACCGCCAAGGTCGAGGCGACCGTCGACGGTCAGAACACGACGATCGCGTTCAACTCCCGGTTCATCTCCGACGCGCTCGGCAGCCTCACGGCCCCGGAGGTCGCGCTCGAGCTCGGTGGCCCGCTCGCGCCGGGTGTGGTGAAGATCGTCGGCGACGATACCTACCTTCACGTGGTGATGCCGCTCCGCATCCCGGCGTAGCCGGCGGTGCGCGTCGGCCGCCTCGCCCTCGAGGACTTCCGCTCATATGCGGAGGTCGACCTCGTCCTCGGCCGCGGGATCACCGCCTTCGTCGGCGCGAACGGCGCGGGTAAGACGAACCTCCTCGAGGCGATCCATCTCGCGGCACGCGGCGACTCACCGCGCGCGCACGACGACACCGAGCTCGTCCGCTGGGGCGCGTCGACCGCGCGCGCGCGCATCGAGGTCGAACGACCGGAAGGGCAACGACGCATCGAGCTCGTGCTCTTCGCGCCGCCGGAGGGTGAGCGCCGCCGCCCGCGCCGCTACCTGCTCGATGGTGCAGGCAAGCGTGCGGACGACATCGCGGGCGAGCTCGTGGTGGTCGCGTTCTTCCCCGAGGACGTCGCTCTCCTCGGCGCGGCACCGAGCGCGCGCCGTCGCTACCTCGACGCGATGCTCTCGCAGGTCGAGCGCGCGCACCGCCGCGAGACGCGCGAGTTCCAGCGCGTCGTCGAGCAGCGCAATGCGTTGTTGCGCGTCGCGCGCGACGAGCTCGAGATCCCCGAGGCGGAAATGGCGTTCTGGGACCGCGAGCTGGTGCGGCTCGCGTCAAGCATCTCGCTGCGCCGGGCGCGTCTCGTCGCCGAGCTCGCCGAGCCATTCCGCGTGGCGAGCCGGCGCTTCTCCGGCGCCGAGGGCGAACGGGGCTTCCTCGCGACGGGCCTCGACCTCGCCTACGGCGGTCAGGTGCAAGGCGACAGCGTCGAGGAGCGGACCGCCGCCTACGAAGCGCTGCTGCGCGAGAAGCGCGAGCGCGAGCGCTGGCAGGGCGCGACGCTCGTCGGTCCGCATCGCGACGACCTGCTCGTCACCCAGGCCGGCCGCGACCTCCCGTCGTTCGCGTCGCGGGGCGAGCATCGCAGCGCGGTGCTCGCGCTCAAGCTCGCGGAGGCATCGTGGCTCGAGTCGTGCGTCGGCGGATCTCCGGTGTTCCTGCTAGACGACGTCCTCTCCGAGCTCGACCCATCGCGCCGCGACGCGCTCGCGCAGGCGATCCCCGAGAGCGCGCAGGCGCTCGTCACCGCCGCGACGATCACGGCGCTGCCGGACTCGCTCGGCGAGCGCGCCACGGTGGTCCCGGTCCGGCGCGGGGAAGTCGGCGGGTGAAGCCGATCGGGCGCGTCCTGGGGCGCGCGCTCCGAGCGCTCGGCATGGATCGCGACGTCGCGCGCGCGGGTGCGGTCCGCGCGTGGCGCGACGCGGCCGCGAGCGTCCTCGGCGACGACGCTCGCGAGACCGAGGCGGTCCGCGCCGACGGCGGCACGCTCGTGGTGACCGTCCCGACCGCGCAGTGGGCGGGCGAGCTACGCCTGCGCGAGCGCGAGCTCCTTGCGGCGCTCGCGTCGCGCGCTCCCGCGAGCGGCATCGAGCGCATCCGGCCCGTGCCATCCGCTCGCGCCGCGACGCAGCCGCGCTGATACTCGCTGGCGATGCCCGCGACGTCGTTCATCACGAAGGTCGGCAGTACGTCGGACGTCCGCGCGAGCCGATCGGACGTCATCCTCGTCAGCGAGCCCGAGACCGGCGCGCAGCTCCGGACGAAGGGCCGCCTCTATCTCATCTGTGAGGTCGCCGGCCCCGGCTCGCACGCCTCGGGTCTGCCGGTCGCGCGCGAGGTCGCGGAACTGGCGAAGCACGAGTACTTCTATGACCTCTCGGGCGGAATCGAGGTGAGCCTGCGACGCGCGCTACGCCAGGCCAATCGGCGCGCGTACCAGAAGCTGAAAGAGCAACGCAGCAAGATCAGCCTCCATCTCGCCTGCGCGGTCGTCGTCAACAACGAGATCCACGGGTCGCGCATCGGTGGCGCGCAGGTCTTCCTCGTCCGACGCGCGCGCCTCTTCCTGCCCGGTGACGAGCCGGGCGAGCTCGCGGACTTCGTCCATCGGACGACCAAGCGCGATGCGGCTTCGCTCGGCAGCGATGGCGACGTCGTGCCGAAGGTCTGGCGCCAGACGATCGAGCCCGGCGACACGCTCATCGTCGCGTCGGCGGCGCTGATCGACGGGCTCGGCGCGGAGGCGCTGAAGAACGCCGCGGTGACGCTGCATCCGCGCGCCGCGGCGGATCACATTCACAATCGCGCGATCGCCGACGGTCTCGCAGGCAGTGACGCGGCGCTCTTCGTCGAGCTCACGCGGTCCGGCGCGGCGGCCGCGCGCGTCGCCGCGGAGCCGGTACCGGCGAACGAGCCCGTGGAGGTCGTCATCGCCGAATCGATCCGCTCGCGGATCGACGCGCTCTGGCGCCTTCGTCCGCGCATCGGCGGGCTCGTGAAGACCGCGGCGGCGCCGGTCGCGTCGGCCGCGACGAGGAGCGTCGCGGTCGGACTCGAGCTCATGCCCCGCCGCGGCGCGACCCTCCCGCGGCATCCGGACACGGCGCGGCAGCGCTCGCGGCGGCAGCGCCGTGCGGTGACGACGCTGGCGGTCGTGCTGCTCCTCGCCGCGGTCAGCGTCGCCGGTCTCGCGTATCGCGACTTCGAATCGAACCGCGCGGGCCGCGACTACCAGAACACGGTGTTCGCCGCGACCGAAGACCTCGCGTCGGCGCACCGCCTCGCCGAACGGAAGCCGCCGGATCCCGCGGGTGCGCGCGCGAAGATCGCTTCCGCGCGCGCGAAGATCGACGATGCCAACCGTTCTCCGCTCGCCGAGCCGGACAGGCTCGAGGCGCTCCGCGCCGACGCGGCGTTGCTGGAGGACCGGCTCGACGGCGTCGTCCTGGATCTCGCGCGGATCAGTCCCGGGTCGAAGCCGACGCAGATCGTCGGCAACGTCAACGGCCTGTACGTCGCGGATCCGGGCGCCGGGCGACTGTGGCGCATCTTCGGCGACCCGCTGCAGACCGGCGTCGTGATGCAGAAAGGCGACAAGGGCGTCGGCGCGCCCACGCTCGTCACGTGGCTGAACGACGTCCTCTTCGTCCTCGACGACGGGCGCAGCCTCTGGCGCGCCGAGGGCGATCAGGTCAAGGACGTGACGCCGGCGGATCGCGACACGTGGAAGTCGACGACCGCGGCCGCGGTGTTCACGCAGAACCTTTACGTGCTCGACAGCGCGTCGGGCCAGCTCTGGAAGCACGAGTCGCCCGACTCGCTCACGTTCGCGAGGGGGACCGCGTACCTCGCAGCGCCGCTTCCCCCGAACGGTGCGGTCTCGCTTGCGATCGACGGCGATGTCTGGATCGTGACGTCATCGAACGAGATCCAGCGCTTCCGGCGCAACCCCCTCGCGCTCACGGCGGGGCGCGTCGACTTCGCGCCGAAATGGCAGGGCGAAGCGGTGCGTCCGGCGCAGATCCAGGCGGTGAACGGACAGGCCAACATCTACGTCCTCGACCCCGTCGCACGCGTCGTCGTGCAGCTTTCGCGCGACGGCCGCGAGCTCCTGCGCATCCCGCTGTCTCCGACGCTCGCGCAGGCGAGCGCGTTCTACGTGTCGGAGGCGTCGCGGGTGGCCTACACCGTGCACGGCTCGAAGATCGTCGCCACCAGCCTCGACCGTTAGGGCGGCGGCTCTGGACCGTTACTCGGCTAGATGATCCCGCTCCACGACGCGAATCCGACACGGAACGTCCCCGTCGTCACGCGACTGCTCCTCTTCGTGAACATCGCGATCTGGCTGTACACCGTCTATCTCTCGCGCAGCGCCGGCGCGGTCGAAGCCTTCTACGGCCGGTACGCGTTCGACTGGTCGGAGTTCGTCGGCGCGCTCACGCGCTCGTGGAGCGTCGACACGCTGCAAGCCTTCGTCCCGCTCATCACGCACCAGTTCCTGCACGGCGGCTGGCTGCACGTGATCGGGAACATGCTGTATCTCTGGATCTTCGGCGACAACGTCGAGGACAGCATGGGCAGCCTGCCGTTCCTCGGCTTCTATCTCCTGTGCGGCGTCATCGCCGCGATCGGCCAGAGCCTCGTCGCGCCGGCGCCGATGGTCGGCGCATCCGGCGCGATCGCCGGCGTACTCGGCGCGTACCTCGTCATGTATCCGACCGCGCGCGTCGCGACGCTCGTCTTCCTCGGGCTCTTCATCAGCGTCATCGATATCCCGGCGATCATCGTCATCGGCTTCTTCGTCGTGCTGCAGATCATCGAAGGGGTGGCGGAGCTGCGCATGAGCGCGCACGCCGCGGCGCAGCAGGTCGCGTACTTCGCGCACATCTTCGGGTTCGTGTCGGGCATCGTGCTGCTCTTCGTGTTCCGTCAGCGCGCCGCGCCTCGCCGCGCGCGCATCGGCTGGGGTTAGCCTTAACGAGATGCTCGTGCCATGCACGGTCGAGTCGGTCCGCGTGCACGTGCTCACCGGTCAGCACGTCGTTCTCCTTCAGGCGCGCGATTCCAATCGGTTGCTCCCCATCTGGATCGGCCCCGACCAGGCGCACAGCATCGCGACGCGCATCGCGGGCATCGCGAGCGAACGCCCGCTGACGCACGACCTGATGATGGACGTCCTCTCCAAGCTCGGCGCGGAGATCACGCGCATCGTCGTGCGCGACCTCGTCTCGGACGACAGCGGCGGCGGGATCTTCCACGGTAGCCTCTTCCTCCAGCTCGCCGGGAAGGAGGTCGAGATCGACTGCCGGCCGTCCGACGCGATCGCGCTCGCGGTGCGTTGCAGCGCGCGCATCCTCGTCGCCGACACGGTCCTCGACCGTTCCGCCATCCTCGCCGAGAGCGAAGAGGATCACAACCTGACCGTCTTCAAGGAGTTCATCGAGTCGCTCCCCGAGGATCCGCAAGCACCGCCCTCGAGTTAGTTCGATCGCTACGGTGATCCCGGCCACCGCCACGGCCGGAGCGAGCGCGCCCGTCGTCGACGTCGTCGTGCCCGTGTACAACGAGGAGCGCGACCTCGGTCCGAACATCCGCGAGCTCCATGCATTCCTGTCGCGCGGCTTTCCGTATCCGACCGTCATCACGATCGCCGACAACGCGAGCCGCGACGGCACGCTGACGCTCGCGCGTCGCCTCGCCGGCGAGCTCCCTGGCGTGCGCGTGACGCATCTCGAGGCGAAGGGTCGGGGTCGCGCGCTGCGCGCCGCGTGGACCGCGAGCGACGCGAGCGTCGTCGCCTACATGGACGTCGACCTGTCGACGGACCTCGACGCGCTGCTGCCTCTCGTCGCGCCGCTCGTCTCGGGCGAGAGCGACGTCGCCATCGGCAGCCGGCTCGCGCGCGGCGCGCGGACCAGGCGTGGACTGCGGCGCGAGTTCATCTCGCGCGCGTACATGCTCGTGCTCCGACTCGCGCTGGGCGCGCGCTTCACCGACGCGCAGTGCGGCTTCAAGGCCGTGCGCGCGGAGGTCGCGCGCGAGATCGTGCCGCGTATCGAGGACCAGACCTGGTTCTTCGACACCGAGCTGCTGCTGGCCGCCCAGCGCGGCGGCCTCCGCATCCACGAGGTGCCGGTCGACTGGGTCGAGGACCCCGACAGCCGGGTCGACGTCGTCCGGACCGCCCTCGACGACCTGCTGGGCGTCGCCCGGGTGGCCCGCCGGCAGCTGCCCAGCTTCGCCGCCATCGGGGTGGTGTCGACCCTCGCCTACCTGGGCCTGTTCTGGCTGCTGCGCTCGGTCATGGGCGCGGTCGCCGCCAACGCCCTGGCCCTGCTGGTCACGGCCGTGGCCAACACCGCCGCCAACCGCCGCTTCACCTTCGGGGTCACCGGCCGCCACCGGCGGCTGCGCCAGCACGCCGAGGGGCTGGTCGTGTTCGGGCTCGGCCTGGCCATGACCACCGGCGCCCTCGGCCTGCTCGCCCGGGCCGAACCCGACGCCGGCC
>Ga0075433_10001061_pt1 | contig 19713 bp, 18 predicted proteins | sample RhiMethybrSRZTD2_FD_75299 | JGI IMG/M metagenome (GOLD analysis project Ga0075433, IMG submission 75299) | Populus rhizosphere microbial communities from Tennessee, USA - Rhizosphere MetaG P. TD hybrid SRZTD2 | ecosystem: Host-associated > Plants > Roots > Rhizosphere > Soil | place: USA... | reverse complement strand
TCTTCCGGGTCGCGGACACGGGGGCCGGAAGCCGCGGCGGGGAACCCGGCTTCTCGTCGCCCGAGAAGTACGTGGCGAGGGTCATTCGCACCTGGACCTCGCCCGGGGTCTCGTCGTCGCGGGTGATCGACACGTCCCGCACGACGATCCAGCGGGGATTCGACTCGAACGCCGCGAGAAGACGCTTGAACCGTGCGTAGTCGCTCTGGAAGCCGAAGCTGATCTCCATCTGCGAGAGCGGCAGCGCGTGAACGGCCGAGGTCGAATATCCGATCGAGCGAGGCGAAACGCCGGCCTTCCTCATGACCGCGTGAACCTCGTCGACGATCGGGGCGAGCGTTTCGCGGCGGGGGCCGACCCGGCGCCCGTAGAACTCGTCGATGACAGACGCGACCTGGGAGAGCCGGTTCCGCTCGTCGGTGAGCTTCTTCGCCTCGGCCTCGCGCGCGGCAACTCCCGTCGTCAGGCTCGCGCGGCGCTCCTCGAGCGCCTGCTTTCGCGCCGCGCGAATCGAGCGCGATCCGAGGAGAAAACCCAGGTTCGCCAGCAGGAAGAGACCCGCGAGGACGAGGAGACCGGCGCGGCGCCTCCAGATGTTCTCGCGCCACTTCACGGCCTGCCCTCCGGCTCGTAGACGGTCGTCAGCGCGAAGGCGTAGCCCTCGGGCACGCCCTCCTTGCTCTCGGGCCTCGTCTCGGATTTCAGGTCGACCGCGCCGAAGTAGGGGGAGCGGGAAAGAGCGGCGAGGGTTCGCACCACGCTCTCCGGACCGCGGCCGACGAGAGTGATGTCCACGAAAGTCTCGCCGGATTCCTGGAACTTCGGCTGCAGACGCGAGAGCCGGATCTCCGGGGGCAGTACGCGCTCGAGTCGGCCGAGGAGCGTGACCCACGAGAACCGGCGTTCGTCGACGAGCCGCAACAGCCCCCGGCTCTCGCCGGCGAGCTCCGACAGCTCGTAGTTCGCCATCGCGGCGCGAGCGGATTCGGCCGCGGCGTTCGCGCGCTCCTGCCGTTTCTCGAGCCAGGAGATCTCGTCCCGGGTGTCGGCGACTTCGCGCCGGAACTCGCCGTAGAGCGTCGCGTTCACGGCGAAAAGGATCACGCCCGCGAAGAGCGCCGCGCCGGCGACGAGATAGACCGGCCGGTAGTCGCGAAACGGGCGGCGGGCGAAGTTGAAAGCGGTGCCGACCATCGCGCTACCTCCGGAAGACCGCCGCAAAAGCGGGCAGCAGCTCGGGACGGGCCGCCACGCGGTCGTCGAAGCCCCGCTCCGCGGAGAACAGACTTCCGGAGATCGGCGTCGGCTTGACGGGAAGGGCGGTGGCGCTCGCGAGCTCGCGGCCGGGCGTCGCGTCGTGGACGTAGACCGCCGTGAGCCCGCTGCCGTGGAGCTTCTCCATGTAGTAGGAGAGCGAGAGCCGGACCTCCTGATCCTGGTCCTCCTCCCCTTCGTCGTCGGGCCTCTGGCGGAAGAACACCGGGCTTCCGTCGCGGGCGATCACGAAGACGAGCGACCCGGGCGAACGGTGAAGAAGGCCGTAGTCGCCGCCGGCGAGGGGGCCGAGCACCGGCGAAAGCCCGGCGAACAGAGCGAGGCTCGCCGGCGTCAGCGCGCCGACGCGAACGCCCACGCTCTCGAAGGACTGCTCGATCGATCGGAGCGTCTCCGAAGGAGCGGCCGCGACGAGCAGGCGGATCTCGCCGCCGCCGCCGCGCGGCATCTCGTCGAACACGACGGACAGGTCCTCGCTGATCCCGGGCAGGAGCTTCTTCAGTTTCCAGAGGACCATGTCCCGCACCGCATCCTCGGACTCGGGAAGGGTGTCGAAATCGATCGGCAGGATGCGGGCCCACGAGTCGGGGAAGACGACCGTGGCCTTCGAGAGACCGCCGCCGGAAGCCTTCCGGGCGACGTCGACGGCGTCGGCGATCGCCTCCCGCGCGAAGAGCGGAGTGCCGGACGCTCCGGCTCCCAGAGCGCCCGACGGATACGGGAAGTGCCGGGACTCGACGAAGCCCGGGGTCGGCTCGCGTCGGACGTTCGCCCACGTGACGCCATCCGTCATCAGACAGAAGACGTGCGGGGGCACGATCGGGGGAAGGATGGGGATTTTCATCAGTCGACGAACGTGACCTTGTTGATTTCCTTCAGGGTCGTCGACCCTTCGAAGACCTTGGCGAGCGCGGCCTCGCGCAGGAAGGTCATCCCCTCCTCCTTCGCGGCCCGCTTGATCTCGGCCGCGGGGCGCCGTTCCAGGATCAGCCCGCGGATCCGGTCGGAGAGATCGAGGAGCTCCGCGATCGCCATGCGGCCGTGGAAGCCGGTGCCGTCGCACTCGAGACACCCTTTCCCCTCGTAAAACACCTGCCCCTCGAGCGTCGCGGGGTCGAGCCCGGCCTCGGCGATCGTCTGCGGGGAAACGGAGACCTTCTCCCGGCAGTGGCTGCAGATCTTGCGCACGAGCCGCTGCGCCAGCACGCAGTTCAACGCGGAGACGAAGTTGTACAGCTCGACCTTCATGTTCAGGAACCGGCCGAGGACGTCGACGACGTTGTTGGCGTGGACGGTCGTGAACACGAGGTGGCCCGTCAGCGCCGACTGAACGGCGATCTGCGCCGTGTCCTCGTCGCGGATCTCTCCGACCATGATCTTGTCCGGGTCATGGCGGAGGATGGAGCGCAGCCCGCGCGAGAACGTCAGCCCCTTCTTCTCGTTCACCGGAATCTGAGTGATCCCGCGGAGCTGGTACTCGACGGGATCCTCGATGGTCACGATCTTGTCTTCGACCGACTGGATCTCGGAGAGGCAGGCGTAGAGCGTCGTGGTCTTCCCCGATCCCGTCGGGCCGGTGACGAGCACCATGCCGTACGGCTCGCGGATGAACTTACGGACCTTCTTCTTCGTCTCCGCGTCGAAGCCGAGCACGTCGAGGTTTAGGCTCTTGAACTCGGCGTTCGCGGACTCCTTGTCGAGGATCCGGATGACCGCGTCTTCGCCATGCACGGTCGGCATGATCGAGACGCGGAAGTCGATCGTCCGGCCCCGCACGCGCAGCTTGAACCGGCCGTCCTGCGGAATCCGCTTCTCGGAGATGTCGAGCTCCGACATTACCTTGATCCTCGAAATGATCGTCCCGTGGTGGCGCTTGTCGATCGGGTCCATCGCCTGGTAGAGGACGCCGTCGATGCGGTACTTGATCAGGACGACGTTCTCCTGGGTCTCGATGTGAACGTCCGACGCGCGGCGCTGAATCGCGTTGAACAGGATCGAGTCGACGAGCTTGATGATCGGCGAGGCGTCCTGAGTGATGCGATCGATCGTGAGGGTCTCTTCCCCCTCTTCGTCCTCGCTGACGAGCTGAAGGCGGAAGTCCTCGGTCGCCTCGTCCAGCACGCGTTGCGAGGACTCGCTCTTCTGGAGGATGTCGGCGATCGCGGCGCGGCTGCCGACCTTGATCCGCAGCGGAAGGCCGGTCAGGAGCTCGAGCTCGTCGAGTTTGACCACGTCGGTCGGATCCGCGCAGATCACCGTCATGGACTTCTCGGTGCGCTTCTCCGGAACGAACGTGTAGCGAAGCATCCACTCGACCGGGATCGACCGGAAGAGATCCGGGTCGACGCGGAAGGCCGTGAGGTCGACGTACGGCAGCCCGAGCCGCTCGGCGAGGGCCATCGCCTGGAGCTCTTCCTCCTCCTTCGAGGAGATGCGGACCGTTGGTTCCCCGTTTACGTACTGTTTCGCCATCTAGCCCTCAAATTCCAAGTTCCAAGTTCCAAGTTCCAAGTTCGAAGAACCCGAACACTTCTCATCCCTTGATCTGCGACATGATCTTGAAGATCGGGAGATACACGGAAAGCAGGATCGTGACGATCACGCCCCCCATGATCACGAGGATCGCCGGCTCGACGAACGTGATCACGCGCGCGAGCAGGACGTCGATCTCTTCGTCGTAAAAGTCGGACACCGCCGTCAGCATTTCCTCGAGCGCGCCGGAGGTCTCCCCGACCTTGATCATCTCGATGGTCAGGTTCGTGAGGATGCCGGTCGACTCGAGCGCCTGCCACAGCTCCCCGCCCTCGCGAACCTTCGGGACCACCGCGCGGATACGCCGGGCGATGTGGCGGTTTCCGATCGCCTCCGCGGCGTTCTCGAGGCTCGGCACGAGAGGCGTGCCGCCGCCGAGAAGCGTGGCGAGACTTCTCGTGAACTGGGTGATCGAAAAACGACGGAACAGCCCGCCCAGGAAGGGGAGCTTCAACAGGAAGCCGTCGGACCACTCGCGCCCCGTCGGAGTACGGAGCCATCTCCACGCCGCCCAGACGGCGAAGAGTACGGCCGGGAGAAGCCAGACGATGTTGTCGCGGAGGAACCCCGCGATGCCGACGACGATGACCGTCAAGAGCGGCAGATCCGCGTGGAAGTCCGCGAAGAAGTCCTGGAACTTCGGGATCACGACCGTCATGAGGACGGCGATCAGCACCGCGGAGAGGGCCATCAGGATCGCGGGATAGACGAGCGTCGAGACGACCTTTCGGGAGATCGCGATGACGGTCTTCTGGTACTTCAAGTAGCGCCGCAGGACGCTCTCGATCTCTCCCGACTTCTCACCGGCCTTCAAGGACGTCCAGTAGAGGCGCGGGAAGATGTCCCCCTGCTCGGCGAACGCTTCGGAGATCGACGCGCCCGAGTTCACGCGATCCTTGACGTCGGCGAGTACCGCGCGCAGCCCGGGACTCTCCTGCCGCTCGAGGAGAATCTCGAAGGACCGGACGACCGGCAGGCCGGCCTTGAGGAGAGCGATCATCTCCTGATTGAAGACGAGGAAGTCGGCCATCTTGACGCGGTTCTTTCGTCCGGCGCCCGTCCCGGGCAATACGAGCCCGTGGCGTCGAATCTCGAAGACGTGCCCGCCGCGCCGCTCGATCTCGACCTGCGCCGCCTTCGAGTCCGGGGCGAGGATCGACTGCTCCGCGATCGAGCCGTCGGGCCAGCCCGCCTTGACCGAGAACTGCGGGCTCACGGGTTCTTCTTCTCCACGGTCCGCTGTCCGTCGGTGCCCTTCTCGGCGCCCGCCCGCGGGGTCTCCTGCGCGAGCAGGATGAGGATCAGGGCGTTCTTCGAGCCCTCCTCCTTCGAAGCGCCGACGACGAGGGTCTGGTTCAGAGTCACGGGCATCGGCGCGCGGTAGAGCGCGACCGGCACGATGCGACCTTGCGCGTTGCGGCGCAGCCGCGAGAGCGAGAAGGGCGAGAGCAGGAGCTGGTCGCCCGATCCCGACGGCTCGATCCAGAAGTTCAGCATGTAGGCGTCGCCCTCTTCACCGAGCTGGGTGGCGACGGGCCCGCCCTCGATCCCCCGCATCACCGCGGAGTCGATCAGGCTGTAGTCGTTGAACTGAAAGAGAGACTTCAGCTTCGCCCCCATCCCCCCGATCTCCCGGTCGATCGAGCCGGCGGGCACCTCCGCGCGCGCTCGCACGAGCTTGATCGCGAACGTGAACCCGCGGGGCGGCGCGTCGAACTGCGCGATGACCCGGGCGATCGTCCGGAGGTTCTCCTCCCGGTCGGTCACCGTGATCGCCCGGAGGCGAGGCGTCAGGGTCACCGTGCCCGCGTCGGAGAGGTGCGGCCGGATCAGGAGAGCGGCTTCCTCGACCTGGCGGTACTTCAGGATGAACACCTTGACCGCGGCTTCCTCCGCCGCGAACATCGCGGTCGCGAAGAGCGAAATGGCCCCGAAGGCCGCGAGTAAAATTCCTTTTCTCACTCGAAGTAAGAACCCCGCTCCCTGATGGGAGCTATCTGCTATCTGCTATCGGCGATCAGCTCTCCGCTGACGCCGACGACCACATCTAGATGTCCAGCGAACGGTCCACGATCCACACGACGCGCGGCTCCTGGCTCGCCGTACCCGGGTTCCAGTCGTAGATCGTCGCGTCCGACGGGAACCTCGCGGCCGGAGCCTGACCGGCCGCCGGTGCGAAACCCGTCGCCGGCGCCGCAGCGGGAGCGGTCCGGGCGACCGACTCGGCGGGACGCCGATCCGCGGGCCCGCTCCCCGGCAACACGAGCGTCAATGCCGCGAGAGCCGCCGCCGACGCGATGGCCGCCAGGCGCCGGCGGCTTCTTCCGGGGGACCGGCCGACCCGGCGCTCCGTTTCCGCGAGCGCGATTCCCGTACGCACGCCGGCGAGCACGGAGAGGACGTCTTCGGCGGAGACCTCCTCCGCCGGAACGCGCGCGAACAGGAGCGACGGCTCGACCTGCGCGAACTCGCCGGCGCAGCCGTCACACGAGGCAAGGTGTTCGCGGAGCTCACGGCGCTCTTCCGCGGCAAGCCCGTCTTCGAGATACCGGGAAAGCCGCTCGCGCACCGGTCCGCAGACGGCGCTCACGACCGCTCCCTCCCCGCGAGGAGGCCCGGACAGATCTTCGCGATCTCCCTCCGGAGGATGCGTCGCGCGTTGAAGAGGTGATTGCGCACCGTGGACTCGCCGCACTTCAGGATCTCCGCGATCTCCTTCGTGTCGCGATCCTCCATCTCCTTCAGGACGAAGACCGCCTTCTGCTTGCCGGTCAGCCGCGAAGCGACGGCCTGGAAGAGCCTCGCGAGCTCGCCGTTCTCGACTGCGTTCGTCGTCTCCGACCCGGTCATTTCCTCCCGGAGACGGACGAGGTGGAGGGTCGCGCCGTGGGCGCGCTCGCGGCTGCGGGAGCTTCTCAGGAAGTCGATCGAGAGGTTGGTCGCGATGCGATAGAGCCAGGTGTTGAAGGAGTACTTCTCGTCGTACCGCGAAATCTGTTCCCAGACGCGGAGAAAGACGAGCTGCGCGACGTCCCGCGCGTCCTCGCCGTCTCCCACGATCCGGCGCGCCACGGAGACGACGGCGGGGGTCTTCCGGACGACCAGGGTCTCGAAGGAGAGCATGTCACCCTCCCGGGCCCGCACCGCCAGGTCGCTGTCGGAAAGCTCGACGGCTTCCCGTCGCTCCCGGTTTTCGCTGTAAACGAGCTCCATATTCATCTGAGGCGGGTGCAGGTCCGCGGGACCTGTCCCCGCGACGTTCTCAGTCGGGGTCCTCCCGGGCGTTATACGGAGCGGGAACGCTTGCCGTCGGCCCTCTTCTTCGATTGACATTCCTTGGTCAACCTATTCTGAACTGCTGCGGGTGCAGGTCCGCAGGACCTGTCCCCGCGACTACTCCGGGGGTGCAGGTCCGTGGGACGTGTCTCCCGAAGCTTCTTTTCCTCAGTCAACCTTTTCTGGACTGCGGCGGGTGCAGGTCCGCAGGACCTGTCCCCGCGACATTTCCAAGTAACCCCTTGAATGGTAAAACCTTGTGGCGACGCGGGCAAGCGAAAGGACGGCCCTCCTGCAGCATAATCGCCCCGGCATGCTCTTTTACCGGATCCTGGCGGGGGGAGCGCTCCTCGTGTACTCGCCGATCGCCCTCCTCCGGGCGGTCAGCGGCCGGCGCCGGCCCGGCGACATCCGGGGTCGTCTCGGGTGGAAGCCGTACCCCGACCTCGCCGGAGGCGTCTGGATCCACGCGGTCTCGGTCGGGGAAGTCGGGGTCGCTTCGCGTCTCCTGGCCGCGCTCGCCCGGCGTGCGCCGGAGCGGCGCTTCGGGCTCTCGGTCACGACCGAGGCGGGACGGGGGCTCGCCGAGCGCATCGCACCGGCCGGCGTCGCGGTCTTCGCTTTCCCGTTCGACCTCGCTGGCCCGGTCGAAAAGGCCCTCGATCGCGTCCGGCCGGGGCTCGTGCTGCTGACCGAGACCGAGCTCTGGCCGCTCTTCCTCGCCCGGGCGGCGAGCCGGGGGATTCCCGTCGCGGTCGTCAACGGGCGCATCTCGCGACGCTCGTTTCCGCGGTACCGGATGCTCCGGCGATGGTTCGCCCCGGCGTTGGAACGGGTCGCGCTCTTCATCATGCAGACTGACGAGGACGCACGGCGGGTCGAGGCGCTCGGCGCCCCCCGGTCGAAGATCCGCATGAAAGGAAACGTCAAGTACGACGTCCCCGAGCCGGCGCCGTTTCCCGACGCCGAGCGCCTTTCCGCGGCGGCGGCCGGACGCCCGATCGTCGTCGCCGGCTCGACCGACGAAGGAGAGGAGGCCGCGATCGTCGCGACGGCGCGCGCTCTGTATCCCCGCGCCTTCGTCGCGGTCGCACCCCGGCGTCCCGAGCGCTTCGGAGAGCTCGCGCGGAAGTTCGAAGCCGCCGGGCTCCGCCTCCTCCGGCGCAGTGGCCCGGATCGCGCGCCGGCCGACGTATATCTTCTCGACTCGATCGGAGAGCTCGCCGCGCTTTACGCCCACGGAAGGATCGCCTTCATCGGAGGGAGCCTCGTCGCCCGGGGAGGGCACAACCCGATCGAAGCGTGGGCAGCGGGAGTTCCCGTGATCGTCGGACCTCACACGGAGAATTTTCGCGACGTGACCGCGAAGGGCGAGGAGCTCGGCATCGCGACGCGCGTCCGGAACGAGGCCGATCTCGTCGGTTGCATCGAGCGGGAGCTCGCGGATCGCTCGAAGCTCGAGGCCCGCGGTCAGACGGCGCGGGAGTTCGTCGCCGGCAACCGCGGCGCCGCGGACGCGACGGCGGAGCTGGTCCTCTCGCTCCTGCCCGACCCGATCCCGGGACGCGGGGCGGCGGGTTGAGGCCGACGCGGCTCCCCGGACCCCTCGTGCGAACCGCGCTCGCGCCACTGTCGACGCTGTACGGCCGGGTGCTCGAATCGCGCGCCCGGCTCTACCGTTCCGGAGCGCTCGCGGCGGAGCGGGCCGCCTGTCCCGTCATCTCGGTCGGAAACCTGACCCTCGGCGGTACGGGCAAGACTCCCTTCGTCGAGTTTCTCGCGCGCCGGCTGCGATTCGAGGGTCGGACCCCGGCGATCGTCTCGCGCGGATACGGGCGCCGCTCGAAGGGAGTGCGGGTCGTCTCCGAGGGGGCGGGACCGCTCGTCGACCCGGACGAGGGGGGAGACGAGCCGGTGGCGATCGCCCGGAGAGTGCCGGGCGTCCGGGTGATCGTCGGCGAGCGGCGCGCGGACGCGGTCCGGGTCGCGATCGATCGGGGGGCGGACATCGTGATCCTGGACGACGGCTTTCAGCACCTCGCGTTGCGGCGCGACGTCGACCTTCTGCTCCTCGACGCCGCGGACCCTTTCGGCGGAGGGGAGCTTCCGCCTCGCGGGAGGCTGCGCGAGCCGGTCTCCGCTCTCGCCCGGGCGGACGCCGTGGTCTTCACCCGGATCGACCTCGCCGATCCTCCGCGGGAGGCGCGCCGAGAGCTCTCGCGCTGGAACCCGGAGGCGCCGGTGTTCACCGCGCGCATCCGGACGGCGGGGCTCTGGGACGAGCGCGGCTCGGCGATCGCAGACACGCGCTTGACGTCCCGCCGTTTCGTCGCCGTCTGCGGCATCGCGAACCCGGTGAGCTTCCGGGCATCGCTCGGAGAGCTGGACCTCTCGGCCGAGGAGCTCCTCGCCTTTCCCGACCATCACCGATACGGCCGGCGGGACCTCGAGCGGATCCGCCGGGCCGCCGACCGAACGGGGAGCGCGTGGATCGCGACCACCGAGAAGGACGCGGTGAAGCTCGAGGGCCGGACGACGCTTCCGGTCGTCGCCCTGCGGCTGGAGGTCGAGGTCGGCGAAGCCGAGTTCTTTCCCTTTCTCCGGTCCCGCCTCCCGGACGTCGGCAAATCCTCGCGTCCGGCGGCCGTTCCCCTTCCATGAGCACCTCACCGGAGGTCGCGGCGGGCTCGTCCCCCGGCGGTTCGTCGGCGCGCCGCGGGCGCCGGCGGCGCCGCTCCGCACTCCGCGAGCAAGCGGAGCTGGCGCTCTTCCGGATCGCGGCGGCGGGGCTGAGGCTTCTGTCTCGGGCGGGAGCACGGCGGTCGCTCAACGGCGTGGCGAAGGCAGTCTTCGGGCTCCTTCCCTCGCGGCGCCGGATCCTCTCGGCGAACCTTGCCGCGGCGTTTCCCGAGAAGTCCGCGGAGGAAATCGCGTCCATCGGGCAGCGGTCCCTCCAAGGGTTTGCGACCGGGCTCGTCGACTTTCTCGAGACCGCGACGCTGACGCGCGAGAACCTTCTGTCCCGCGTCCACGTCGCCGGCGAAGAGCACCTGCGGCAGGCGCGGGCGAGAGGGAAAGGCGTCTTCCTCCTCTCCGCACACCTCGGCAACTGGGAGATCGGAGCGCTCGTCGCGGGTCTCCTCGGCGAGCCGATCGCCCCGGTCGCGAGACCGCTCGACAACCCCCTCCTCGAAGAGGAGCTCGACCGCCTCCGACGCCGATTCGGCAACCGTCCGATCGCGAAGCGGGAAGCGGCGAAGGAGCTCCTGCGGGCGATGAGCCGCAACGAGACCGTGGCCATCCTCGTGGATCAGAACGTGCTCGCCCGGGAAGCCGTCTTCGTCCCCTTCTTCGGCCGGCCCGCGGCGACGACGCCCTCCCTCGCCCGGATCCAGCTGAAGACGGGAGCGGCGGTGGTCCCCGTCTTCACGTGGCCGCTCGGGGAGGGCCGCTACCGTCTGGAGTTCGAGCCGCCGATCCTGCCGGAGGAGTTCGAGGACCCGCAGATCGACCGGGACGAGCGCGTGCGCCGCGCCACGGCCCGGTATACGGCGGTCACCGAAGCGGCCATCCGGAAGGACCCGGCGGCGTGGCTGTGGATCCACGACCGCTGGAAGACGAAGCCTCCCGGCGAGAGTTCCAAATCGCGGCGTGAGGAGTCTCCCGAAGGGAGGAGCCTCACGCTGCGGGAGCGCGAGCGAGTGAAGGACCAGGCGCTCGGTCGAGCCGGGCATGGCGAGCCGAGCGCCGGTGCATCCGCAGGTCCCGAGCGAGCGAGAGCGACGGACGAGTGAGCGCGAGGGGCCGCCTCGTGGTCGCGCCCAACTGGATCGGGGACGCGGTCATGTCGCTTCCGGTGATCCGTGCCCTCTCCCGGTCCGCACCCGACGAGCCGCTCGCGGTCCTCGCGCCTCCCGGGCCGGCGGCGATCTATCGCGCCGAGGGCTCGGCGGGCGACGTCCACGAAACCTCCGGCCTCGTCTCCGACGCGCGCGCGATCGCGAACCGCGCGTTCGCGCAGGCCTGGCTCCTGCCCAACTCGTTCCGTTCCGCCCTCGCGCCGTTTCTCGCGGCGGTCCCCGAGCGCATCGGCTACGCGACCGACGGCCGCTCGGCTCTCCTCACCCGACCGCTCGCTCCTCCGCCGCGGGACCTCCACCAGCTGCGCGATTACGATCCGCTGCTGCGAGCTCTCTCCGTCGAGCCCGATCCCGAGCCGCCTCGACTTCCGCTCCCGACGGATGCCGTCGACCGCGCCGGCGCCGCCCTCGCGCGGGCCGGACTGGGACGAGCGCGCGCCGACGATCTCGTGGTGCTCGCGCCCGGGGCCGCGTTCTCCTGGACGAAGCGCTGGCCGGCGGATCGTTTCGGCCGCCTCGGCGGTGAGCTCCTCGCCCGGGGATTGGCGCCGGCGATCGCGATCGGCCCCGGCGAAGAGGGCCTCGCGGCAGAGGTCGCCCGCGCCGCGGAAGTCTCTCTTCCGATCCTCGGCACGGACTTGGGTCCCGTCGAGCTCTCCGCGGTCCTCGCCCGCGCCCGCGTCGTCGTCGCGAACGACTCCGGGCCGATGCACCTGGCCGCCGCCGTCGGCACTCCCGTGGTCGCGATGTTCGGCCCGACCGATCCGGGCCGGACGGGCCCGACGGGCTCGCCCTCGATCGTCCTCGACCGCTACGTCTTCTGCTCGCCCTGCTATCTGAAGGAGTGCCCGTACGGGCACGAGTGCATGAGAGAAATCGAGGTCGACCGAGTAGCCGCCGCCGTCGAGAGACTCTTCGCGAGGCCTACGGCCTGAGCTCGGTATTCCAATACGCCAGGTCGAGGAAGTTGCGCCATGCGGGGTGGAGCTTGCTCGAGCCGAAGTGCCCGACGGGATGCCAGCGCGGCTTCTTGGGCTGAGCCACGAGCCGCATCGACGCCTCCGCCGGCGTCCGGTTTCCCTTACGGACGTTGCAAGACAGGCAGGCACACACGACGTTGTCCCAGGACGAGTGGCCGCCCCGCGAGAGCGGAATCACGTGGTCGAGCGAGAGCTCCGACGAGGTGAACTTGTGGCCGCAGTACTGGCAGCGGTTTCCGTCCCGAAGGTAGATGTTGTGGCGCGAGAATTTGACTTCCTGCCGCGGCAGGCGGTCGAAGCTCTTCAGCGCGACGACCCTCGGCACGCGGATCGCCATCGACGGCGTCAGAACGACCTCGTCCTGGGGCTGCACCGGGATGTCGCACCAGTTCTCGAACTCGTAGGTCGAGTAGTCGGGCAGCACCGCGCGGACGTGACCCTTGTAGAAGAGGGTGAACGCCTTCCGAACGGAAGTGACGTGGACCGCCTGGAAGACGCGGTTGAGGACGAGAACCTGTGAGTCGAGCATCAGTTGACCGAAAACCGCGTCATTATATAGCGCCGATGAGCTTTGCGGTCTCGAAGGAGCGCCTGCTCGCGCTCGTCTCTTCCTTTTCCGGCCGCCGGTTGCTCGTGGCCGGCGACTACGTCCTGGACCGGTTCGTTTTCGGGCATCCGAAGCGGATCAGTCGCGAGGCGCCGGTCTTGATTCTGCGGTTCCAGCGCGAGGAGAGTCTCCCGGGCGCCGCGGGAAATACCGCCGCGAACGTCCGGGCGCTCGGCGGGACGCCGCTCCCCGTCGGCGCGGTCGGCGACGACGACGCCGGGGCGACCCTCACGTCGATCTTCCGGGAGCGAGGAATCGCGACCGACGGCCTGATCGAGGTCCCGGGCTACCGGACGCCGACGAAGACCCGCGTGTTGGCGGGTGGCGCGCACTCGATCAAGCAGCAGGTGGTGCGGTACGACCAGGAAGACCACCTGCCCGAAGGGGGCGACTGGCGGAGGCGCTTCTCGGAGGAGCTCTCCCGCGCGGCGTCCGCCGCGGACGCCGCGGTGCTCTCGGACTACGGATACGGCGCGATCTCGCCCGCCGACGTCGCGGCTCTGCGGGCGCGGCTCTCTGCCGGCGCTCCCGTGCTCGTCGACTCACGTCGGGAGCTCGCGAGCTACGCCGGCGTCGACGCGGCGACGCCGAACGAAGAGGAGCTCGAGGAGTCCGCGGGCGGATCGCTCGGAGATTCCGCGGAGGCGCTCGCCGCGGCCGGAGATCGGCTGCGCCGGACAATCGGGTGCCGGACCCTTCTCGTGACGCGCGGCTCGCAGGGGATGGCGCTCTTCGACGGCGCGATCCGTCCGACTCTCATTCCCGTCCACGGCACCGATCAGGTCGCCGACGTGACCGGTGCGGGCGATACGGTGCTGGCCGCGTTCTCGCTGGCGCTCGCGTCGGGCGCCTCGCCGCTCGAGGCGGCCCTGCTCGCCAACTTCGCGGGGGGCGTGGTCGTCATGAAGATGGGAACCGCCACCGCCTCGGCGGAGGAGCTCGCGGCCGCGATCGCGTCCGACCGGACGCTCACGGCGTGACCACGTCGACGCGGTCCTCGTCGGAAAAGGTCGTCTCCCGGGCGGAAGCCGTCCTCCGCGCCTCGGCGGAGAGAGCGTCGGGCCGCCGCGTCGTCTTCGCCAACGGCGCCTTCGACCTGCTGCACGCGGGGCACGTCCGTTATCTCGAGGCCGCTCGCGCCGAAGGAGAGTGGCTGCTCGTGGCGGTCAACTCCGACGCCTCGGTCGCGCGCGCCAAGGGGGAGGGACGGCCCGTCATCCCGGCGGCGGAACGGGCCGAGATCGTGGCGGCGTTGCAATGCGTCGACGCGGTGGTCGTCTTCGAGGAGGATTCCCCCGCGGCGCTCCTTTCCGAGATCCGGCCGCAAGTGCACGCCAAGGGAACGGACTACACCCGCGGCTCGGTGCCGGAAAAAGACGTCGTTGCGCAGTACGGCGGGCGGACCGTCATCGTGGGCGACCCGAAGCACCATGCGACGACGGATCTGATCGAAAGAATTCGGAAAACGGGAAACGGAAATCGGGAATCGAAATGAGAGAATCATTTTCCGTTTTGCGTTTTCCGTTTCCCGGCCCATGAACGTCCTGATCGTCCGCCTTTCCTCTCTCGGCGACATCGTTCACACGCTCCCGATCGCGGCGAACGCCCATCGCGCGGGCCACCGCGTCTCCTGGGTGGTCGAGTCCGCCTACCGCGACTTTCTCGCGGCGGACCCCCACGTCGAACGGGTCGTCGTCGCCGACACGAAGGGTTGGCGCCGGCGACCGCTCGCGGCGCACACCCTGTCGGAAATCCGGACCCTGCCGCGGGAGCTTCGATCTCTTTCGCCCGACGTGACGATCGACGCTCAGGGTCTCTGGAAGTCCGCCTGGATCGCCCGTTCCGCCGGCGCGCCCGTCGTGGGTTTCTCCGCCGCCCTGCGGATCGAGCCGACGTCGGCGGTCCTGGCGCACCGGTCGGTTCAGCCGGTGGGCGGCGCCCACATCGTCGACCAGAATCTCTCCCTCGCCGAGGCCGCCGGCATTCCCGTGGTCGAGCGCTCGCCGGACGCCCGTTTCCTTCTCGGCCGGCCGGCGCCGGCGGCGGTCGGCTTTCTCGCCGCGCAGCCGCGCCCATTCGCCCTCTACCACCCCGGAGCGGGACAGCCGGACAAGGCGTGGGGAGAGGAGCGGTTCGCCGCTCTCGCCGATCTCCTCGCCTCCGGCCACGGCCTCGCGCCCGTCGTTTCGTGGGGGCCCGGCGACGAGACCCGCGCCCGGCGGCTCCGCGACCTTCTTCCGCGCGGCCGCATGCTGCCTCCCCTCTCCCTCTTCGATCTCGCCCACGTGATCGCGGCCTCCTCGCTCGTCGTCGGCGGGGACACCGGGCCGCTGCATCTGGCCGACGCGCTCGGCGCTTCGACGCTTGCCCTGTTCGGGCCGACGGATCCCGTCCGCAATGGCCCGTACCGAAACCCCGGATCGAGCGTGCGCTACGATGCGGGAACGGGCCCGGAAGAGGTCGCCCGTAAGGCCCTCGAGGTGCTTGCGGCCTGACGCGGGAACGAATCACCGAGCCTTCTCGTTTTGTCGCGCGCTTGAAACCCGGGCATCTCATCGCGTCGGCGCTCCCCCTCGCACTCGCTCTGGCCGGATCCGCTTCCGCTCAGGTTCCCCTCGAAACCCGGCCGGCGTTCGTCGGGGAGACTCTCCGTTTCGCGATGTCCGTCCTCGGCGCCTCCGGCGGCGATCTGACGCTCTCGGCCAGAGAGACCGAGCTCGACGGCAAGCCCGCGTACAAGTTCGAGCTGTCCGCGGTGTCGGGTGAGTTCCTCTCGAAGATCTTCCTCGTCCGCGACTACCTCGCCTCCTGGGTCGACCCGAAGACGTTCCGGTCGCTGCGCTTCGAGAAGCACACCGTCGAGGGCAAGCGCGTGCGCGACGATCTGATCGAGTTCGATTATTCGAAGAAAGTCGCGTACCGCGACGGCAAGCCGATCGCAATCGAAGAGAATTCGCTCGACTCCCTGTCGTCGCTCTACTACATCCGGCTGATCGACCTCGAGCGCCGGGATCCCATTCCCTTGACCGTCGTGTCCCGCCATCTGTTCCCGTTGACCGTCGTCGTCCAGGGTCGCGAGACCGTCACAACGCCGGCCGGAACGTTCAAGACCGTACGCGTCGAACCGCAGGGTCCGGAGGGGCTGATCGGCAAGGGAAAGAGCCTGACGCTCTGGCTGACGGACGACGAAAAGAAGATGCCGGTGCAGATCAAGTCCAAGCTGAAGGTCGGCACTCTCACCGGGAAGCTCAAGGCCGTCGAGCGGAAGTGAAAAGGGGGACAGATTCAGAAAAGGGGACAGATCGATTTTTCCCGAGCGCCCGAGGCCCCGGCAACGCGAGGGCGCGGAAAACAAATCTGTCCAGTTCTGTCCCCGCTTTTGACAGAAACCCCCTAAAGCCTTACCCTCTCTCGACTCCATGGTCGTAAAACTGGGCGATCTCCTCGTCAAGGCGAAGCTCGTCACGCCTGAGCAGGTCGACGCCGCGCTGAAGTCGCAGCGCGACGAGGGGGGCAAGTTCGGCGAAGCCTTGATCCGGCTGGGCGCCGTGTCGGAGAACGACGTCACCGAGACGCTCTCCCAGCAGTTCGGAGTTCCCTCGATCGACCTCGCCCACTTCGAGATCGACCCGACCGTCATCAAGATCGTTCCCGGCGAGGTCGCGCGCAAGTACGGCGTTCTCCCCGTCAACAAGACCGGCGCCACGCTCACGATCGCGATGTCGGATCCGACGAACGTCTTCGCGATGGACGACATCAAGTTCATGACCGGCTACAACGTCGAGCCCGTCGTCGCGTCCGAAGCCTCTCTGCGGCGGGCAATCGACAAGCACTACGGGACTCCCCGGTCGGTCGTCCTCAAGGAGCGGCCCAAGGGTGCGACGACGGGAAGCGCGCCCGCCGACGGAAGCGGAGGGATCGACGATCTCATGACGTCGGCGCTGACGATCGACGACATGGCGAGCGTCGGACTCTCCGAGCTCAACATGGACGAGATCACCGGATTCGAGGCCGGCGAAGTCGACGTCGTCCGCGGTGAGGAGGGGCAGGAGATCGACCTGACCGACCTCGCCAAGTCCTCCGAGTCGGCTCCGATCATCAAGGTGTCGAACCTGATCCTGATCGAGGCGCTCAAGGCGGGCGCGTCCGACGTCCACGTCGAGCCGTACGAGAAGGAGTTCCGGGTGCGATTCCGGGTCGACGGAATTCTCCATAACATCATGTCGCTGCCGATGCGGACCCGCGATCCGCTGATCTCGCGCCTGAAGATCATGGCGAAGCTCGATATCTCCGAGAAGCGCCTGCCACAGGACGGCCGGATCAAGATCCGTCTGCGCGTCGAGGAGCGCACGCGCGACCTCGACCTGCGCGTCTCGGTCGTTCCGACCCACTTCGGCGAAAAGGTCGTCATGCGGCTGCTCGACAAGTCGCGCCTGCAGCTCGACATGACGCAGCTCGGCTTCGACCAGGAGCCCCTGCGCCGTTTCAAGGAGGCGATCGATAAGCCCTACGGGATCGTGCTCGTGACCGGCCCCACCGGATCGGGAAAGACGAACACCCTCTATTCGGCGATCGCGCAGCTCAACGATCCGACGGTCAACATCCTGACCGCCGAGGATCCGATCGAGTTCAACCTCGCCGGGATCAACCAGGTCCAGATGAAGGAACAGATCGGCCTGACGTTCGCCTCCGCGATGCGGTCGTTCCTGCGCCAGGACCCCGACATCATCCTCGTCGGAGAGGTCCGCGACTTCGAGACCGCGGAGATCGCCGTCAAGGCCGCGCTGACCGGCCACCTCGTCCTGTCGACGTTGCACACCAACGATGCGCCGTCGACCGTGAATCGCCTCATGAACATGGGCATCGAGCCGTTTCTCGTGGCGACGTCGATCAACTGCATCGCCGCGCAGCGCCTCGTCCGCAAGATCTGTAAGACGTGCGCCGAGGACGTCGATACCTCTCCGCAGATCCTGATCCAGGTCGGTTTCGCGCCGGACGAGGTCAAGACGCTGAAGGTCAAGCGCGGGCGCGGCTGCGAGAAGTGCAAGAACACCGGCTACAAAGGCCGGATCGGACTCTTCGAGGTCCTCCTCTTCTCCGACGAGATCCGGGACATGATCCTTTCGGGCGCTTCGTCGATCGAGCTGAAGCGCCGGGCGATCGAGGAAGGCATGGTCACTCTGCGAAACGCGGGGCTCCAGAAGGTCCGGGACGGAACGACGACGCTCGAAGAGGTCTTGAGAGAGACAGTTATCTAGGTCTTCGGAGTCGTGTGCCGGGTGTCAGTCGGGTCCGCCTGCGGCCCCGGAAACCCGACGCCCGACACCCGAAGCCGGCATTTCCCGGGATACCGGATCGACGCTATGGGACCTCTTCCCTGTTAAACTATCGAGCTTAGCTTTCGACAACTTCCTTACGAGGGCCGTCAAAAAATGGCAGGGGACGCGACTCTTCACCAGCTTTTGAAACAGATGGTGGAAATGGGGGCATCCGACCTCCATCTGACCACGAATTCTCCACCGATGGTCCGGCTCGACGGACGGCTGCTGCCGCTGCCGTATCCGCCTCTGACCGTCGCGGAGACCAAGCAGATCGCCTACTCCGTCCTGACCGACACCCAGAAGCACCGCTTCGAGGAGAACCTCGAGCTCGACTTCTCGTTCGGCGTGAAGGGACTCGCGCGGTTCCGGGCGAACAACTTCATGCAGCGCGGCGCGGTCGGCGGCGTCTACCGGCAGATCCCGTACCAGATCCTCGGCTTCCGGGAGCTCGGCCTGCCGCCGGTCGTCGAGCTGCTCTGCGAGAAGCCGCGGGGACTCATTCTCGTGACCGGTCCGACGGGGTCGGGCAAGACGACGACGCAGGCGGCGATGATCGACAAGATCAACCGCGAGAAGCAGCTCCACATCGTGACGATCGAGGACCCGATCGAGTTCCTCCACACGCACAAGAAGTGCGTCGTCAACCAGCGCGAGCTGCACGCCGACACGCACTCGTTCCCGAACGCGCTCCGATCCGTCCTTCGCGAAGACCCCGACGTGGTGCTGATCGGTGAAATGCGCGACCTCGAGACGATCGAGTCGGCGCTACGGATCGCGGAAACCGGTCACCTGACGCTCGCCACCCTCCACACGAACAGCGCCTCGTCCTCCATCAACCGCATCATCGACGTGTTTCCCGCCCACCAGCAGACGCAGATCCGGACCCAGCTCTCGTTTGTCCTCGAGGGCATCCTCTGCCAGGCACTCCTGGAGCGCGCGAGCGGGAAGGGCCGGGTCATGGCGATGGAAATCCTCGTCCCCAACGCGGCGATTCGAAACCTGATCCGCGAGGACAAGATCCATCAGGTCTACTCGATGATGCAGGCCGGTCAGTCGAAGTTCGGCATGCAGACCTTCAACCAGTCCTTGGCGACGCTGTACCACCGGAAGCTCATCACTCTCGAGACGGCCCTGCTGCGTTCCTCGAGCCCCGACGAGCTCCAGGAGCTCATCAACCGCGGAGCCGGCGTGAACGTCCCCACGGCGGCGGCCTCCGCCGGAAAGAGGGCCTGACATGCCGAGCTACGCGTGGAAGGGGCGCAACCGCGCCGGCATGGTTCAGGAAGGCGCGCTCGTCGCCGACTCGAAGGAGCTCGCGCTCGCTCAGCTGCGCCGCCAGAACATCGTCGTCACGGGAATCCGGGAGCGCGGCAAGGAAATCTCGCTCTCCAAGGTCGGGCGGAAGGTGCCGCCGAAGACCCTGGCGGTCTTCACGCGGCAGTTCTCGGTCATGATCGACGCCGGGCTTCCCCTCGTCCAGTGCCTGGAGATCCTCGCGCTCCAGCAGGAGCACAAGAACTTCCAGAAGATCCTGCTGCAGGTCCGGCAGGACGTCGAGGCCGGCTCGACGCTCGCCGACGCAATGCGGCGCCACCCGAAGGCGTTCGACACTCTCTACGTCAACATGATCGCCGCCGGAGAGGCGGGAGGTATCCTGGACACCATCCTCCAGCGCCTCTCGGTCTACATCGAGAAGGCGGTCAAGCTCCGCTCCCAGGTCCGGTCCGCGCTCATCTATCCGGTGGCGGTCATCGTCATCGCCGCGATCGTCGTCGCCGTCATCCTGTTGAAGGTCATCCCGACGTTTGCCGCCCTCTTCACCAGCCTCGGCGCGGAGCTGCCCTTCCCCACGCGCGTCGTCA
>Ga0075433_10001060_pt1 | contig 19715 bp, 18 predicted proteins | sample RhiMethybrSRZTD2_FD_75299 | JGI IMG/M metagenome (GOLD analysis project Ga0075433, IMG submission 75299) | Populus rhizosphere microbial communities from Tennessee, USA - Rhizosphere MetaG P. TD hybrid SRZTD2 | ecosystem: Host-associated > Plants > Roots > Rhizosphere > Soil | place: USA... | reverse complement strand
CCGCCACCCGTCGCCACGGTCCTCCCGGTCGTGCCGCCCGCTCCGCCAGCTCCCGCGCCCGCGCCGACGGCGGGCGCGATGCACACGGTGACGAGGGGCGAGCACCTCTGGTCGATCGCAGCCGCGCGGGTCGCCAGCTCGAGCGGGAGACCGCCGGCGGATCTCTCCCCGGCCGACATCGCGCCCTACTGGCTGCGCGTCGTCGAGCTCAACCGGCCGCGGTTGCGCTCGGGGAACCCCAACCTCGTGTACGCGGGTGAGCTCGTCGAGCTCCCGCCGCTGTAGATCTTTTGACTCAGGGATCGCGGGGTAGCCCGAGCAGGCGCTCGGCGATCACGTTCCGCTGCACCTCGCTCGTACCGCCCGCGATCGTCAGGCACCGGTTGAACAGGAAGCCGCGTACCCACATCGCAGCGTCGCCGTCGGTCACCGCGCCCTCGCCGCCGAGCAGCTCGAGCCCGACCTCCTGCACACGCTGGTCGTGCTCGACGCCCAGCAGCTTGCGCACCGCCGCCTCCGACCCGCTCGGATCGGCGCCGCCGAGCGCCTGCAGTGTGAGCCGGAACCCGAGGACGCTGAGCGCGTGTTCCTCGGCGACCAGCCCGCCGGCTTCGTCGAGCGCCACCGGATCGGATGCGAGCCCGGCCGTGTCGAGCAGGCTCAGCACACCTTGCACGCCGTACCCGATCGACGAGCCGCTGCCCATGTAGACGCGCTCGTTGGCGAGCGTCGTGCGGGCGGCGCGCCAACCGTCGTGCTCGGCACCGACCAGGCACTCGTCGGGCACGAAGACGTCGTTGAAGAACACCTCGTTGAACCACGCCTCGCCCGTGAGCTCGCGCAGGGGCCGGATGTCGATGCCCGGCGTCTCCATGTCGAGCATGAAGTAGCTGATGCCGTCGTGCTTCGGCGCGGCGGGGTCGGTCCGGGCGATGAGGATCCCCCAGTCCGCGTCCTGTGCCATGGACGTCCAGACCTTCTGGCCGTTCACGACCCAGCCCCCTTCATCGCGCGTGGCGCGCGTCGTCAGCGCGGCGAGATCGGAGCCTGCGCCGGGCTCGCTGAAGAGCTGGCACCACGAGATCTCGCCTCGGAGCGTGGCCGGGATCCAGCGCTGCTGCTGCTCGCTCGTCCCGTAGACCATGAGCGGCGGCAGCGCCCACGCGCCGACGCTCAGGTTGGGCCGCCGCACCTTCGCCTTGCGGAACTCGTCGTCGATGACGAGTTGCTCGAGGGCGCTGGCGTCCCGGCCCCACGGCTTCGGCCACTGCGGAGCGAGGTACCCGGCGTCGGCGAGCCGGTTCCGTTGCTCGATGGCGTCGAGACCTTTGACCTCGGCGGCGAAGGCGCCGACCTCCTCGCGCAGGGTCTCCGCTTCGGGTGGCAGGTCGACGGCCAGACGGCGGCGCGCTCCTTCGCGCGCTGCCTCGGCGGCGCGCACCCTCCATGCGGACGTCGGACCGAGCAGTTGGCGCGTCGCTGTCGCGCGCTTGAGATACAGGTGCGAGTCGTGCTCCCAGGTGAACCCGATGCCGCCGTGCACCTGAATGCAGTCCTTTGCGGCGCGGTACGCGGCGTCGATCGCGAGGCTCGCCGCCGCGGCGGCAGTCAGCGGAGCGACGTCCGGCTCGTCAGCGGCGCGGGCGGCGTCCCACGCGGCGGCGCGTGCGAGCTCCGTTTCGGCGAGCATGTCGGCGCACTTGTGTTTCACACCCTGGAACTGGCCGATCGGGCGGCCGAACTGCTCTCGCACCTTGGCGTACTCAGATGCGGTGTCGACGCACCACTGCGCCACACCCACGCTCTCGGCCGCGAACACGGTCGCCGCGAGATCCCGCACCCGGACCGCGTCGACGCCGTCGAGCCGGCGCGCGTTCGGCACAACCGCGCCGTCAACGCGCACCTCGGCGACGCGCCGTGTCGGGTCGAGGCTCTCCAGCTCCGCCGCCGTGAACTCGTCCTCGATGAGCGCGCACCAGTCGTCGCCGGCCTGGGCGACGAGCAGACCCGCCAGGTGAGCCGACGGCACCGCCCGCAGCGTGCCCCGCACGCGCAGCCCGTCGCCCGCCGGCTCGGCATCCAGCCGCCCGCGCAGCGCGACGCTCCCCACGGTCCCGCCCGACGCCAGACCGGGCACGATGTCGGCGGCGGTCTCCTTGCCCGCGGCCTGGAGAACGGCCGCAGCCAGGACCGTAGGGAGGAACGGGCCCGGCGCGCACACCCGCCCCAGCTCCTCGAGCACCACCGCCAGCTCGGGCAAGCCGTAGCCCTCGCCGCCGAGGGCCTCGTCGACGTGCAGTCCCAACCACCCTTGCGCCGCCAGGTCGCCCCAGAACAGGGGCACCGCGTCGGTCACGGCGTCCAACGACGCGCGCGCGACGGCGGGGGCGCAATGGCGTTCCACCCAACCCCGCGCCGCCTGCCGGAGCGCCTCGTGCTCTTCCGTGATCCCGATCGGCATGTCACCGGATCCTAGGCGCTGTGACACGAGCGTCAGGTTTCGCGCTCGTAGGCTCGGACCGGTGCCTCTCTTACGACGTGCACGCACGCGCGGCTTCCCACCGTCCGGGAACGGCGCGTCGTCGTTCCATCTCGGGTGGCGGCTCCCGCCGGCCGCCGGCCACCTCGTGTCAGCGAGCGTCGCGCTCGAGGTGCTCGCGCCGCCGGTCGTCGACCACCTCTACTTCTGGGCAATGCAGGTCATGTTCCCGGGCGCGGGGGCCGCGCACCTCGGGCTGCAATGGAATCACCGCCACCCGGGCTTCGGCGCCGTGAACTGGGGCGGGTACGCCGCCGACGGCTCCCTGCTCGCGGGCTCCGAGTCGCCGTTGCCGAGCACTCCGGCCGACCCGAACACGCGCGACTACGCCTGGGAGCCGGGACGCCCGTATCGGCTCGCCGTGCACCGGACCGGCGAGAGTGTGTGGCGTGGCGGGGTCACGGACCTCCGTACCGGCGACACCGTGACCGTGCGCGACCTGACTGCCGCCGCGCCCTATCTCGGTGACCCGATGGTCTGGTCGGAGGTGTTCGCGCGTTGTGACGATCCGCCGGTGACGGTGCGGTGGTCGGGGTTCGAGGTCGTCACCGACGACGGCGACCGGTTCGCACCCGATGCACTCGCCGTCAACTACCAGTCTCACGCGGAGGGAGGCTGCGCGAACACGACGTCCGTGCTCGACGACGGGAGCGGCGTGCTGCAGAGCACGAACTCGGACCGCGTGACGCCACAGGGCGAAGCCATCCTCGCAGGCCCCCCGCGGACCCTCTAGAGTCCCCCACCGTGCGCATGAAGGTCCTCGCCGTGCTCGCTCTCGCCGCCGGTGTGCTCGTCGCCCTCGGCACACCCGCGTCCGCCGGCGAGAACATGCACGTGGAGGTCAACAAGGTCGTCGTCGGGAGCGCGCCCGCCGGCACGACCTTCACGGTCCACTACGCCTGCACGGACGGCGGCCCGTCCGGCGACCTCACCTTCGATGCCACGGGGAAGTCGGTGCCCGCGAACGACAACTTCTTCAACGACGGCGTGCTCGGCACCACGTGCACGATCACCGAGACCGGTACCGGCGGCGCGACCACCGTCGCGTACAACTGCCAGGACGACGGCGTGAACGCGAGCTGCGCGGCTTCGGGGAACGAGGTCACCTTCGACTCGCCGAACAACACGTCCAACAACGTGACCTTCACGGTTACGAACACCTTCGGCGGCGCGTCACCCACCCCAACCGCGCCTGCGGCACAACCCGAGCCTGAGCCGGCGACGGCGGTCGCCGGCGTGCCCCGCCTCACCGGCTGAGGAAGCCGGACCCGGCGTCAGCCGGTTGTCGCCGCGATGCCGTTGACCACGTCGGCAAGCTCCTTGGGTCGGCTGATCATCACGTCGTGGCCGGCGTCGATCGTCACGACGTCGACCTCGCCGCCCGGGGAGTCGCGCAGGTTCTGGACGAGCACGTCCTGATGGTCGGGTGGCAGTGACTGGTCCCGGAGCAGCTTCACGAACGTCTTGGGAAGCTCGTCGGGGATGCCGGCCCGCGACACCGGCTCGGCGAGGATCACCGCGGCTTCCGTGCCGGTTCGATCGAGGACGAACCGCGTCTGGTCCTCGTCCATGTCGTTGCAGAACATGAACCGGGTCGTCTCCTCGTCGAGCCCGCCGATCGGGTTGTCGCCGCCGTGGCGCGCGTCCTCCACTGCCTTGCGCGTCATCTCGCGCAGCTCCTCGGGCAACGCCTCGATCGCCGACGCACCGTCGGGCGGCACCATGCACGACACGTAGACGAGGTGCTCCACCCGGTCGGGCACGCGGCGGGCCACCTCCGAGATCGAGAGCCCGCCCATCGAGTGACCGACGAGCACGAACCGTTCGAAGCCGGCGGCATCGACGTCGCGCACCACGGAATCGGCGAAGTCCGCCACCGTCAGCGTGCGGAGCTCCGGGACGGGCTCCAGCCGCCGCGACCCGCCGCGAACCGACTTCGGGGGAAGGTCGACCGCGAGCGCGTCGCCGTCGAGGAACGGGAGCAGCGGCTCCCAGCACCAGGCGCCGTGCGCGCCGCCGTGCACGAAGACGACCGGTGCGAGAACTGGCGGGGACATCGAGCTAGACGATCTTCTCGCCGTCCTTGACGATCGAGATCGCCTGCGTCGGGCATCCCTGGCCGGCGAGGATGATCTTGTCCTCGGGCTGCGCGGTCGGATCGAGGACGACGGCAACGCCGTCGTCGTCGAGGTCGAACACGCCGGGCGCCCAGAACGAGCAGTTCCCCGAGCCCATGCAGGCGTCGCGGTTGATCTCGATCTCGAGCGCCACGGCTCGTAGGGTAACGGGCGTGACCACCACGGAGAAGCCGAAGCTGCATTGGAAGAAGAGCGAGACGCACGGGCTGCTTCCCGACCCGGAGCCTCGCGACATCAAGTACACGATCATCTCGGTCGACGACCATCTCGTCGAGCCACCCAAGATGTTCGAGGGTCGTTTGCCACGCCGTTTCCAAGACCTCGCGCCGAAGATCGTCGAGACGGCCGAGGGTCACGAGGTGTGGGAGTTCGACGGTCAGCTCTACTTCCAGGTCGGGCTCAATGCCGTCGTCGGTCGCAAGCGCGAGGACTGGAAGGTCGAGCCGACACGCTTCGAGGAGATGCGCGCCGGTTGCTACGACATCGACGCCCGCGTCAAGGACATGGACATCAATGGCGTGTGGGCGGCGGTGAACTTCCCGTCGCAGATCACGGGCTTCTGCGGACGGGTGTTCTCGCAGTGCTCCGACCCCGAGCTCGGGCTCGCGGTGACGCAGGCCTGGAACGACTGGTTCGCCGAGGAGTGGCACGCGCCGTATCCGGATCGCGTCATCCCGATGGGCATCACATACCTCGGCGATCCCGAGCAGGGCGCCGCCGAGATCCGGCGCAACGCCGAGCGCGGCTTTGTAGCGGTCACGCTCCCCGAGCAGCCGCATCGGGTCGACATGCCGAACCTCTTCTCGGGCTGGTGGGATCCGATCATCGCCGCCTGCGCCGAGACGGGTACCGCGATCTGCTTGCACGTCGGGTCGACCGGCGTCGCCGACATGCCGCCCGGCTCTCCGATGGTGCCGCTGGGCGCGACGCTGTTCGGCCAGCTGTCGCTGGCCGCATGCGCGGAGTGGTTGTGGTCGGGCCACGCGGTGAAGCACCCGGATCTCAAGGTCGCGATGTCCGAGGGCGGCATCGGCTGGGTTGCGATGCTGCACGACCGTCTCGAGAACATCGTCGATCGATCGGGGTACGGCGACTACTTCCCCGGCAACTTGCGTCCCGCCGAGGTGCTGCACCGAAACTTCTGGTTCTGCACCATCGACGATCCGTCGACGATCTGCACCCTTGACACCGTCGGCGTCGATCACGTGATGTTCGAGACCGACTACCCGCACGGCGACGGCACCTGGCCCGACTCTCAAGCGGTGTTCGAGAGGTTCTACGGCGGACTACCGGCCGACCAGATCGCGATGATCAGCCACGAGAACGCGGCCGCGCTGTTCCGTCATCCTCTTCCGCCACCGGAGAGCCCGCACGCGGTCGGCCTGCGCCACTGACGTCTACGGCCGGCCCAGCCCGGTCAGCTCGAGGAACTCCTCGTAGCGCGCCGCGACCGCGGCCGCCCAGCGCGCGTCGGGCTCGACGCGCCTCCCTGTGCGAGCCCATCGGCGTCCCTCGGTCATCGCCGCCGGCTCCTCCAACCCGGCCGCGATCCGCGCCAGCCACGCCGAACCGAGCGCGCCACCTTCGGGCACCGCGACGCAGTCGACGGGCAGGGCGGCGGCATCGGCAAGCGCCTGCACCCACGCGTCGACGCGCGTCCCGCCGCCGGTCGCCACGATTCGGCGCGCGTCGACCTTCGACGCGTCGATCATGCGACGGGCGACGAACCCCGACGCCTCGAAGGCGGCACGCCGGAGAGCGCCCGGCCTGTGGGTGAGGTCGAGGCCGGCGAGCACCGCCCGACGCGCGGGGTCGTTGAGCGGGACGCGCTCGCCGCGCGGGAATGGCGCCCACACCGGCACGCGCCCGGGGTCGGTCGGCAGGTCACCTCCTGCGAGCAGGCCGTCGACCCAGTTGAGGAACAAGCCGCCGGCATTGCTCGGTCCGCCGACCAGCATCTTGCCCGGCGCGGTGTGTGGGATGACGTAGTGACCGGGCACGGGGTCCTCGCGCGACGTCACGGCCCACACGATCAGGGTCGTGCCGAGGATCACGAGCACGTCGCCGTCGTCGTCGGCGCCGGCCACGAGTTGCTCGGCGAACGCGTCGATGCAGCCCGGCGCGAGCTCGGGGCCGTCGGGACCGCCCACGCGCCCACACGCGGACCCCGTCGGCGCAAGCTTCGGCAGTTGATCGACGCGCACGCCGACGTCGCCTGCGATCTCGGCGTCCCATCCCGACCAGTCGAACAGCGGGGACGCGGTGGCGGCGGTCGTGGTGTCCAGCACGGGCACGCCGGCGAGCGCGTGGTTGGCGACCGCTTGCGCCGGCCAGTACCCGGTGGCGTCGGGCGCTTCGCCCACCGTCCAGCGCAAGAAGGCGAGCAGCTCACCGCTCTCGACGGGATGTCCGGTGTGCAGGTCGTGGCGACCGCGCTCGTCCCCGTACAGCAGTCCCGGCGTGACGGGCACGCCGCCGCCGTCGACTGCGGTCAAGGAGGGCACCATCGCCGCCACGCTCACCCCCCGCGGTGCGGCGTCGCCGAGCGCCGCCAGGGCGGCTCGGGGACCGCGCCGCCACGCCTCGTCGGCATCGTGCTCGAATCGGCCCGGGCTCGGAACCCGGAACCGGTGCGGCACGCGCGCCGAGTCGACCACGTTGCCGTCCCCGTCAGCCGCGATCGCCTTCACGGACGACGTGCCGATGTCGAGGCCGACGGTGACCTCAGTCATGTGCCCGCGTCGCCGGCTCGTCCCATCGCCGCGAGCACATCGTCGTGCAGGAGTCCGTTCGTCGTTACGGCGCTGCCGCCGTTCGCGCGCGGCCGGCCCTCGAGGTCCGTGAACCGTCCACCCGCCTCCTCCACGATCACCTGGAGCGGCGCGTTGTCCCAAAGGTTCATGACCGGCTCGACGGCCAGGTCGGCGCTCCCTTCGGCGACGAGCACGTGCGCCCAACAGTCGCTGAACCCGCGCGCCTCCCAGCATCGAGCGGCGAGCGCACGGAACTGGTCTCCGAGCCCGTGCTCGTCGAACGCGGTCAGCGACGTGTAGCAGAGCAAGGCGTCCTCGACGGCGCCGACACCCGACACCCGGATCGGCTCGCCGTCGGCAAAGGCACCCGTCCCCCGCGACGCCCACCAGCGCCGGCGCAACGCGGGCGCGGACACGACGCCGACCACGATCTCGCCGTCACGCTCGAGCGCGATGAGCGTTCCCCACGCCGGGATGCCGCGCACGAAGCTCTTCGTGCCGTCGATGGGATCGAGGATCCAGCGCCGGCCCCCGGAGCCCGCCGTCTCGCCGTACTCCTCACCCACCACCCCGTCGCGCGGATGTTGGGCTTCGATGCGGGCGCGCAGCATGCTCTCCGCGGCGCGGTCGGCTTCGGTCACCGGCGTCAGGTCGGGCTTGGTCTCCACCACGAGGTCACGAGCGCGGAAGCGCGGCATCGTCGTCTCGTCGGCGGCATCCGCGAGCTCGAGGGCGAAAGTGAGGTCGGACTCGATGGGCCGGAACCTACGACGCCGGCGGAACCTCGAGCACGGTGGCCGAGCCCATACCGCCGCCGGCACACATGCTCACGCAACCCAACCCACCGCCACGCCGCCGCAGCTCGAAGATCGTCGTGGCGACCATGCGAGCACCGGTGGCGGCGACGGGATGGCCGAGGCTGCAGCCGCTGCCGTTCACGTTCACGATCTCGTGCGGCAAGCCGAGGATGCGCGACGACGCGACCGCCATCGCCGCGAACGCCTCGTTGATCTCGACCAGGTCGAGGTCGGCGACGGCGATACCGGCGCGCTCGGCTGCTTTCGGGATCGCGAGCGTCGGCGCGAGGCCCGTGTCGCGGGGCGGAACTCCCACCGACGCCCACGACCGGACGATCGCCAACGGCTCGAGCCCGTGCTCCTCCGCGTAGTCGCGGTCGGCGACGACGACCGCACAGCCCGCATCGTTGAGACCCGACGAGTTCCCGGCCGTGATGCTGAACCCGTCGATCTCGGGATGCAGCGGCGGCAACTTCGCGAGCTTCTCGGGCGTCGTGTCACGACGCGGGTGCTCGTCGACGTCGAACGTGCGCGTCTCGCCTCGCTTGCCCCGGACCGGCACCTCCATGGCGAAGATCTCGTCGCGAAGCCGGCCCTCGTCGGTGGCGGCGACCGCGCGCATGTGCGAGTGGTACGCCCAGTCGTCCTGCTCCTCGCGGCTCACCCCGGCCTTGACCGCCGTGTTCCAGCCGACCGTGATCGACATGTCCATGGTCGGCGCGTCCGGCGTTGCCGGGTGGCTGGGCGACAGCCAGGGCTCGACTCCGGCGTACGGCCCCGGCAGCTTCTTCATCACGGTCGGGCTCTGCGTGATGCTCTCGGCGCCGCCGGCGATGACTACGCGGTCCATGCCGGCCCGGATGCCGGCGGCGGCGGTCTGGATCGGCGCCATGCCCGACGCGCAGTGGCGGTTGTGCGCCAGGCCCGGGATGTCGGTCAAGCCGAGGTCGACGGCGGCGTATCGCGCCACGCAGCCACCGCCCTGGAGCGACTCGCCCATGATGATGTCGTCCACGTCCTCGGCCGGGACGCTCGAGCGCTTGAGCGCCTCGCTGATCGACGCTTTAGCGAGCTCGAACACGTCGATGTCCGCGAGCGAGCCTCTGCGCGCCGTACCGATGGCGGTGCGGGCGGCGGACACGATGACGGCGTCGGCCATGATCTCTTTCCTCCAGGGTCTGCGAGCGATCCCGGAGGAGCGTACCTGACACCAGAGTCAGTAAGGTTCTCTCCGCCTTGGCGGAAAACGGAAGCGTCCGCGCCAGCGGAAAAGGAGAGATACATGGGTGCGCTCGACGGCAAAGTCGCGATCGTGACCGGCGCGGGCCGAGGAATCGGCCGGGGTGAGGCGCTGCTCCTCGCGAGCGAGGGCGCCAAAGTCGTCGTCAACGACCTCGGCGGGGCACGCGAGGGCGAAGGCGCCGACAAGACGCCCGCGCAAGAGGTGGCGGACGAGATCGTCTCCGGTGGCGGCGAAGCCGTCGCCAACTACGACGACGTCGCGTCGTGGCCGGGCGCGGAGTCGCTGATCGGTCAGGCGGTCGACGCGTTCGGCAAGCTCGACATCCTCGTGAACAACGCGGGGATCCTGCGCGACGGCATGAGCTTCAACCTGTCCGAGGAGGACTGGGACTCGGTCATCCGTGTCCACCTCAAGGGGCACTTCGCGCCCAGCCGGTTCGCCGCCGTGTACTGGCGCGAGCAGTCGAAGAAGGGCGAGCCGGTTTCGGGGCGGATCATCAACACGTCGAGCGAGTCGGGACTGTTCGGCAACGCCGGGCAGTCGAACTACGCGGCGGCGAAGGCCGGGATCGCGTCGATGACGATCGTGCTCGCCCGGGAGCTGCAGAAGTACGGCGTGACCGTCAACGCGATGGCACCTCGCGCCCGGACACGCCTGACCGAGACCGTCGCCGGCGCGGACCAGCTCATGGCGGCGAAGGAAGGCGAGTTCGACGCCTGGGATCCCGACAACATGGCGCCGCTGATCGGGTTCCTCGCCAGCGACGCCGCCGCCGACGTGAGCGGTCAGGTGTTCGTCATGTGGGGTGACCGCGTCTACCTGATGCGGGGATGGTCGCTCGCCAACGAGCTCGCCGCGGGCGGGAAGCGCTGGACGGTCGAAGACCTCATCTCCCACAAGGCCGAGCTCTTCGCACCGGCCGAAGGCGGCAGCGCCATCCCGAGCATGGCGTTCTCGATGTGAGCACGCCCCTTCGGGGAAGGTGAGCGATGCCCGACTGGGGTGAGCTGCTCGTCGACCAGCTGCGCTTCATGGCACGGCGCGACGGAAACGAGATCGCGTATCGCGACATGGGCTCGGGCGAGGCGCTCACGTTCCACGAGTGGGATGCGCGTTCGAACGCGCTTGCGCGCGGGCTGGTCGCACGCGGCGTCCAGAAGGGCGAACGCGTGTCGATCTACCTTCCCAACGACGAGTGCCTCCGCTGGATCGTGGCCTACGCGGCGGCGCACAAGGCGGGGGCCGTGGCCGTGCCCACGAACACGCGCTTGTCTGTCCGCGAGCTGATTGCGATCCTCGGTCACGGCGAGGTGCGCGCGCTCGTGACCTGTTCCACGCTTCTGCCGGCGGCGCGTGACGTGCGGGGCGCGCTCCCGTCCCTCGACCTGCTCGTCAGCGACGGCGCTGGTCCCGGAGAAGTCGCCTGGGACGAGGCTTTCGACGCCGACGACAGCGACATCCAGGTCGACGTCGGGCTCGACGACCTCGCCGACATCATGTACACGTCCGGCACGACGGGCTTGCCCAAGGGTGTCGCAGTCCGCCACCGGAACGTGGCGATGATCCCGAACCTCGAGTCGCCCTGGAGTGGGGCCGGCTGGTTGCACGGCGCGCCGCTGTTCACGTTCGCCGGGATCTCGTTCATCTACAACCCGATGAAGATGGGCATGGTCGGGTTGTACCAACCGAAGTTCGACGCCGGGGAGTGGCTGCGGATCGTCGAGCGCGAGCGGCCGACGATGGCCTTCCTCGTGCCCGCCATGGCCGAGCTACTCGTCGCGCACCCGGATTTCGCGACCGCCGACCTCACGAGCCTGCAGGCCGTCTCGATCGGGAGTGCTCCGCTCGCTCCGAACACGCTGCTCACGTTGGTGGAACGGCTGCCCGACGCCAGCGTGTCGAACTCCTACGGGATGACCGAGGCCGGGCCGGCGTTCATCGTGATGCCGCAGGAAGAGGTGACGAAGCGAATCGGATCGGTCGGCAAACCGCTCCCGCCCATGGAGATCAAGATCGTCGACGACGACGACAACGAGCGCGCACCCCACGAGGTCGGCGAGCTGCTCACGCGCCTGCCCGGACGACAGCGCGAGTACTACAAGGATGCTGACGCCACCGCGAGCACGTGGACACGCGACGGTTGGCTGCGCAGCGGCGACCTCGGTTACCTCGACGACGACGGGTTCCTGTACCTCGTCGGGCGCAAGAAGGATCTCATCGTCCGGGGCGGGCACAACGTCTACCCGACCGACATCGAGAGTGTGATCCTCGAGCACCCGGCCGTGCGCGAAGCTGCGGTCGTGGGCATACCGCACGACGTGCTCGGCGAGGACATCGCCGCGTTCGTGGTGCGAAAGCCCGACGCCACCCTCGCCGGTGACGAGCTCCAGGCGTTCTGCGCCGACAACCTCGCCGACTACAAGCGTCCGCGCCAGGTGACGTTCGTCGACGAGCTCCCCCGCAACGCGACCGGCAAGGTGATGAAGCACCTGCTGAGTGACGATCCAGTCGGGACGACGGGCAGGACGAATTCGTCGTAGCCTGAGAGGCATGCTTGACGTCGATCAGTTCGTGGCGGGGTGTCAGGCAAGTCTCGATGAGGCCGAACCACGGCTCGCCGTCGCCGATCTGCTCGAACGCACCCTCGACGACGCGTCATCCGTGGAGCAAGCCCTGCCGGCGACCCGGGCCGAGCTCACCACGTTGCACCACTCGCCCGAGCTGACGGTGCTGAAGGTCGTGTGGGCGCCCGGCATGTCGATCTGGCCCCACGACCATCAGATGTGGGCCGCCATCGGCATCTACGCCGGGCAGGAGGACAACACGTTCTTCCGTCGCCTCGACGGGTGTCTCGAGGCGCGCCGCACCCGCGAGCTGTCGACCAACGACGTCGTGTTGCTCGGCGACGACGCGATCCACGCCGTGCACAACCCGCTCGGCACGTGCACCGCCGCCATCCACGTGTACGGCGGCGACTTCTTCAACCGCGACATGTCGCAGTGGAACCCCGAGACGCTGGAGCCGGAGCTCGACACGAGGTCACCGACGAGCTTCTTCGAGGAGGCCAACGAGCGCCTGGGCCTATAGGGTCCCCCGCTATGGCACTGACCGAGCTGAAGGGCAAGGAGACGGGCACCCAGAAGGTCGTGATCGAGCGCGGCCCGGTACGCGTCTTCGCTGAAGCGCTGGGCGACGACGACGACGTGTATAGCGGCGAGGACGCAGTCGTTCCGCCCACATTCCCGTTCGTGATGTCGTACTGGGGATCGCTCGGCACCGGCGGCGCCGCCGGGCTTCCGATCGACCGCCTGCGCGGACCCGGCCGCGCCATCCTCCACGGGGAGCAGGCGTTCGAGTACGAGCGCTGGCCCAAGGTGGGAGACGTCCTCGAGGGCACGAGCGTCGTCACCGACGTCTACGAGAAGGAACGATCCAACGGCGGCAAGCTCGAGTTCTACGTCACCGAGACCGATTGGAAGGACGCCACGTCCGGCGACCCGGTCGTGAAGTCGATCTTCACCTTGGTGATCAACGTCCGACCGCCGAGCTAGGAAGCCGGCGTCACGGCGGATCCCGGATCGTCAGCCCGAGCGCAGGACCGCCTGGGTCTGGAGGACCTTGGCGACTGGGCGTCCGTCGGCGTCGGTCACGTCGGTCTCGACGACCACGACGGTACGACCGGCGTGCAGTGGACGGGAGACGGCCTCCGCGTACCCGTCCCGCACGGCGCGCAGGAAGTTGGTCTTGCTCTCGATCGTCGTCGTCCCCGCCGCGTCTTCCGGCAGGTTCTGGAACGCGCACGTGGCTCCCGTCGTGTCGGCCAGGCTCATGATGACGCCTCCGTGCAGCACACCCCCGGTCGTGCATCGCTCGGGCCGCCATTCCACGCGTGCCCGCACCTCGTCGGGACGAGTCGTGATGACCTCGACGCCGAGCTCGGCTGCGAACGGCACCAGCTGCCGGATCGCCTCAGTCTGCTCCTGGTCCACGGCTGTCATCGCGCCTCCGCTCTCGTCCTGGGTCAGTGTGCCGCCGCGAGCGCGAAGAGATGACGCCCGTGGTCCATGGGATCTTCGACGAGCTCGTGTCGAATGATGTCGAACCCTGAAGTCCGCAGCATCTCCAAGTTGGTCTCGGCGTCGAAGTGGCTCCAGTACATCGGAGCGCCCAGCCAACTCTCCGGATCGTGGTCTTCGACAACATCGCCCGCACCGAGGCAGAGGAGCGCGATTCCACCGGGCGCGAGAACACGCCGGAACTCGTCGAAGACAACTCGGTGCTCGGAACGAGGCACGTGGATCACGGCGTAGTAGGACACGAGACCGTCGAAGCTGCGGTCACCGAACGGCAGCGCGACCAGGTCGGCCTGCGCGAGGTGTGCGCCAGGGATGTGCGAATGAGCGAGACGGACCTGCGCGCTCGAGAGATCAATGCCCACAACCTCGAGATCGGCGTCCGCGAGCTGCGTCATCACCGGCACGCCCGCTCCGCAACCGGCGTCCAGCACTGCACGTCCCGCGCTCAGGTGCGCGACCAGCTCGGGGAGGAGCGCCAGGTCTCCTCCGGTGACGCGCGCGGCGAGATACCGGTCGGCGATCTCGTCGTAGCCGCGACGGACAACCTCGTGACGGGCGTCGTGCATCGCCCAAGTATCTCTGAGGAGCTGGACGGCTACGGAGTGACTTCGTCGGTCGGCGCCACGACCGGGTCGACCGGATCGACCGGATCGGCGGCATCGACGGCATCGACGGGTTCGACCGCCTCGATCCCGGGCGACGTCAAGCGGTCGTCCGCGTGCCACTCGCGGAGCTCCTCGCCGTGCTGGGCCGCACGAGCTTGCGCCTCTTCGAGCGTCTCCCGATAGTCGGCTTCGAGCTCGTCGCAGAGCTGCTGTGTCTCCTGCAACTCCCGCCCGTAGCACGACTGCACGGCCTCTCGATATTCGGACTCCCAGCGCTGGCGACGTTGCTGCGCCTCGTGCTCCACGCCCCGCACGGCCTCCTCCACCGTGCGGCGATCCTCGGTTTCCCACCGCTGGCGCCGCTCGTGCGCCTCACTTGCCACCCGGTCGGCGGTCTCCCGAAGGGACCTCTCGGTTTGGGCGTTGCGTTCGGCCCGCTCCTGTTCTTCGCGTGCGCGCTGCTCGTCGGCCTCGGCCGTCGAGCGCTCCATGGCTTCCCGAGCGATGCGCTGGTCTTCGGCCTCCCACCACGAGCGCAGCGCCTGCGATTCCCGGCTGGCCCGCGCGAGCGCTTCGCGCGTGGCGCGCTCGTCCTCGCTCTCCCACCACTCGCGCAGCTCGAGGGCTTCCCGGGCGGCGCGCTGCTCGGCTTCCCGGTACACGCGCTCTTCTTCGGAGATCCAGCGCTCGCGTAGCTCCCGGAGCTCACGCGCCGCGCGTTCCCGGAATTCGCGCAGATACCGCTCGTCGTCCGCTGCCCAGCGCTCGCGCCGCTCGTGGATCTCTCGCGCCTGCTGGCGGCGGCCCTCCTGGTCCTGCAGCACCGCCTCGGCCTCCAGTCGACGGCGGAGCTCATCGGCCTCTCGGGCCACGCGCGCTTGCGCCTCCTGCTGCGCACGCTCGTACTCGGACTCCCACCGACGACGGAGCTCTTCCGTCTCCTGAGCGGCTCGCTCGCGGGCTTGAACCTCAGCGCGCTCGTACTGGTCTTCCCAGCGACGGCGTAACGCATCGGCCGCTTCGGCTCTCCCGACGCGCGCTTCGTTCAGCGCCTGTTCCTCCTCTTCGTCCCAGCGATGGCGCCGGGCCTGGAGCTCGGGCTCACGTCGCTTCCGCCGTTCGCGCTGCGCCCGCTCGTCGTCCTTCGCCCAGCGGTCGCGAAGCTTGGCGAGCTCCCGCCGGCCGGCCTTCTCGTCGGTCCGGAACCGGGCAGGAACCCACTCGGCCTCCTGCGCGCGCACCTCCTCCAGACCCTTGCGGCGGACCGCCTCGGCTTCGGTCTCGACGCGCTCGTACTCCGCCTCCCATTGCTGGCGGCGTTCCCTCGCCGCCCGCTCCCGGCGCTGCTGCGCTTCGCTCTCGGCCCGTTCGAACTCGAGCTCGAAGCGCTGCCGCCGGGCCTGCCCGGCTTGCAGCGCACGCTCGTCGGCCTCCCGCTTGGATCGTGCGAACTCGACCTCCCAGCGCTCTCGTGTCAGGTGGGCTTCCTGCTCGACGGCTGCCTGCGCCTCGCGCAATGCCCGCTCGCAATCGGCATCGAGACGTGCTCGGCGCTGGACGGCATCCTGCTCTGCGCGCTCCAACCCTTGGTGCTCGGCGCGCTCGAACTCGGCCTCCCAGCGCTCGAGGCGCCGTTGGGTCTCACGCTCCAGCCGCGCTCGGGCCTCACCCTTGGCGTGGTCGTACGCGCGCCGCCACCGCGCTCGCCGTTCCTCGGTCTCGCGCAGGGCACGCTCGTGCTCGGCTTGCCAACGCGCGCGACGCTGATCGGCTTCGGCGACCGCCCGCTCGTGTACCTCCGCCTCGGCGCGGGCGTACTCGGCTCCCCAGTGCTCTCGGCGTTGCTCTGCCTCCCGCACCGCCCGCGATCGTGCGTCGAGCTCAGCGCGTTCGTACTCGGTCCGCCATCGCGCGCGCCGCTCTTCGGCCTCCCGCGCCAGGCGCTCGTCCTCGGCCCGCCATCGCTCGTGGCGTTCTTTCGCCTCACGGGCCGCGCGTTCCGTGGCGGCCTCCTCGGCGTGCTGGTATTCGGCGTCCCAACGCGTCCGGCGCTCGTCCGCCTCGCGTGCGCGATCCGCCTCACTGCGCTCCGATTCGGCGCGTTCCAACGCCTCGAGCTCGTCCAGCCATCGATCGCCGTCTTCCTGGGGTGACGCGCCGTTCGCTTCCGGCGTCGCGCCGTTCCCCGATGGCAGGGGGCTCGGAATCACGTCGACGTCCTCGGTGATCGCAAGCGGGGATTCCTGCTCGCTCACCGGGTCCTGCGGCTTTTCCACAGGTGTCGCGTACTACTCAGTCCCGACGCTCGTCAATGTCGGCGCAGCGGACGCGGCCGGAATGGCGGGTTCGAAGGCCCTCCCGGGGCCACCTCACCAGCCCGTCTCGGCGAGGAAGGCCCGCACCAGGCCGACGGTCGTCTCCGGATTGTCGCCGGCGGCGTGGTGACCGGCGCTCCCGACCGTCGCCAGCCGAGCGTCCGGGATGAGCGAGGCGATCTCCTCGGCGCCTTCGTTGGACAGGACATCGCTGGCCGCGCCTCGCAGCACGAGTACCGGGCACGTGAGGCTCGCGGCCTCGCGGTCCATCCCCGCGACGAGCTCACGCCAGCCGCCCACCGGCGCCTCTGCACCCTTGAGCCGGCGGGCAAACATGTGCTTCCACACCCAGCGCCCGTCCGGACGTTGCCGCAGGTTGCGACGCAGGTTGTCGGCGTTCACCTGACGGCGATGCGGCAGGTACTCGGCCACCTCGACTGCCGCCTCCTCGGGTGAGGCGAACGACTCGTGCTTCGTCATGAAGTCGATGATGCGGTTGACGCCTTCGTCCTCGAGGCGATGGCCGATGTCGATGAGCGCAATCGCAGCGACGCGACCGGGCTGGTCGGCCGCGAGCGTGAGGCTGATGATCCCGCCCAGCGACGCGCCGACGAACACGGCGCGTTCGATTCCGAACTCGTCCAGGAGCGGCGGGATCGTGGCGGCCAGCGAACGGCGGTCCATGGCGTCGACCGGATCGGTATCGCCGTGACCGGGGAGGTCCGGCGCGAGCACGTGATGCGTCGAAGCGAGCGCGGAACCGAGCTCCTCCCACATGTACGCGGTCTGTCCACCTCCGTGCAGGCACACGACGGGCGGGGCCCCGCTGCGCCCCCACTCGAGGTAGTGGACTTGGCGATCCTCGACGACGATGAAGCCGCTGCGCCCGCCGGTCGGGACGTCGTGACGGGGCGCGAGGAACTCGAACTCGGCGTCGGTCGTGGTCACGCGCCGTTGCCGCGCCCGAGGAGCCACGCCGCGTTGTCGTGGTAGAGGCCCGGCGCGACGGCGGGATCGGACGTGGTGTCGTCGAGTGCCCGGTAGTCGTCGAGCGGCTGCGCGGTCCCTTCGGAGTGCGGGTAGTCGCTGCAGCACATGAAGAGGTCGCCCACCCGCTGGATGAGCCGCTCGGGACGCTCGTACGCGAACGCCGCCACGCGCACCTGCCGGCGCACGTACTCGCTCGGCGCCCGCCCGAGCTCGGCGACCGGCTTGCCGTGCAGCCGGGTCACGAAGCGCACGCCGCCGTCGAGGTACATGAGGAACATCGGCAGCCACACCGCCGACAGCTCGATGACGCCGATGCGGAGCTCGGGTCGCCGCTCGAGCACGCCGTTCACGGCCAGGTCGGAGATCGCGAGCGCGGCGGGCACCCACAGGAACACTGACGACAGCACCGGGTTCGTGGGCTCGGGGTCGCTGGCGTACCAGGCCTCGTCGAACGGCCGTTGCTGGTTCGCGACGTGGAAGACGGGCGCCACGTCGTGCTCGATGAACGCCGCCCAGGCGCGGTCGAGATCAGGATGCGAGAGTGGGCGGCCGTCGACGAGCGCCGGCGCGATCATCGCCAGCCGGATTCCCCCGGCGGACAGTGCCGCGAGCTGCTGATCGAGCCAGTCGAGGTCGCGCAGCGTCAGGTGCGCGACCGGATGGAGCCGGTCCCGGCCGTCGGCGGCCACCTCGACGGCCCACCGGTTCCACGCGCCCATGTTGGTCTTCGTCGCCTCGAGGTCGTGGACGAGGTTGTGCTCCCAAACCAGGCCGTAGTTCGGGAACAGGAACGCCTCGTCGAGGCCGAGCCGGTCGAGCTCGGCCAGGCGAGCTGCCGGCTGCCAGTACGCGGCGGGCAAGGCGTCGTCGTAGGGCCGCGCCGGCGGCTGTCCGGCGAGAGCCTGTTGGAGCCGGGCGCCGACCTCGTCGGTCTCCCCCGGCACGGTGACGTCGGCGAGCACCATGCGGCGGCCCTGCCATTCGAGCCACGCGTTCCCGGCGACGTCGTCGACGATCTGCAGCGCCTGATCGCGGCGGCTCGGGTCGGCGTAGTCGGCCCACAGCGTCCGCGACTCGAAAAGGTGCTGGTCGCAGTCGATGACCCCGGTCGCGCTCACGCGCCGGCAGGATACCCGTCGCGGCTCGGAGCTGACACCGGCGTCAGTTCGCCGCGCGAGACTGCCGGAGTGGATGTCCTGCACGGGCTCACGTTCGCCGACGTGCTGCGCGAGCAGCGACGGAGCCGGCCCGAGCAAGTAGCGGTGGTCGATGGCGACTTCAACCGCGACTTCCGCCTCACGTACCCCGAGCTCGACGACCGCGCGAACCGGCTCGCCAACGCGCTTGCCGCCGCCGGCGTCGGCGTCGGCGACCGGATCCTGTGGCTCGGGCAGAACTCGTTCCGAGTCGTCGAGACGCTCGCGGCGGCGGCGAAGATCGGTGCGATGTTCTGCCCCGCGAACTGGCGGCAAAGCGCCGACGAGCTCGCGTTCGTCCTCGGCGACGTCGACGCGAAGGTCGTCGTCTGGCAGGACGAGGAGATCGGCGCCACGGTGCGCGCCGCCCGCGAGCTCGCAGGCTCGTCCGCTTTGTGGCTCCAACACGACGCCGGGGGCGACGGAAGTTACGAGGCGTTCCTGACCGGAGCATCGAGCGCCGATCCCGATCGCGACGTCGATCCCTCCTCCGCCCTCCTGCTGATGTACACGGCCGCGTTCACCGGACGGCCGAACGGCGCCATGCTCAGCCACACGGCGCTCATCACACAGGGCATCGTGATGGCACGCCTCTCCGACATCGACGTGGACTACGTGTACCTGAACTGCGGACCGTTGTTCCACATCGCGACCTTCATGACCACCTTGGCGACGTTCGTCGCCGCCGGCACGAACGTGTTCACGCGGCGCATCGACGCCGACGAGCTCTGCCGGCTCATCGAGTCGGAGCGCTGCACGGGCGCCTTCGTCGTCGGGCCGACGATCAAGCAGATCCTCGAAGCCAACAAGGACCACCGGTACGACCTCAAGAGCCTGCGGGCGTTTCGCGGGAAGCCGGAGTGGAACGAGATGATCACGGTCGACACGAGCCCATGGGCCCGGCATCCCGGCGGCTACGGACAGACCGAGGTCATGGGCATGTTGACGTTCAACACGCTCGCTCACGCGCCCATCGGCACGCACGGCCGCCCGTCGCCCGTCGTTCAAGTGAGAATCGTCGATCCCGACGACCACGAGCTCCGCGTCGGCGAGACCGGCGAGA
>Ga0075433_10001059_pt1 | contig 19724 bp, 17 predicted proteins | sample RhiMethybrSRZTD2_FD_75299 | JGI IMG/M metagenome (GOLD analysis project Ga0075433, IMG submission 75299) | Populus rhizosphere microbial communities from Tennessee, USA - Rhizosphere MetaG P. TD hybrid SRZTD2 | ecosystem: Host-associated > Plants > Roots > Rhizosphere > Soil | place: USA... | reverse complement strand
CGTCGACCTCCACACCAGGCGACTGGTCGGCAGCGTTTCGCTGGTTCAGGCACTCGGTGGGGGATGGAGCGCGTCACAGCTGCCGACGACTCATGACGTCGTCCGGACAGACCCGGGGGCCCGCGCGGACGCGGCGCGAGCAGACTTGGCGCGTGCGGACACGGCGCCCGCAGACTGGGCGCGAGCAGACTCGCGGCGCTGATTCGACAGGTGCCGGCTGTCATTGAAAGACATGACGACGACGGTCTGGTCGTCAGTCCATCCATCCACGTCCGTCGGTCCGTGAGCGTCGCGCGCGCGCGACATGACTGCCGTGCAGACGGCCGGAGCCGATCGCCCCTCTTCGCGTATCGCGTCTGTGACCACGGTTCGCGGTGACCCTAGTCCGTTGTCGAGTGCCTCGGTGATCCCATCTGTCATGAACACGCAGATATCTCCGTCCTTCAGATCGATTTCGGCCTCGACATACTTCGCACACTTCAACAAGCCCAGAGGGGGACCGCCGGCAGCCAATTCGCGGTCCTCTCCATCGCGAACGAGCATTCCTGACGGATGGCCCGCGTTCGTGTAGCTCAGAGTTCGGCGCGCGAGATCGAGACGGGCGATCACACAGGTCACGTAGGGCGAACCGTGCCACTCGTCGTAGAGCGACGAGGACATTCGAGCGCTGAGCTCGGCAGGACTTTGCGTGTCGCGGGCGAGTTGCCGAAAAGTGAAACGCAGCAGCGTGAGCGCCATCGCCGCGGAGATGCCTTTGCCTGAAATGTCGGCGATGAGCGCGAGGCACACGTCGGCAGAGGGCTCGAGAAAGTCGAAGAAGTCGCCGCCGATCCGGCCCGCCGGCGTCAGGAGTGCGGCCCATTCGAAGCCGCGACGTGGGCTGGGTATCGGCGGAAGAAGCCGCCGTTGCATGGCCTCGGCCATCGACAACTGCGACTGGATGATCACCTGCGTGCGTTCGTGCCCGGTCAATGCCAGACGCGTCGCGCGCAGATGCAGCCAGAGGTAAATCGAGACGCCGAGGGCGATCGAGAGTACGACGTCGCTGATCCAGTCCAGCTCCATTTCGCTGGGCTGAAGCAGACGAATCAACGCGGCCTCGGCAAGTCCGGCGACCGCATAGAAAGCGATCGCCACCGCGATGGCGAGCGCGAGAGCTCGAGGCGCAAACGCCGCCACCGAACTCTCGCGCGTGTCAGTCATCAGCAGGTCCCGTGGACGACGATCAGCCCTGGTTGGGAGCGGGAACCGGCGCGCTCGCCTGGCCTGGGGGCAGAGGCTGCATGTTCTCGTCCAACTTCAACGTCGAATCCGGCCGCGCGTAGACGTCCTGCGAGAGGGTCCGGAATCCATCCAGGTAGAAGGTGATCGTGTGACCGCCAGGAGCGACGTGAAGGCGCTGCAATGCGCCATCGAAATCGCTTACGCGGCCGGCGTAGTAGCCGTCGACGTAAACCTCCGCATCCTTCGGTGTGACTTCCGTGCGGATGCTGGCCTGTGGATAGACGCTATACGGGTACGGGTATCCATACGTGTAAGGTCCCCACGGCCCCCAGAAGGGGTCGTAGAGGAACGGCCTCTGGACGACGACTCGGGGCGCGACCACCACTGCGTGGCGCGGCATGGCACTGGCTGAGACAGCCCCGAGCGTCGTGAGGCCGACGGTAAATATGACAACGCGTTTTGTGAGAGCACTCATAAACGCCTCCTCCGGACGATGTCCATTTGGCGAGCGCTTCTACTAAGTAGGACGAGTCGCCGGCGACGGCCGATATGACGGCCCGATTAATTCTGGTTAAGACGCGTGCGCAGACCGCATATGCTGTGGTCGTTCAAAGATGAGGTGTGTCACATGCGGGTCACCATCGCGGCTTGGATAGCGGTGTCCTTGCTTGCGATCGGGAATGGTCACGCGGCTGCGCAGGGAGGCCCTTCCTGCGACCGAACCTGCCTGACCGGGCTGCTCGATCGCTACGTCGAGGCATTGGTCGCACGCCAGCCGTCGCGCCTGCCACTGGCGTCTTCGGTCACGTTTACCGAGAATGGTCAGCGACTCGAGCTCGGCGATGGCCTGTGGCATACGGTGACCGGCAAGGGTGGTTATCGGCTCGACATGGCCGATGTCGAGACGGGTCAAGCCATCTTGATGGGCACGATTCGGGAAGCAGACACGGCGACGATTTTCGTGCTCAGACTTGGCGTCACTGGACAGCGCATCGCGGAGATCGAGACGCTCGTGATTCGCAACAAGGACGCCGCAGAGAGCCTGGACAAGATCGCCACACCGCGCCGCGCTTGGTACACGGCTGTCCCCGAAGCCGAGCGGCACTCGCGCGCCGATCTGGTGCGCATCGCCAACATGTATTTCTCGGGCATCGAGTTGAACGACGGCAAGGGTGTCTACCCGCTGCACGAGTCGTGCGCGCGTCTCGAGAACGGGTCGGTGACGGCCGGCGATCCCGCTCTCGTGCCAGGGGCGCCGCCAACGGCGCCCAATCGCACGCGAACGAGCTGCCTGCAGCAGTTTCAGTCCGGCGTGTTTTTCTACGTCACGCGCATTCGTGACCGGCGTTTCGTGGCCATCGATCGTGAGCGCGGCATCGCATTCGCGTTTGCGTTCTTCGACAACGCGTCAGGCGACGCGCGCCACGGCACGCTGCGCAATGGGCGCACGGTATCTTCCGGGCCCAGCATTCCGTGGACCTGGCAGATTGCCGAGTTCTTCAAGATCGAGAAGGGACTGATCGGTCCGGTCGAATCGGTGCTGCACCAGGTCCCTTACGGCATGGGCTCAGGCTGGAGCACCTGGGAAGACGCGATGTCCAGCCGGCCTCATTGGGAGGCAGTCGCGTCGAAATGAACTCGGCTACCGTCACCAGAACTCCCCAACGGCGGTAGTTGCGCGCACGCGCCGACAGTTCAGGTGGCGCGGGTCGGCGCAAGTCTTGCCTTCAGGTTCCAGAGTGATGCGCGTGCTTGCTCCGGAACTGCAGGATCAGCTGAGTCGGGCCCGTCAACTGCTCGCGCATATTCGCGATGCGCTCGTTCGTTTCGGTGCGAGCAGTGATGAGCAGCGCGCCCTGACCACGTCTGTTGCGCAACTCGACGAGATCTTTCTGCTGGTCGTCGTGGGCGAGTTCAACTCGGGAAAGAGTGCGTTCATCAACGCGCTCGTCGGCGAAAACGTCCTGCAGGAAGGTGTCACGCCGACAACTGCGCAGATCCACTTGCTGAAAAGTGGAGAACCCGGGCATCCGCCGTCCAGCGACGGCGCTGTCCGAGTCGTGACCGCTCAATCCGAGCTGCTCGCCGACGTTCACATCGTCGACACGCCTGGAACCAATGCCATCATTCGCGAGCACGAGCGGCTGACAACCGACTTCATCCCCCGATCGGACATCGTGTTCTTCGTGACGTCCGCAGACCGCCCATTTACCGAAACCGAGCGGGCATTCCTTGCGGCCATCCGGGACTGGGGGAAAAAAATCGTCATCATCATCAACAAGGTGGACATCCTCAGTCGGCCCGACGAGCTCGAAGAGGTTCGTACGTTTGTGGCCGATGCCGCACGAGCACTGCTCGGCTTCAACCCTGACATCTTCCCGGTCAGTGCGCGGCTGGCCCAAAAAGCGAAGCACGGCGATCCGGCGTCATGGAGTCGGAGCGGGTTCGAACCGCTCGAGCGATTCATTCACGAAACGCTCGAGGAGCGGAGCCGCTTTCGCCTGAAACTGGCGAATCCACTGGGCGTTGGTCACGCGATCGCTGATCGATACGCGTCGATCGCGGATGAGCGCCTGTTGCTGCTCCGCGAGGATGTCTCGCTGCTCGGGGACGTCGAACGGCAGCTGGCAGTGTATCGGAACGATCAGCGCGAGGGCTTTGAGCTACGGATGACAGCGGTCGAAAAAGTACTGGTCGAGATGGAAGCGCGCGGACATGCGTTCTTCGAAGACACGCTTCGCGTTGGCCGCCTGTTCGACCTGATCAATCGCGCTCGTATACAGCAGGAGTTCGAAGACCGGGTCGTCGCTGATGCGCCGCAGCAGATAGAGCGGCGAGTCACCGATTTGATCGATTGGCTCGTCGATCAGGACTTCCGCCAATGGCAGGCAATCACCTCGCGGCTGGTGGAGCGCACGCGACGGCACGAAGATCGCGTGCTGGGCGCGCCTGACGTCGGTTCTTTTCACAGCGATCGATCCCGGCTTGCGGATTCCGTCGGCCGCGAAGCGCAGCGTGTCGTGGACACTTACGACAAGCGTCACGAAGCTGCGGCCATTGCGGACCAGGCGCGCATGGCGGTGACGACCGCGGCCGCCGCAGGAGGCGCCGCCGTCGGTCTGGGAACCCTCGTCGCGGTGGCTGCGTCGACCGCTGCGGCAGATGTCACCGGGATCGTGATGGCCGGCGTGGTCGCGACTCTCGGGCTGCTCGTCATTCCTGCCAGACGTCGAAAGGCAAAGCGGGAGATGCGGGCCAAGGTGACCGAGCTACGGCAACGCCTGGCGACGGCGCTGCGGACCGAGTTCGAGCGTGCTCAGGAGCAGAGTGCATCACGAATCGCACACGCTGTCGCTCCCTATAGCCGTTTCGTACGGGCTGAGGAAAAGCGGTGGCAGGATGTGCGGTCGCTCCTGTCGTCACTTCGAGACCGGGCGGGTGCTTTCAAGCGCGATCTCGCTGCCTGAACATCCGCGCCAGCTGTCGTGGTGGCGCTGCTGATCCGGCTTGGCGCGCGCACAGAGGCTCTTGCTGCCGAGACGCGCTGAGGCCCTAGCTGATCTCACTCATCCAGTGCAAACACGAATAGCGAGAGCCCCGACACCGTTGCGATGTACTGGCGGTTACCGATGCGGTACGACATCGGGCCGCTGTTGATGGCCGCGCCGAGATTCTGTTTCCAGAGCAGCGTTCCCGTCCGCGCGTCGAGTGCCTGGAAATAGCCTTCCCTTCCGCCTGTGAACAGCAGATTCGATGCGGTCGTCAGGATGCCGCTGTCGGTCACGTCCGTCATGTTGAACTTCCACTTCTGGTCGCCCGTCGCGGCATCGAGAGCGATAACTGCGCCGTGACCGGCTGCCTCGGTCCAGATGTTGATCGGTGCGCGCGCAAGGCCGGGCGCCCCTGGCACTGGCCCGAAAGGCCGCGGACCTCCTCCCGTGAAGTTGCGTCCTTCCTTGTATTCGACAGGCGACGGTCCATAGATGCTCGCGTAGTCTTCCCAGGCGGAGACGTAGAAGAGACCAGTGCGCGGGCTGAACGACGGCGAGTACCAGTTGGTGCCTCCCTGGTTGCCTGGATACGTGGGTTGGCCGGGCGGCTGCGGTGTCTGGATCGGCCGGCCGCGCTCGTCGAATTCGCTCATCCAGTTCACCTTCACGAAGGGGCGGCCGAGCAGGAACCGTCCCGTCGCGCGATCCAGCGCGTAGTAGTTGCCGTTGCGATTGGCCCAGACCAGTGCGTTGATGCCGGTTCTGCCCCAGTTGTCGACGAGCACCGGAACCTGGACGGAGTCGTAGTCGTAGACGTCGTGCGGCGTGAACTGGTAGTGCCACCTGAGCGTGCCGGTATCGACATCGAGTGCCACCACCGAGTCGGTATAGAGGTTGTCGCCAGGCCGCTGTCCGCCCGCGTAATCAGGTCCGACGTTGCCTACGCCCCAGTACGTGAGATTGAGCTGCGGATCGTACGAGCCGGTCATCCATATCGATCCGCCGCCGTGTTTCCATGCGTCGGGATCGCAGAACCCATCGGACTTGGGAGGACAGGCTTCCCACGTCTCGTGTCCCTTCTCACCGGGGCCGGGAATCGTGTAGAAGCGCCACGCTTCCTTTCCGGTATTGACATCGTATGCGGCGAGGAAACCGCGAATCCCGTACTCCCCTCCGCCGACGCCGACGATGACCTTGTCTTTCACGACCAGCGGCGCATGCGTGATCGAGTAGCCCGACGTCGTGCTCGCCACCTCGGTCTTCCAGATCTGACGCCCGCTCTTGGCCTCGATGGCGATCAGGTTCGCGTCGAGCGTGCCCATGAAGAGCGTGTCGCCGAGGATCGCGACACCACGGTTGTTGGCGCCGCAGCAGACGATGCGATTGGGGTTCGGGGTGTAGCGATAGATCCAGAACGCGCGGCCGGTCACCGCATCGAGTGCGACGACGTCATTCGGCCGCTGCGTGATGTACATGACGCCGTCGACGACGAGCGGTGTCGTCTGCCAGTTGCCCGCGACGGGCGACTGATACACCCATTGCAGCTTCAGATTCTTGACGTTGGCCGGGGTGATCTGGTCGAGAAGGCTGAAGCGGTGACTCTGGTAGTCGCCGGAGTATGTCAGCCAGTTCTGCGGCTCCGAATTGGCGGCGGCGATGCGCTGGGATGTCACCTGTCCGTGCAGGCGCAGCGACAGGAGGCCGATCAGCGCGGCCACGTAGCACGGGATGAGGCGTCGACTGCGGGTCATCATGACGGCCCTTTCAAGGAGAGCAGATAGCCGAGCAGGTCGGATAGCTCCTCCGTGGTCAGTGTGCCCTTGTAGGACGGCATCGGCGAGGTCTTCACGATTGTGAATTCCCGAAGGTCGGACTTCAGCACGGAATGGAGACGCTCGCGGTCGTCCATGACCTGGATGCTGTACGTGTCCTCATTGAGGCGCCTGCCGTTGATGACCGTCCCATCCTTGGTGACGAGACGCACAGGACGGTTGACCGGCATCATCTGGCTGGTCGGCTCGACCAGCGAGCGCTGAAGAGAGCCGGCGCTTCGCACCGATCCGATATCGGTCAGGTTCGGACCGACGTGCGAGCCAACGCGGCCGACACGGTGGCATTTCGTGCAGCTGCCTTTGCCCTCGAACACCGCCCGTCCCTGAGCGACGTTGCCGGCCTTCACGGTGCCGGCGTCGAAGGAATTCATGTTGCGCAAGTAGGCGATGATGCCCGCCATGTCGGTGTCGTCGAGGGCAAACGGCGGCATCCCGGCGGTTGGCGACCCGGCCCTGATGAAGCCCGCGAGATCGCGATCGGTGATGGCGTTTCGGAACGTGCCGCTGCGCAAATTGACGCCACCAATGCCGTCGCCTTGAGCGCCGTGACAGGGGGCGCACCGCGCGCTGTAGAGACCCGCACCGAGTGCGATATCGACCTCGGGATATTGGCTGTCGTGGAGCTGCGCTCCTTGCTGCGACGACACGGCCGTCGAGCCGCCCACCGCTAAGATGATCACCAGGAACGCGACGGCAATGATTTTCTGCATAGTCGTTCCACCGGGGTGACACTATCGGCGTTCAACGGTGGGGCTGTCAAACAACTGCTGCCGCCCCTGCGAACCTCAGCCGATACGCGGATGTTACACTCGAAAACGTGCGAGTTCGGCGACTGATGGGCGCGGTGATCGTAGCCATTTGCATCGGGGTTCCGGCGGTGGAGGCCTTCGATCGCTGGGACCAGACGCTCGCTGATGGGAACGACACGGAGGCCAACGTCGTCGTGGCTGCCTTGTGTGTCGGCTTGGCGCTGTCCGCCGTTCACACAAGTGTGAACCTGTTGCTCCGAGCGTTGCGGAGTGCCAACGGGCATACGGACGCGAGGTCGATCACCGTCACTCAGGCTGTTCGTGCCAGCGTCGCACAACCGGTTCCTACCTGCAGTCCTCCTGTCCCGCTCCGACTATAAAACCCGTCCCATCGTCGTTCTAAGTGAGTCGCCGGTCGTCGTCCGCCCTTTGACGTAACGACGCAACCGGTCGAATCGATTCGCATGGCAGGAGACGGGTCATGAACGGTTTCATACGCCATCTATATTTCGTCTGCATCCTGATTCTGGGCGCCGCGAGTTCCCTTCGGGCGCAGGTCCTGAGCGATCTTGGCGACCCACTCGCGGGGTCGCTTGCCGCTCGTGTCGCCGACGCCGGGCAGGTGGTGACGAAACCGGAGGGCCCGCCGCCGACCCCACGGCACACCGGTATCATGGCCATGATCAAGGATCTCGGGCAGGACGTGATTCATCTGCCGTCCAAGGAGAATCTCTTCTGGGCCGGCGTTGGCGGAGGCCTCGCGCTCGCGGTACATCCCGCCGACGACAACGTGAATGAATCGCTCGTGAACAGTGACTTCGCGCACGACTTCTTCCTGCCCGGGAAGTATATCGGCAGCCTGCCAGTACTGCTGGGGGCGGCAACGACGACGTATATCGTCGGACGGGCGAAGGACCAACCGAAGGTATCCCACGTCGGGATGGACCTCATTCAGGCACTCGCCGTCAGCGAGCTGGTGACGCAAACCCTCAAGTTTTCGACGAACCGGGAACGGCCTGATGGCAGCGACCACAGGTCATTTCCCTCGGGCCACGCTGCCGATACGTTCGCATTCGCCACTGCGCTCGAACGCCACCTCGGGTGGAAAGGCGCCGTGCCTGCCTACATTTTTTCGTCGTACGTCGCGATCTCACGCGTGCCTGCCGATCGACACTGGCTCAGTGACGCCGTTTTCGGCTCGGCTGTCGGGATCATTGCCGGCCGAACCGTCACTCGACACGGACGCGACTTTCCCGTCGCCGTCGCGGCAGTGCCGGGAGGTGCCGCGATCGTGTACGTGCACCGCCCGCGCCTCGCGACAGTGAACGAAGGGCGGACGGAATGAGGTTCGCGCGGTCGCGGTATGTCGTGGCCGCAACTCTCGGGCCGCGACTGCCCTCGTTTCACTGCGCACGTACGCAAAGCTGACGTGAGAGTTGTTCAAGGAGTACGAGTATCTCGCCCGCACGCGGTCCGGCACGCGAGTTGCCCCGCGTGCGTCGGGCGATGAATCTCCTGCTGAAGGAACTCCGGCACAACCCGCTGCTCTGGCTGCTGGTTTTTGTGCCGGCGCTCTTCGTCGGCGAGTCGATGGCGCCCGATGCGCACACGCTCCTGTTTGTGCTGTCGGTGCTCGCCATCGTGCCGCTCGCAGCGCTCCTCAGTCATGCCACCGAGTCGGTGGCGGCCAAGACGGGGGACACCGTCGGCGGCCTCCTGAACAGCACGCTCGGGAACCTGACAGAGCTCGTCATCGCCATCGCGGCGCTGCGCGCCGGCCAATACACGCTGGTCAAGGCCTCGATCGCTGGCGCGATCGTCACCAACACCTTGTTCATGTTGGGCGCCTCATTCCTGCTCGGCGGGCTCAAGTATCACGTGCAGGAGTACAACCGTGTCGGCGCGCGGCTCCAGGCCGGCTTGCTCTTTCTGGCGACTGTTGCCCTGCTGATTCCTTCCGCCGTCACCGCTGTCGATTCCGCATCGCTGACGACGTTCGTGCATGCGCTCAGCGTGGCGCTGGCCGTGCTGCTCATCGCCGCGTACGGATTGGGCCTGGTGTTCTCGTTGAAGACGCATCGCGAGTTCTTCGGCAGCGAGGAACATGGGGACGGCGACGAGGAACCGTGGCCGGTGGGACTGGCTCTGGTCACGTTGGCCATCGTGACGGTCGTCGTCGCGCTGGTCAGCGAAGTGTTCGTCGAATCGGTGCAGGAGGCGGCGGTCGACTTCGGCATGACTCCCGCGTTCGTGGGCTTCATCGTCGTGGCGCTGGTCGGCGGCGCGGCGGAAATGGCCTCCGCATTTTCCGGCGCGCGCAAGAACCGGCTCGATTTGAGTGTCGGAATCGCGCTCGGGAGCGCGTCGCAAATCGCACTCTTCGTGGCGCCGGTGCTCGTGCTGCTCAGTTATGTCCTCGGTCCCACACCGATGGACCTGCAGTTCTGGCCCGGGGCGGTCGTGATGATCCTGATCGCAACGATGACGGCGTCGCTCTTGACCAGCACCGGGCGGTCGGCCTGGTTCGTTGGCGTGCTGTTCCTGATGGTTTACCTGATCTTTGCGATGACGCTCTATCTGCTCCCACCCCGCGCCGCGTAGGGCCTGCCTCCTTTTTCCAGTCGCACAAGTTCATTGATTGTTCATGAACCAGTTCGTACGATTGGCGCATGGGAGATGTGCCGATGCCATCCAAGTCAGAGATCGACACCTTGTTCGCCGCGGCGCGGACCCACGTCGAGGACTTCAATTTCGGCGAAAATACGGCCGCGGTCTTCGACGACATGCTCGATCGCTCGGTTCCGTTCTATGCCGAGATCCAACGCATGCTTGGCGAGCTCGTGGCCGATTTCGCCGTCAGCGGCACCTCCGTCTACGACCTGGGGTGCTCCACGGGCAACACCTTCCTCGCCGCCGGCGCGAACCTGAGCCCGGATCTCGACGTGAAATTCGTTGGACTGGATTCGTCCGCAGAAATGCTTCGCAAGGCTGGCGAGAAACTCACCGCCGCGCGGTTCCCGTGGTCGTACGAATTGAAGCTCCAGGATCTGAACGACGGGCTTCATGTGGAGAACGCGTCGGTGGCGCTCATGATCCTGACGCTGCAGTTCGTTCGTCCGCTGAACCGCGAGGCGGTCATCGCGGGCCTGCACGCGGGACTGAACCATAATGGCTGCCTGCTGCTGGTCGAGAAAGTGCTGGGTGAGCATTCCACGTTCAACCGTCTGTTCATCGACCACTACTACGAGATGAAACGCCGCAAGGGCTACAGCGACATGGAAATTGCGCAGAAGCGCGAAGCACTGGAAAATGTCCTCATCCCCTATCGTCTCGAAGAGAACAAGCGGCTGCTTCGCCACGTCGGATTTCAACACGTCGATGTCTTTTTCAAGTGGTACAACTTCTGCGGCATCCTTGCCATCAAGTGAGCTGAGCGTTCCCGCGCGCCTCGGGAACCTGATCTTCCGGGGGCGCGACGCGCTGTTTCCGATCGTGCTGCTGACGCTGGCGTTTGGCACCAAGCCACATATTGCCGGCGGTTCGCACAGCGTCGATCACCTCGTCGACATCGCCGGGGTGCTCGTGGTGCTCACCGGGCAGTTGCTGCGCGTGATGGTGATCGGTCTCGTGTACATCACGCGCGGCGGACAGGATCGCCGGGTCTGGGCCAACACGCTCGTCGACGGCGGCATGTTCGGCCACAGCCGGAATCCGCTGTACTTCGCGAACGTGCTGATCGTCCTGGGGCTGGCCATCGTCCACAATGGGCCGGCGATGTATCTGATTGGCGTTCCCCTCTTCATGGCGGCGTACTTCTGTATCGTCAAAGCCGAAGAGCACTACCTGCACGGCCGCTTCGGCGATGCCTACGTGGATTACTGCCGTCGTGTGCCGCGGTGGATGCCTTCGCTGCGTGGGCTCTCCAGGACGATGAGAGAGACGCAGTTCGACTGGATGAGAGTCCTGCGCAAGGAATACGGGACGCCCTTCGCGTGGGCGAGCGGCCTGCTCATCCTGCTGGTCTGGGAGCACTCCGCGCCAGGTGCGTCGCCGCTCGGGCGCCTCGAATTGAGCATCATCGTCTCGACCTGGATCGTGCTCGCGATCGTGTATCTCGTCGTGCGCACGCTGAAATTGAGCGGACGCCTCGGTACCGCCTGATCGCTCGAGGCGGGTCTGAAGACCCGCCTCTACCTGCGGCATACTCAAGACGGGAAACAATCGGTGACGGGTCTTCAGCAACTGGTGTTGCTCGCCTTGCAGGCGAGCGTCTTCTGCATCGTCTTTGGCTTCGGCCTGAAGACGACGGCTCAGGATCTCGTGAGCCTGTTACGTCGCCCGCTGTGGCTCGCGAAGGCGCTCGTGGCGGTGTTTGTCCTGATGCCGCTCGTCGTTATCTTGCTGTCCCGGCTCTTCGATCTTCGTCCGATCGTGGAGATTGCGTTGATGGCGCTCGCCATTTCTCCAGTCCCTCCACTGCTGCCGCAGAGGCATTCCCAGGCCGGCGGCGCCGCACATCACGCGCTTGCACTCGTGGCCAACTTTTCGCTCTCTGCCATCGTCACGGTGCCGCTCGCGCTCGAAATCCTGGAGCACGTCTTTGCGCGCCCGTTGTCGATGACGCCGGCCGCCGTCGCTCGAATTGTGTTCATCTCGTCGCTGCTGCCGTTGACGGCAGGAATGTTCGTGCGTGCGGCATTGCCGCGACTGGAGCCAGCAATCGAAAAAGCCGTCACGTTGATCGCACGCGTCCTCTTTCCCGCGGCTGTGCTTGCGCTGATCGCGTTCACGGCTCCGGCCATGTGGGCGTTGATCGGTTCCGGCACTATCGCCGCGACGGTGATCTTCGTGGTCGCCGGGCTGGCGATCGGCCACGTGATGGGCGGACCGGACGCCGGCGATTCCCGGGCTCTCGCTTTGGCGACGGCGTACCGCCATCCGGCGCTCGCGGCCTCGATCGCGGCCGCGAATTTCCCCGGCGAACGCTTCGGCGCCGCGATCGTGCTCTATCTGCTTGTCGGGCTGATCGTGGGACTACCTTACCTCGCGTGGCAGCGGCGGCTGACCCAGCGGGCGGCCGCAGAATCCGGTTCCACTGCCAGGACCTAGCCTGTGGTGCTGGCGAGAGCGCTTGGCACGAGGGGCATGACCTGGCCGGCTCATACCGCGTGGTCACCACGCACCAACGCTTGCAATTTTCGCGCATTGCGCGTGTGCCGCCTCGCGGTGCAAGATCCCCTCACCTATCTGCGCGAACGGGCGCCGGGCCATGTCCGAATCCGATCCTTCGTCTGCCCCCACACCAGGCTGGGCCGGGCCCGACCCGATCATCGATCGCGAAGCGCTCGACCGGCTGTTCAGCGTCACCTATGAAGAGTTGCGCCGCCTCGCGTCGCAAGTGAAGCGCAGCGACTGGGCCACGAGCATCAGTCCGACCACGCTGGTGAACGAAGCGTGGATGAAGCTCGCCGCGTCCCCGGCGTTTCGCTCGACGTCACCACTGCACTTCAAACGGATCGCGGCGCGCGCGATGCGTCAGGTTCTCGTCGAGGCGGCGCGCCGCCGCCACGCCGCCAGGCGCGGCGGCGAGGACGCGATGTTTGTGACGTTCGACGAATCGATCGGCCACAACGCGGCGGCGGCCCACGATCTTCTGGCGCTCGACTCGGCGCTCGAGGACCTCGCGCGAATCAACCCGCGCCAGGCGGCAATGGTCGAATGCCGGTACTTCGGCGGCCTCGACGTCGCCGAGGCGGCGGCGCTGCTGGAGGTCTCCGAAGCGACCATCCATCGCGACTGGCGCGCGGCGAGAGCCTGGCTCGAGGAGCAGATCGTGCGGACGCGTGATCGATCGTCGTAGGGGCGGGTCTTGAGACCCGCCGATCAGCTGACTGGAGATCCGCCGAGTCGGAGTCGACCTATGGACAGCAAGCGTTGGGAACGCATGCAATCGCTCTTTCACGAGGCGGCCGATCGTCCGCTCGACGCGCGGACCGAATTTCTGAAACAGGCGTGCGCCGGCGACGATCTGCTCTTCGCCGACGTCTCGGCGATGCTCGACCGCGATGCCAGCCGTTCCTCGCTGCTCGATCGTGACGTGGCCGATATGGCAGGACGGGTCATCGGCGACGGCGTCCCCGAAACGCTGGCCAGAGAGATGTTCGGCCCCTATCGCCTGACGCGGCTCCTTGGCGAGGGCGGCATGGGCATCGTCTGCCTGGGCGTCCGCGACGATCTGCAGAGCGTCGCGGCGATCAAGATCCTCCGCGATGCCTGGATCTCGCCAGCGCGGCGCGACCGTTTCGCAAGCGAACAGCGGATCCTCGCGCAGTTGAACCATCCGTCGATCGCCAGGCTGTACGACGCGGACACCTTGCCGGGCGGAACCCCCTGGCTGGCCATGGAATACGTCGAAGGCGTGCCGCTCACCCGCCACTGCCGTGCCCGTGGCGCTTCGATTGCCGATCGTCTTCGCGCCTTTCGGAACGTCTGCGAAGCCGTCCAGCACGCGCACCGGCACATGGTGGTGCATCGCGATCTCAAGCCGTCGAACATTCTCGTCACCGCCGACGGGCACGTGAAGCTGCTGGACTTCGGCATCTCGCGTCAGCTCGATGCCATGGATCGCGTCGCCGACCCGACGACGACCCTGGTGCGGCACTTGACGCCCACCTACGCCGCGCCCGAACAGATTCGCGGAGAAGCGACAACGGTCCAAACCGACGTCTACGCGCTTGGCGTGATTCTGTACGAGCTGCTCACCGGCCGAATGCCGTTCGACCTCACGGGTCTCTCGCCGGCAAGAGCCGAGCAGACGTTGCTGGAAGACGAGCCGCCGCGACCTTCGCTCGCCGCTCGCCAAACCGCGAACGGCGCTGACGGCGTGTCCGCCTCGGCCTGGAGCGACCTCGACGTCTTGTGCCTGGCGGCGATGCACAAGGACGCGTCGCGTCGCTACGGATCGGTCGAGGGCGTCATCCGCGACATCGATCACTACCTGGCCAACGAACCGCTGGAAGCCAGGCCCGATACGATCGGCTACCGCACACGGAAGTTCGTGCACCGCAACTGGCGGCCGGCGCTCGCCGTCGCCGTGGTCCTCACCCTCGCGGTCGTGCTCGTCGGCTTCTACACGGTGCGACTTGCCGCAGCTCGCAACGCCGCCGTCGCGCAGGCCACGCGCGCCGATCGCATTCAGCGTTTCATGCTTCGCCTCTTCGCTGGCGGCGAGAAAGAAGCCGGCCCAGCCGACAACCTCCGTGTCGTCACACTCATCGACCGCGGCGTCCTCGACGCGCGCACGCTCGATCGCGAGCCGCTCGTCCAGGCAGACGTATATCAGACGCTCGGCGGTATCTACGAGCGGCTGGGCAAATTCGACGAAGCGGACAAGCTCCTGGGAACGTCCATCGAGACGCGGCGGGCGCTGCTGCCGTCGAATTCGCCCGACATCGCAAAGAGTGTGACGGCGCTCGCACGGCTTCGCTCCGATCAAGCGCGGTTCGACGATGCGGAGAAGCTGGCGCGTGAAGGGCTGGCCACGGCGCGAGCCACGCTGCGGCCCGACGACCCGCAGATCGCCGATGCCACGGAGGCGGTCGGCGAGATTCTCGAACAGCGCGGCAACTACAGCCAGGCGATTGCCATGCTGGAGGATGCAGTGGCCCTTCGCTCGAAGCCAGGCGGTGACGCGTCCGAATTAGCGGCTACCCTCTACGAACTGGCGAACGCCAATTTCTATGCCGGCCATCTCGACATGTCGGAATCACTGAATCAGCGCACGCTGTCGATGCATCGCGAGCTGTTCGGAGACGCACACCCGCTGGTCGCCGAAGACTTGATCAACCTGGGCGCCATCGAGTACGAGCGCGGCCGTTTCGTCGACGCAGAAGGTTTTTATCGCAAGGCACTCGAGATCAATCGCAGCTGGTACGGAAAAGACAGCTTCCGCACCGCGTCGAATCTCACGATGCTGGGACGCTCGCTCACCCAGGAGAAACGGTTCGACGAGGCCAACGCGCTCTTGAGCGAAGCGCTGGTGATCCAGGAGCGGGTGTTCGGCAACGTCCACCCGCGCGTCGCCTCGGCGCTCAACGATCTCGGAAACGTGGCGATGGGGCAGGAACGGTTCGACGACGCCGAGCGCCATTTCCGGCGCATCGGCGAGATCTATCGATCGGTGTACGGCGAGAAGCACTACCTCGTCGGAATCGCGACGTCAAACCTCGCGGGGGTGTACATGGCGCGGCGCGACTTCACCACCGCCGAGAAGATGTACCGAGCGGCCGTGGCAACCTTTACCGACACGCAATCACGTGATCATCTGAACACCGGCATCGCCCGCATCAAGCTCGGTCGCTCGCTGCTTCGTCAGGGCCGCGCAGCGGAAGCCGAGGTCGAGTCGAAGGCTGGGTACGATATTGTCTCGAAGCAAACGGCACCGACGGTGAGCTGGCTCAAGACCGCGCGCGAGGATCTCGCCGCGGCCTACGACGTTCTACATCGTCCGGAGGAGGCGGCCCAGTACCGCGCTGAAGCGGCACGTCTCGAGCAAAAATAAATTTCACCGAGCCGCCCCACCCATGACAGTTTTCTGGTCCCTCCTGCGCAATGGTCGTTCAAGCAGCAGACAGCTGCCAGCCACACGCAGGAGACATCGTCATGGGCCTGATGCCAGCGGGACCGCATAGCCAATTTACGAGGCTCGACAAACAGAGCGTCATCGGAAGCCTGAAAGCCTGCGGCTCGCGCGATCCGGATGTGCTGTTTGCCCAGAAACAGCAACTCGTCTCGCCCGCCAAACAGCTGAAGCTGCTCGGCTACATCTGTCTCGCCGGGGGCGCGTTCTTCACCGTGACCGTGATCCTCGCCATCGCCGGCATCCCGCTGATGATCTTCGGCTGGTGGCTCCAGCGATTCGGGAAATCCAACATCCGGACGGTTGACGCCGCGTACGATGAATTCCTGGTCTCGGCACACTTGTGAGCGACGGCTCACTGAATCGAGGACGACGATGAGAGGGGTACTTGTTCCGCTGATGCTCCTCGCGGTGACAGCGGCCGTCAGCGCGCAGTCTCCCACGCCTCCGAAGACCGGCGCTGGCCGAGCGGCTGCGCCGGTCGACGCCAACGGATTCAGGATTGGCGACGTGGTCGAGATCAACACCGGACAAGGCTGGATGAAAGGCACCATCCTGTCTGCCAACGGAAACGTCTACCGAGTTCGCTCGCAGATCGGGATTGACACCACGAAACTCTACCCAGACGAGGTGCGCCGTATCGGTCCGCTCACGTCGAAGGACCGTGCGGCCGGTCAGTACAACTTGCACGACGCGGTTCAGGTCAACGTCAACGGCGCGTGGGTGGACGGCGAAATCATCACCACACTCGGCTTGGAGTATCAGGTGCAACTTCCTGATCGGCGGACCGTGTGGGCGAACGCGCAGACTATGCGACCCGGTACCGCCGCAGCCAAGCCGGCCGCGCCGAAGTCTGGCGCTCCGCCGAAGCCCGGTCTCACGAGTTGCGCCGGGAAGATCGAAGGCCGTTATGCCACCACCGGCGGCTTCGGAACCTTGACGATCGTATTCCGCGCGGGCAAGGCGATCATGCGGGACGGATCGGGCGCCGACGACCCGGAGCTCGAATGCTGGATGGGCGGCGGCCGGGTGTTCCTGCACAAGCCCGGTGAACCGGCCAGTCAGGACATGCCGCTCGACATCAACGATGACGGCACGTTGCAGTCGCCATTTGGCGAGCTGAAAAGAAAGGGCAACCAGTGAACGGCCTCAGCAAATCGCTCGATCATGCCTGATGAGGTTGCGGGCTCCGATGATTTGGCGGCCCACACGCCGCCAATGACGCCAAAACGTGTGTGCACAACGATACAGACAGGCCTTCCGGCTTCGAAGACGATCAATTCGCGGAGCCAAGTTCCGCGTGGTCGCAACGTTGCGGTCGGCTTTCTTCTGGAGCAGAGAACAAGACGGCAGCCGCCATCGGGACCGGCTTGGACGGCTACAACCGCACTCAGAAACGCATCATGGCTGACGACGTCAGCGAGATGCTCCGCGCGTGGAGCGACGGCGACGAACGGGCGCTCCACGGCTTGACGCCGATCGTCTACGCGGAGCTCCGCCGGCTTGCGCACCGTTACATGAGGTGTGAGCGGCCTGATCACAGTCTCCAGACAACCGCGCTGGTGAATGAAGCCTACATACGACTCGTCGACTACAAGCGGATGCGATGGCAGAATCGGGCGCACTTCTTCGCCGCGTCGGCACAATTGATGCGACGGATTCTGGTCGAGCACGCACGACGTCATAACCTGAAGCGGGGTCGAGGCGTCCGGCACGTCTCATTCGACGAAGCTGTCGTCGTGAGCGCAAATCCCGGCGTCGACCTCGTGGCGCTCGATGACGCGATGAAGGCGCTCGCGCGCGTCGATCCCCGCAAGGTGCAGGTCGTCGAAATGCGCTTCTTTGGCGGTCTCAGTGTGGAAGAGACCGCCACGGTGCTCAAGGTCTCGCCGGTCACTGTGAGACGCGACTGGAGCAGCGCCAAGATCTGGCTCTATCGCGCACTCACCGGTGAAACCGACGATGGACTTGAATCATTGGAAACAGCTCGATAGCCTGCTCCAGTCCGTGCTGGAGTGCCCGCTCGAGGAGCGCGACGCGTTTCTCCGGCGAGCCTGCGCAGGCGACGAGCCGCTGGAGCGCAGGGTGCGCGTTCTGTTGAGCACGGAAGCGGGGGCGAAATCTTTCCTCGAACGTCCGGCTATCGAAGTGGCCGCTCTATCACTCGTCAGCGAGCAGAACGAGAACGCGCCGGAGCACACTGATTCCCCGATCGGCCAGACGCTGTCCCACTACCGCATCGTCGAGAAGCTCGGCGGCGGCGGAATGGGCGTCGTGTACAAAGCGGAAGACACCCGGCTCCATCGCTTCGTCGCGCTGAAGTTCTTGACGGACGAACTGGCGCGCGATCGTGAGGCGGTCAGCCGGTTCCAGCGCGAGGCTCGAACCGCGTCCGCGTTGAATCATCCCAACATCTGCACCATTCATGACGTCGGCGAGCAGGACGGCCGTTCCTTCATCGCCATGGAGTATCTTGAGGGCTCCACGCTGAAGGAAAGCATCGCCGGCCGTCGCGGTTTGGACGTGGACACGTTGCTGACGCTCGGCATCGAAATCACCGATGCGTTAGATGCGGCGCACAGCGCCGGCATCATTCACCGTGATATCAAGCCCGCGAACATTTTCATCAGCCCACGCGGGCACGCCAAGATCCTGGACTTCGGACTGGCCAAGTTGGGACGCCTCATTCCGCACCCCGCTGATTCGCCGACGGTGAGCTCCTCCGCGACGCACGGCGGTATCGTCCTCGGGACGGCGGCGTACATGGCGCCCGAACAAGCTCGCGGCGAGATGGTCGATCACCGGGCCGACATCTGGGCGCTGGGTCTTGTGCTCTATGAGATGGCCACGGGAACGCGTCCGATGGCTGCAGTCCGGCTCTCGGTTGAGCAGTCTCCCGGCTTGGAACGTATCATCTCGAAGTGTCTGGAGGCGAACCGCGAGCTCCGCTACCAGCACGCGTCGGACATTCGCACCGACCTTCAGCGTTTGACGAGGGACACCGGCTCGGCGTACATGACCCGCGGCGGGACGGCCGCACTCGCCACCGCGATTGTCCAGCGCTGGAAGGTGATTCTTGCTGCGGCCGCAGCGGTGCTGACGCTCTCGCTCGCAGGGCACGTCTATTTTCACCGCGCGCCGACTCTCACGGAGAAGGACACGATCGTCCTCGCCGACTTCGAGAACAGTACGGGCGATCCGGTATTTGACGAGACGCTGCGCCAGGGACTGTCCGTGCAGCTTCAACAATCCCCGATCCTCAGCCTTATTTCGGACCGGCAGGTACAGCAAACGCTGGCTCTGATGGGACAAGCGAAAGATGCGAGGCTGACCGCTCAGATCGCGCAGCAAGTCTGTGAAAGGACCGCAAGCGCCGCAGTTGTGGAAGGGTCGATTGCAAGCCTTGGGAGCCAATATGTACTGGGCCTGCGCGCCAGGAACTGCAACACCGGAAGCATCCTCGATCAGGAGCAGATCCAGGCGAAGAGGAGAGAAGACGTCCTGAACTCCCTGAGTGAGATCGTTCGTAGACTCAGAGCTCGGCTTGGTGAATCACTCGCCACAGTGGAAAAGCATTCGACGCCGCTTGCGGGTGCGACGACATCTTCGCTCGAGGCCCTGAAAGCGTACAGCACCGGCATGAAGTTGAACCTATCCGCCGGCAGCGCTGCGGCCATACCCTTGTTCCGCCGGGCGGTCGAAATAGATCCGAATTTCGCCATGGCACATGCGCATCTGGGGCTCAAATACAGCGATGTCGGAGAGTCGGTGCTATCGGCCGAGAGCACGA
>Ga0075433_10001057_pt1 | contig 19738 bp, 12 predicted proteins | sample RhiMethybrSRZTD2_FD_75299 | JGI IMG/M metagenome (GOLD analysis project Ga0075433, IMG submission 75299) | Populus rhizosphere microbial communities from Tennessee, USA - Rhizosphere MetaG P. TD hybrid SRZTD2 | ecosystem: Host-associated > Plants > Roots > Rhizosphere > Soil | place: USA... | reverse complement strand
GACGCTGCCCAATTTGAACGCCCCTTTAGCTTCCAACGATATGTCGGCTGTCTGGACCGGCAGCGAGATGATCGTCTGGGGAGGGCGGACCGGGATTTCCGGGAACATCATCTTGGATACCGGCGCTCGATACAATCCCTCGGCGGATGCCTGGATCCCCACCTCCCTCATGCGGCCGGCTTCCCGCGACAGGCACACCGCCGTCTGGACCGGAAACCGCATGATTGTCTGGGGGGGGTTCCGGCAATCCTCCCCCGCCTTCAACACAGGAGATCAGTACGATCCCGTGAGCGACACTTGGACCCCCACCTCGACGGTCAATGCTCCGATCGGCAGGCTCGACCATTCCGCCGTCTGGACCGGCAGCCGCATGGTCATCTGGGGAGGAAGCAGCGATGGATTCTCCCTTGTCCTCAGCTCCGGAGGCCGATACGACCCAGCGAGCGATACTTGGACTCCAACGTCCCTCGTCAACGCCCCGCAGGGGCGCAACCTCCCCACCGCCGTCTGGACCGGCAGCAAGATGATTGTCTGGGGCGGAGTGATTCCAGGAACTCCGACGTACGTCAACACGGGAGGCGTCTACGATCCTGGCTTGGACACCTGGAATCTCACGTCGACCCTCAATGCGCCCGAGGGTCGCGCCGGGCACGCGGCAGTATGGACGGGCAGCAGGATGGTCGTCTGGGGCGGCAACACCCTTGCTCCGCCCGGAAGTCCTGGTAAGTACCTGAACACCGGGGGACAGTACAACCCCATCTCCAACCAGTGGACGTCGACGTCGACCGCGGGCGCGCCGATAGCACGCACCTACCACGCCTTCGTCTGGACGGGGAGCCGGATGATCATCTGGGGAGGCCAGCCGGGAAACGCTAGGGGCTCGGTCTTCACGGGTGGTCGCTACGACCCGCTGACGGATCAATGGACCTCCATGTCTACGACCGGAGCTCCCCACTCCCGGCACCACCCCACCGCCGTCTGGACCGGCTCGCAGATGATCGTCTGGGGGGGCGTGAGCGAGGTCACCACCACCGTGAACAGTGGAGGAGTCTACGATCCTGCCCTCGACCAATGGATAGCCGCCACACCGTCCTCGGGCGCCCCCAGCGCTCGATACAGACACACCGCCGTCTGGACAGGCAGCCAGATGGTCGTCTGGGGAGGGAACATCGGTGTGGGTTCCCAGGACGGGGGACGACTCCGATTGGATCTCCTGCCCGAGGCGGATGCAGACCTGGATGGCTTCGGTGCTTGCGGCGGCGATTGCAACGACTTCGACGCTACCATCCATCCTGGGGCGACGGATGTCTGCAACGGGCTGGACGACAATTGTTCCGCCGGCGCCGATGAGCTCTTCGATACGGACCAGGACGGCTTCGCAACCTGCGGAGGCGACTGCAACGACTCCGCCCCTGCCGTCAATCCTAGCGCCACCGAGATCTGCGACCACATCGACGAGAATTGTAATTCCATCTTCGACGATGGGTTTCCTGATGTGGACGGCGATACCTGGGCCTCCTGCGTTGATTGCAATGACAGCAACTACTCCATCCATCCCGGCCAAGGCGATTCGTGTGACGGGATAGATAACAACTGCGACGGCGCTATCGATGAATTGGGGAATTCGCTTTGCCAACCATCCACCTGCCACCCGGGAATCTGCGGCGGGTTAGCCGGATGCCTGCCCTCACCGGTCGGGACGTCCTGCAACGACGGCAATCTGTGCACCCAATCCGACACCTGCAACGCGAGCGGATCTTGCGTCGGGGGGTCGCCGCTGGTCTGCCCGCCTCCGCCTCAGTGCTGGGCGACCAACAGCTGCACTCCCGCCACGGGGCTCTGCAATTACTCGAATCCCAAGCCCAATGGGACCGCGTGCAGCGACGGCAACTCCTGCACCATCGGAGATACCTGCGCGGTCGGCCTGTGTGAGAGCGGGCCGCTCAGGGACGCCGACTATGACGCCTATCCCGACGTCGCCTGCGGAGGACCCGATTGCAACGACTCCAACTCCCAGGTCTGGTCGGCCCCGATAGAGGTGATGAACTTCGCGCCGACCACGGCCAATCCAACGACCTTCAGCTGGAACAGCCAGCTCTATCAGGCAGGATTTGAGACCGTCTATGACCTGACCTCTGGAATCCTGGATGGCTCTGGCGGGATCAATTCCGCTTCGGCGACTTGTCTCCAATCTGGATTCGGCTCGACCAGCTACAGCGACCTCCGCGCGGATCCGGCCCTGGGAACGGGTTACTGGTATCTTGCCCGGGCGAAGAACTCCTGCGCGACGAGTACTTACGGAGCTGACAGCAACGGCACACCGCGATCCATTCCCGCATGCCCATGAAATGAAATCATCCGCCGCCCCGGCCAGGATAGATGGTGCCCCCGGCCGGAATTGAACCAGCGACGCATGGATTTTCAGTCCATCGCTCTACCGACTGAGCTACAGGGGCACATTCAAGGCGGGAAGCTTCGGCTTGCGAGGGGGCGAATCGTAGCAGGAACCTCGCAAGGGTGTCAAATAAAAGCGCTTAGATTCTCGCCGCAGGAGGCCGCGCGGGACGCTCGGGCTGAGTTACGGCCCGCTTGGATTTGTCTTCCTCCCGCGCCTCGCTCTTTGCCGCGATAGGCTCACCGGGAGCTGGGGGCTTCGCTTCGTCGCGGATCAGCCCCAGCTTGCGGCGGATTTTCATCTCGATGTCGCGGCAGAGATCGGGGTTGTCCTTGAGCAGCTGGCGCGCCGCCTCACGGCCTTGTCCCAGCCGGGTCTCCCCGTACGACAGCCAGGAGCCGGATTTCTCCAGCACGGTCTGGGCAACTCCCAGGTCCAGCACGTCCCCTTCGCGGGAAATCCCGTGACCGTAAATGATGTCGATCTCCGCCGACTTGAAGGGCGGCGCCATCTTGTTCTTCACCACCTTCACCCGGGTGCGGCTGCCGATGTCGGCATCCCCTTCCTTGATCGATCCGATGCGGCGGATGTCGATGCGCACCGAGGCATAGAACTTCAGCGCCCGGCCGCCGGTGGTGGTCTCGGGGCTGCCGAACATGACGCCGATCTTCTCCCGGATCTGGTTGATGAAGATGAGCGTGGTCTTGCTCTTCGAGACGATGCCGGTGAGCTTGCGAAGCGCCTGGGACATCAGCCGGGCCTGCAGCCCGACGTGAGAATCTCCCATTTCCCCTTCCAGCTCCGCTCGAGGCACCAGCGCGGCCACTGAATCGATGACCAGCACGTCCAGCGCGCCGGAGCGCACCAGCACTTCGGCAATCTCCAGCGCCTGCTCTCCGGAGTCGGGCTGGGAAATGAGCAGATTGTCGGTGTCCACGCCGAGCTTCTTGGCGTACTCGGGATCGATGGCGTGCTCGGCATCGATGAAGGCGGCCATGCCGCCGGCGCGCTGCGCCTCGGAGATCACGTGCAGCGCCAGCGTGGTTTTTCCGGAAGACTCGGGACCGTAAATCTCCACGATGCGCCCCCGCGGCATGCCGCCGATACCCAGCGCGGCATCCACCGAAAGCGAGGTCGTGGAGATGGTGGGAATGTTGGAGAGGACTTCCTTGGATCCCAACCGCATGATGGAGCCCTTGCCGAACTGCTTCTCGATCTGAGTCAGCGCCATGTCGATGGCGCGTCCGCGCTCCTTCAAGTCCTGGGACATCGCATCATCCTTTTCGGAAGTGGAGAATGCCTTGAAAATCGGGATTCGGTCGCATCTTAGGGGAGCGGCTCACCCCTGTCAAGAAGCCGGACACTGGCAAGATGCGGGCCAGGCGCGGGGTTCCAATCGAGCTTCGGAAGCGGCGCGATGAAGTGCGTGCGGCACAGGGGTTTGAGAAGCGTCCGGGAGTAGAATGAATGTGTTGGAATTCCCCACAGGGGATGGCGAAGAGTGTCCGGGGGTGAACAGCTCTGGACATTATTGTCCACCGGCGCGACACTCGAGCGCCATCCAGCGGCAAGGCAGTAAAGGGTCAATTTTTCTTGACTTTGGATGGATCGGCTCCTATATTACGCGAGTCTTTATTCAAGCCAACCCTAGAGGGCCTTGAAAGCATGCCACCTCAAAGACTTCTTCCCCTGGCAATCCTGCTGCTCGTCGGCACCGCCTCCTGCGCCAGCGTCGCTTCTCATTCAACCACCCGGCCCTCCTCGCCGGCACCCTCAGCCGTCGCCAGCGCTCCCGCTCCTTCCGAAGCGTCTGCCCTGCAGGCGACCTTGGAGGACGAGCCGGGACCAGCGCCCAAATCGACGGACAAGATCCAGGGAATCATCGATGCGATGCAGGACCAGTACAACGCGGGCCTGGATGCCCACAAGGCGGGGCGCTACGACGAAGCGCGCGATTACTTCGACCGGGCGGTGGAAACGGCGCTCAACTCCGACGTGCAGATCGATGCGGTACCCACCCTCAAGGCGGCCTACGAAGAGATGCTGGAGAACATCGACTCCCTGGAAGGGGATCTCTACCAGGACGGAGTGGCGAAGGGAGATGAGCCCCCGAAGGACGAGCTGAAGGACATCACCAGCTACCTGTCGCCGGAAGAAGCCGAAAAGGAACGCGAGAAGGTGCAGTCGGCATCCGGTGCGGTGGAGTACGACATTCCGGTCGTGCTCAACGACAAGGTACTCACCTTCATCGAAGCGTTCCAGACGCGCATGCGCGGACCGTTCGAGGCGGGACTGCGGCGCTCCGGGCGCTACCTCCCCATGATCACCAAGATTTTCCAGGAAGAAGGGCTGCCCACGGACCTGGCCTTCATGGTCCACCAGGAAAGCGCTTTCAAGACCAGCGCCTACTCACGCGCCAAGGCGAAGGGACTGTGGCAGTTCATCGCCCCCACCGGGCGAAAGTACGGCTTGAAAAGAGATCAGTGGGTGGACGAGCGCTCTGACCCGGAGAAATCGACACGCGCGGCGGCGAAGTACCTGAAAGATCTTTACGGCATGTTCGGTGATTGGTACCTGGCGATGGCCGCCTACAACGCCGGCGAGGGAAAGGTCGGTCGCGGCATGCAGCGCACCGGAGCCGATGATTTCTGGACCCTGGCGCAGCATCGCAAGGCGCTGCGGGTCGAGACCAAGAACTACGTGCCCGCCATCCTGGCTTCCATGATCATCGACAAGTCGCCCCAGGAATACGGCTTTCACGTGGAGCCCGTGCCGGAGCTGTTCTACGAGCGGGTGACTCTGGACTCGGCCACCGATCTGAAAGTGGCGGCGGATTGCGCCGGGATCAGCGTCGAAGAGCTCAAAGACCTGAACCCCGAGCTGCGCACCATGGCCACCCCTCCCTACGCGGAAGGGTACTCGTTGAAGGTTCCCGTCGGGCTCGCTGCGCCGTTCATGGAAAAATACGCGGCCGTGCCCATGGACCAGCGCCTGCGCTGGACTCCGCACGAGGTCAAGCGCGGCGAGACGCTCTCGATCATCGCCAGGAAATATGGCGTCAGCGTCTCGGCCGTCATGGCGGCCAACTCCATGAAGAGCTCGCATCGTCTGAAGCCGGGGCAAAGCCTGGTGATTCCGCTCTCCGGAGCCTCGCCGTTCAAGATTTCCCGGGATCAGCTCGACGAGGACGCGCCGACCTACGATCGGGGCGAGAAGGTGATTCACCGCGTTCGCCGCGGCGACACGCTTCAGGAGATCGCGCAGCGTTACCACACGACCGTGAGCAGCCTGCAACAGTGGAACCATATCTCCGGCTCGTCCATCCTTCCCGGACAACGCCTCACCGCCTACTATCGGACGGTGGCGGGTTCCACGCCGGTCGAGCCGGCTGAGCCGCAGATGGCGGTTTCGGCAAGCGGCGAATACAAGGTCCGTCGCGGGGATACGCTCTACAGCATCTCCCAGCGCTTCGGGATCACCGTGCAGCAGCTGCGGCAGGTGAACAACCTGGGACGCAGCTCGGTCATCAAGCCGGGGGATCGCCTCCGGGTGGTCTCGCAGGAAGAGACCGAAGGCTCGATGTCGCGCCCGTCCGGCCCTTCCTCCTCGACCAACGTGATCCGGTATCGCGTCCGGCCGGGCGACACCCTGGAGCAAATCGCCTCGCGTCACCGCGTGGAGGTTTCCGACCTGATGCGCTGGAACAGCCTCTCTTCACCGGATGCCCTCGTGGCCGGAAGCACGCTGAAGGTGCGCCTGAACTGATCGACGACACGAGTCGTCCCGTTCTTCCATAATCCTTCAAAACCCTTGACCGTCGTATGTTCCGCAAGCGCCGTCTCTTGACACACTGAATCGGCAGACGCTACGATGCCGTTGCTTCCTCACGGGAAGCGGCATGGAGAGCCGAGGGCCCAAAGCCCGGGCTCTCCTCTTTTTTTGCCCGGGAGCGAAGGAGCGAAGTGCTGGCCCGGGTGCTCAGCGGCGCCATCCTTGGCATTGAGGCTTCCCCCGTCTGGGTGGAGGTGGACCTGGCGGGTGGGCTCCCGGCGCTGAACATGGTGGGCCTTCCCGACACGTCGGTGCGCGAAAGCCGGGACCGGGTGCGATCCGCCATCCAGAACAGCGGCTTCTCCTTCCCACCGCGCCGCATCACCGTCAACCTGGCCCCGGCACATCTGCGCAAGGAAGGAACTTCCCTGGATCTTCCCGTGGCGGTTGGCATTCTCCTGGCTGCCGGAACCTTGTCTCCGGAGCGGGCGGAGCAGCTGTTTTTCGCGGGGGAGCTGTCGTTGGATGGGAGCCTGCGGCCGGTGAAGGGGGCCATCTCGCTCGCGCTGGCGGCGAAGGGGCTCGGCTGCCGGGGCATCCTCCTGCCGGAGTTGGTGGCGGGCGAAGCATCGGTGGTGGAAGGGATTCCGGTCTATCCGGTGCGCAGCCTCTCCCAGGTGGTGGCGTTTCTGTCCGGGGACGAGAACATCGAGCCTTTGGCCATGCTCGAATACTCCACCGGGAAAATGCCGGCCGCGGGGGAGGAAGATCTCCGGGATGTGGCGGGGCAGGCCGCGGCGCGGCGCGCTTTGGAAGTGGCCGCAGCCGGAGGGCATAACCTTTTGCTGGTGGGGCCGCCAGGGGCCGGGAAGACGATGCTGGCGCGGCGCCTTCCGGGAATCCTGCCCCCCTTGAGCCGGGAGGAGGCGGTGGAGACGACGCGCATCCACAGCGCGGCCGGGCTTTCGAGCCAGCCCGGGCTGATTCAGCGGCGACCCTTTCGTGCCCCGCATCATTCGATCAGCGGCGTCGGGCTTGCCGGGGGTGGCGCGATCCCCAGGCCCGGGGAGGTTTCGCTCGCCCATCACGGCGTGCTGTTCCTCGATGAGCTTCCGGAATTCAAGCGGGGCGCGCTCGAGGTTTTGCGTCTGCCGATGGAAGAGGGGAAGGTCATCATCAACCGTTCCCTCCTGACGCTGGAGCTTCCCGCGCGCTTCATGCTGGTCGCTGCGATGAATCCTTGTCCCTGCGGGCAGCTGGGGAGCGCCGGCCGCAGCTGCGCCTGCACGCCGCATCAAATCAGCGGCTATCGGGGGCGCGTGTCGGGGCCGCTGCTCGACCGCTTCGACATCCACCTGGAAGTGCCGCGCGTCCGGGCGGAGGATTTGGGCAGCCGCAACGGCACGGAATCCTCTGCAGCGGTGCGCCGGCGGGTCCTCGATGCGCGAGCGGTCCAGGCCCGCCGGTGTGCGCGGTTCGCAGCGCAACCTATCTTGCAGACTCCTGCCTCCCAGAAGAAGGAAGGACTTCCGCGCGAGAGATTCGCTCCGGCTACATACCCTTCAGAGGGCAACGGCCAGGTGACTGCTGTGCAGCCGAGCACCACTGGAATCATCGTTGGGATCGAAGGCGGGCAGAGCGGCGCTCCAGGCGGTCTCTCGCGCGGTGCCGGCGCAGGACAAGGCGCACGGTGCAATGCGGAGCTGACCACCAGCGAGATCCGCGATCACTGCGCGCTCGACGCCGCCGGCAAGCGTCTCCTCCACAGCGCAGTCGATCGTCTCGGGCTTTCCGCCCGCGCCTACCATCGAATTCTCAAGGTCGCGCGCACCCTGGCGGATCTGGCTGGAGAGGAAAGAATTTCCCAGCGCCACCTGGGGGAGGCGATTCAATACCGCCTGCTCGATCGGGCGGTGCGCTGAGGAATCCGGCAATGCTTTGGCGTGTGCGAAGGATTCAGCGGGGAGGGGCTGTTGCGACCTGCCATCGAAAGCTCGGGGTAGGTTGTTCGAATCGAATCGAAATTTCTAGCGCGGGCGCAGGAACCAGGAATTGACGTCGAAGCTGTAGGAGAGCTGCAGGGCCAGGGCGTGCCCTTCCGGATCGGCACCGAAGCTCTGCTTTCCGAGCTCGGTGCGGTAGGAGGTCTTCACGAGAAAGCCCGGGACAACCCGGAATCCGATGCCGGCTTCGAGGTCGTTGATCCGATCCTGCTCCGCGGTCCAGGTGGTGGCCCAGACCCAGTTGGCCACCGGCAGGTCGCCCCGCTCCCAGCGCATGGCTGCGTACCAGCGGGGCGAGAAGGTGTACTTGGGCTCCACGTACCAGGTCCGTCCCCAGGCGTCTCCCGTGGCGGGGACCTCTAAACGGGTCTGGGTCAGCTCGCCATTGAGCTCGAAATGCGCGCGACTGAACTGGACGTCCAGCCCCATAACCTTCTCATGGAAATCCCCCAGTGTTTTCCCCGGAAGCAGCCAGGCTTCCGAGATGCGGCTCAAGTAGGGTCCCTGGGTGAAATAGGCACCGATGCGAAAACCGGTCAGGGGCGTCACTCCGGCGGATACGGCCGGGCGGACGGCGGACTCAGTGGGGGAGTCGTATCCCTGATGCGTGAGCGGTCCGTCCAATGCGGCGGCCATGAAGTCGAAGCGCTTCACAGCGCCGCTGATCTGGATCCCCAGGGGATACGAAATCTCGTAATTGAGAGGTGTCCCGATGAGCGGGTTCTGGCTGGAGAAATAGCGCCTGGAGAAATTGCCGTACGGCAGGTACAGTTTTCCGGCCTGCAGGACCAGCCGTCGGGGTGCGTCGAACGAGTAGCGCAGGTAAGCCTGCTCGAGCCGGGTGTCGGTCTCCCCGGCTTCCGTCCCCGTCCCTCCCTCCACGGCTCCCAGAACGAATCCCTGAAGATTGTGCATGAACTCGCCGGCCGCCCAGAGCCTGACGCGCGCGAGGGAGGCGGTTTCTCCCTCATTGCGGCTCAGGGAATACGACGCCGGGTCGGTATACCAGATCTCCGCATCCGTCAGCCCCTGTACGAGCACGCGCTCCTCCGCGCGGTGGCTTCCCCATGCGAGCAGGAGAAGAGAGAGGAGCAGGCCGCCCGCTCCCAGGCGCCGGCGCGCGGTGGCGGGCGGCCTCCTGAATGGGAACCGGCGACTAGGCCGCACTGCGAAGCTCATCCAGCGTTTCTCGGACCGCTTGAACATAGTCTTCCACCGAGAAGGGTTTCATGAGATAGCGCCTGCCCGACTGCTCGAGGAACGCTCGCGTGCTTTCACTGGCTGAATCGCCCGTGACGAACAGCACCCGACGCAGGAGAGCGGGGCGGTTTTTTTCAATCCAGCGAAACAGCTCCTGCCCCGAGAAGCCGCCGGGGAGTTTCAGGTCGGAGATGATCAGCTGGTACTCCCGGCGCTGCAGCTGCTGCAGGGCCTCCTCGCCGGTGGAGACTCCCACTGCGGTCGCTCCGACCGAGGAGAGGATGGCCATCTGCAGCTCGAGAATGGTGTACTCGTCCTCCACCACCAGGACGGTGGCGGGAATGGAGGCCGGGCTGTCATGGGTCCGTGGGGCTGAAGCCTGGGGGAGAGGGCGTGGTGCTTCGGCCGTGGTCATCGGCAGAATGAGGGTGAAGCGCGCTCCGCCTTCGCCGCGGTTCTCCGCGACGATGCGTCCCCCATGTCCCTGCACGATGGCGTGGGTGATGCTCAAGCCCAGACCCGTTCCCTTGCCGATCTCCTTGGTGGTGTAGAAATGGTCGAAGACCTTACGCGGGTCCTTCATCCCGGGGCCGCCGTCCTCGAAGGTCACCACCGCCTGACCCTTCTCCTGGGTGGCGCGGATGCTCAGGGCGGTCTCGCGCGCGAACTCCTTCAGGGCGTCATAGGCGTTGTTGATCAAGTTGAGGAAAACCTGCTGCAGCTCGAGCTCATTGCCCTGCAGCACGAGCGAAGCGTTGGGAGGCTCCAGGCGCAGCTCGAAGCCGGCCGCGGAGAAATCGTGGCGGCGCAGGGCGACCGTTTCCCGCAGGAGCTGGTGCAGATCCACCGTCGTGCGTTGCCCCGTGTCGCGGTGCGCCACTTTGAGCAGGTTTCGCACCAGGCCGATGATCCGCTGCGATTCCTTCTGCATTCTCTCAAGCCTCTCGCGGATCGGAGCATCCAGGTGAGGGGAGCGCAGAAGGATATCGAGGTTCCCCACCACTCCAGTGAGCGGGTTGTTGATTTCATGCGCCGCCCCGGAGAGCATGCGCCCCAAGGACGCAAGCTTCTCCGACTCCTTCAAGCGCTCGACCCGGACCATCTCCTCGCGCGCGTGCAGCAACAGGCGCTTCTCGTGCTCCTGGAGCGAGTCCATCAGCAGGTGGTACGCCTGGTTCAGCGTTTTCACCTCGGCGCTGGACTCGGAGCCCTGGAATCGCAGCGAATGGTCGCCGGATTCCGCCACCGTGCGCACGAACGCCACGAACCGCTCCAGGGGATCCAGGACGGAGCGCGACACGCGCCAGGCCAGCAGTCCCGCCAGGAGCAAGGCCAACAGAGCGCACAGGGAGAGCGCCATGAGGATCGAGCGGCTCGCGGCCGTGAGATCCCGACCTAACGGCCTGAGCAGCACCAGAGTCGCGTCGTGCCCCTCGCGGTCTTGACCCAAGGAGAGGGACGCGCCCACGAATTCTTCGCCGGCCAGGGTCACGAGATTCCTGGAGGCTTCGCCGCTCGACAGGCCGGTGAGCATGGCCGACGGGGAGCTCTCCGCCGCCACGGTGGCTGGAAGCGTGGATCCCAGAACCTGGGTTCCCAGGGTCAACACGACGTCGCTCTGCAGCGTCTTGCGCATCTCGCCCAGGAACGCGGCGTCCATGCGAGTTCCGAGGGTGAGCGTGCCGATAGGGAAGTCCTGCAGCACGATGGGCACGCAGCCTATCTGGTAAGTCTGCGTCTCCAGCCGCAGGACGCCGAAGCTGGAGCTTCCGGAAAAGACCCCGGTCTCCAGCGCCCGGCGCACGAACGGGTTGAATGCGAAGGTCTGCGCGGAGGAGTGCAATGCTTCGGAAGCGGGGCTCGCGGCCAGCAGCGTCCCACGGGAATCGGTGATCACCGCCAGATCCTTGTCCAGCAGCTCGCGGATGCGATCCAGCTCCGTCTGGACGGTGGCCAGCAGATCGCCGCGCTTATCGGAGGAAGACGGGCTTTCCGATTCGTACGTCTCCATAGCCGCACGGAGCGTCGGGCTCTGGGTCATCAGGCGGGAGGTCCACAAGAGCTCGTCGAAGCTGCGCTTTTGCAGCGCGAGCACGGTTTTCTGGTTCTCGGCCAGGAGATCGGCGAGGTGGGAGCGCGTCTGCCGGCGGATCTCCACGCTCAACAGCGCAAAGGAGCCGGCCACGGACACCAGCGTGACCAGGGTGCCGAACAGCACGAGGCGGGTCCCGAGGCTCAGCCCGGCGATTCCGCGCAGCGAAAGCGCGCGGGTGTCGCGGGCGGCCGGGGCCTCAGTCACCGACGGGGGCATCTTCCAGCGGGATGGCGAAGTCCATGGCGGCCGCCTCTCCGGCGCGAATCACGACTTCGCGACGAATCGGCCGGGCTCGCTCATGCCACGCGGTGATGGTGTAGGTCCCGGACGGCAGCTGCGGGAATTGGAAGCTCCCTTCCGCATCGGGGGTCGTGAAGTAGGGATTATCCAGCACCAGAATGACCGCGCTCATGTCCGAGTGGATATGGCAGAAGACCTTCACCACCCCCGGCTCATCGAAGCGGACCGAGCGGGAGGCCCCGCTGGGGTAGCGACCCAGATCAAACGAGGCGGTCTTCGAGAGGGAGAAGACGTTGTGGTAAATGGGATCGCTGTTGGGAAAAACCACCGTGGAGCCCCGCACGATCGGCAGGATGTGCGGTAGGAAACTCTCATTCCTCTGTTCCATGGAAAAGGGCTCGGTAGGCGCGCGCTGTCCGGCGGTGTCGATAGCCGGTGATGCCAGATAGAGGACCACATTCTTGATTTCCTCGCCGGTGGAGCGGGAGGCGGGCGGGGTGGCGCCGCTGAGGTCAGGATAGAGGGTGAAGCGCATCCTGCGCGCCGTGAGACGTGGACCCAGGGTAACCGAGCCGTGCAGCGATCCCTGGCCGGAGGAAGCCTCGGGAGCCTGCCTGGGACCATGCTCCTGGGCGGCTGCGTCGAAGGCCAGCGTCAAAAAAGCGACGAGCACGGCCCCTGAGAGGAGCCGGGCGGAGGGGATCGGGAGGGAATAGCCCTGCAATCCGAGGCTTTTCATGACATTTCCCCGCTTCACCGCCGAGGAGAAACTCGGTGCGCTATGGAAATATAGGCGTGAGGAAGGGCTTTTCAATGCACTCCGGCGGCTCTGTTATACTCCCGCGCATTCCGATGGCCCGGTGAGGGAAATCCCCGATTGACTCCCCGCTCTCTGAAGCTCAGGCTGCTCTCCCTGGTCGAGATCCTGCTGACCTTGGGATTCCTGACGGACGCCGTGTCAGGAGCCCTGCTGCTGCCTTTCCAGGCGTTCGCCAATCCTCTCGGGTCGGTGCGGGCTCTGGCCGCCCTGACCCTGACTTCATCGGTTCTCCTGGCGCTGTTGATTGGGCTGCTGACCCGCCTGCGCGGCGAATCGGTGCGCGACCTGTGCCTGGGCCATGGGATCTCGCTGCGTCGCGAAGTTTTCCTGGGCCTGGGGCTGGTTCCAGTCATCTTCCTGGTGAGCTTCCTCATCAAATCGCTGGTTCATCACGCGCTCCCCGGGCTCTACAGCGGTGAGCGGAACGTCCTGGAGGAGCTGATGAGAAGCCCCGTGGATCTGGGACTTTTTCTCGTGGTGGCGATCGTCGCGGGAGGATTCAGGGAGGAGCTGCAAAGAGCCTTCATCATTCGCCGATTCGAGGCGGGCTGGGGGCCGGCGTGGCTCGGGGCCTTGTTGTTCGGGCTGCTGTTCGGCTATGGGCACCTGGTGCAGGGGAGGGACGAGGCGATCATCGCGGGTGTGTTTGGTCTGCTCTGGGGCGGGATCTACGTGGCCCGCCGCAATATCGTGGCGGCATCGGTGAGCCACGGCCTCTACGATGCGCTCGAGCTGATCCGCTACTACCTATGTGGACCGATGAGATTCCTTTGAGAAAGTAGCCGAGCATCGCGATCATGGCGAGGCGCGGGCCAGCCGCTCCCCCGGAGGCTCGACGAGAATCATCAGGAAGGGCCCGGCGCGCTGGGGAGCTCCCAGGTTCTCAGCCGAACCGTCGGGGGATCGCCTGACGAGCAGCGCCTGCACGATCCAGGGCCAGTCGATCACGGCTTCGATTCCCGCCTCTTGAATGTAGGGGACCATCCTTTTCTCCCGCAGCGCTCTCGCGGCATCCCCATTGACCACACCATCCAGATTGATCACCTGGCACTTCGAGAAATAACCGAGGGTGCCGGACTGAAAGGCGCCGGCGCGGCTTCCCGGGGAGAGCTGCGCGTCGAGAGCGGCAACTGCCAGCAGGTAGGTGCTCACATTGAGGTTCGGTTTGTGCTGCAGAAAGGCTCCAGGGACCTGGGCTGCGAAGACGATCAGATGGAGGCCGCAGGCGAGCAGGGCAACCTGGCGCAGACCGAATCGACGCAAGGCAGCGATGCCTTCTGCAAGACGATCCAGCGCCATCCCGGACAGCATCGTGGAGAACAGAAAGAGCGGGAAAAAGTAACGGGAAAACCACCACTGTCCCAAGGCGCCGAAGGCGTAGGCGGGAATCCACAGAAGCGTGGCGATTCCGGCGACGCGTGCGAACCCTTTCCAGGCTCCCTCGCCCAACCCGGCGCGGCGCCGGAGGGCGGCCAGATTGGCAAGCCAGAGGAATGCCCCGGCGACCACCAGGATCCAGCGTTGCGGGCCGAGCCAACCCATCAGCGCCGCGGGCGCCGTGAGGAGCGAGCTGGGAAAAAGCAGTGGCTGCTCCTGCATCGTTTGCAGGGCCTTGCGCAGGCTCCCCCAATAATAGAAGAAGGGGGGTGTCTCGGGGGGGAAGAAGAAGGCGGAGCGGGCGCCGAGGACGAATCGAGATCCGTAACACAGCGACAGGAAGCGTGTCGCGCGACCCGACTCCGGGAGGATCGCCCCGAAGCGGCAAGCCAGCCAGACCAAGTAAGGAATGAAAACCAGCGCCGCCACCAGACCCAGCGTCATGACGCTCTTGAGGCGCCGCGGCCCGGGAAACGGCAGACGGAGCAAATCCACCGAAATGGCTGCGGCCAGCAGGACGCCGTCGACGCGGGCCAGCATCGTCAATCCCAGGAGGGCTCCCAGAACCGCCAGACGCGGCGGATGGGGGTCGGAGCGAACTTTCCCGAGGTAATAGTCGAGGCTGGCGGCCACCAGCAGTCCGAACAACCCGGTTTCCAGGCCGTTGGCGCCGGTGCCGAGCAGTGCCGGAGAGAAGCTCCAGAGGAACAGGGTGAACAGCGCCGCCCGGTGTGAGGCGAAGCGCCGGACCATGCGGTAGAGGAGCCACCCCGTCAGGGCGCCGCACACTGCCAGCAGCGTGAGGGCGAGGTGGATCGGCAGGATCGGGTCCTGCGGGATGGCCCGGTAAAATGGAACCAGGAGCCAGGTGTAAAGCGGCTGGAAGCCCGAGGTGGGATGGAGTCCATCCGCGGTGGCTCCCGCCCCGCGCGCGAGGTTTCTGGCGATGCTGAAGCCGTAAAAGGCGTCATCGACCAGGGGGCCCCGCCGCGCCAGGTAATCGAAGGGTGCCCACGCCAGCCCCAATCGTACGATGAGCCCCGCTCCCAGGAGGAAGATCAGGGCTTTGCCGGGTGTGGATCGGCTACGCGGAGGGGCCGAAGTGTCCATCAGGGGTGCATTCCCATGAGTCGCGGAGGATAGCATCGCGCCCCGCAGAGTCACAAGACGCCGAGGCCCGGGATCGCCCGAAGTGCCCGATGGACGCTCTATTCAGGCCCCTATTGTGCTAACATGCCTCATCTACAAATTCTATTTCGTGTCCCGCACACCTCGCGACAGGCGGGATAATCGGAGGCTTTCCATGAGCAGGCGATTCGTCCCCGACCCGCGCTGGGCCCTCGTGCCAATTCTCTGTCTCACGCTTCCGGGGTGCAGCCAGGGCTCCTTCAGCGCCAGCGTGAACAACGGCAATGGGACCGTCAACGTCTTTCTGACGGACGCTCCGCTCGATCTGAGCGGAGTGACCAGCGTGAATGTCACCCTCACCGGCGTGGTCCTCTTTCCGGAATCCACCGAAACCACCGGCGGCATGGGCAGCCTCACCGCAAGCGTCGATCCGATGACTCCGGTGGTCATCGTATCCCACCCGTCCACCTTCGACCTCCTGAAGCTCACCGGGGGGGCGACCACCCTGCTGGGCACCGACGAAGTTCCCGCGGGAAAGTACGCGCGCATCCGGCTCGAGGTTTCCAGCGCCGAATTGGTCTACCAGGACGGCACCGTGGCGCCGCTGAAAATCGAAGCCGGCAAAGTCGACGTGCCCATCCAGTTCGACGTGACCCAGGACCAGACCACCGGCGTCGTGCTCGATTTCGACGCGGCGGCCTCGGTGCAGGTCAACAACACCGGGAACGAGCAGCTCATCCTGAGGCCCGTGGTTACCCCCAAGAGCATTCAATAGTCTCCAGCCATCGCAGCGGTCGTTTCGTGACAGCGGCCCTGGGCCCCTCCGGTTGACTCAGTCGTCGGCTTTCGACTAGCATGGCCCGCCTTGTGGCGGCGGAAGGCTGGGGCGGATTCAGCGCCGGGCACGGGGCTTAAGCCCAACGTCCCTTTGAGTCGCCGTGAGGAAAAATACACCCGCGCGGGAAATCCGCGTTCAGATCGACAGCCGGTACGAGTTCATCGACCTGGTCCAGCGCATGGCGGAGGACCTCTGCCGTGTCGTTCGACTGGGGCGTGGCGCCGCGCTGAACTTGGGGCTGGCGGTGCGGGAAGCCGTCGCCAATGCTATCAAGCACGGCAACCGGTTGGAGGATGGGAAGCACGTCCTGATTCTCTTTCGGGTAGAAGCCACCAAGCTGGTGGTGGCTGTCCGGGACCAGGGGAGCGGCTTCGATCCGCATCGGGTGGAGAACCCTGTGGCCCCGGAGAATGTCTACCACAACCACGGGCGCGGCATTTTCTTCATGAATGCCTTCGTGGATGATGTGACCTTCACACGCCTCCCGACGGGAGGCACGGAAGTGCGTATGGAAAAACGGGTGGACAAGAAGCGCCCCGGCCGTGCACCGGGCGCCGGCGCCCCGATGAGACAAGGAGGAAAGCACCCATGAAGACCAAGGTCAGGCAAGTGGGAAAGGTAGCGGTGGTGGATCTTTCGGGCAAGATCACCATCGGTGAAGGCGATGTGGTCCTGCGCGATGAGGTCAACAAGCTCCTGGAATCCGACAACAAGAGCATTCTGTTGAACCTCAATGGCGTCACCTACATGGATTCGGCGGGTATCGGAGAGCTGGTGGCCTGCTACAAGCGCGCGGCGGAAGCGGGGGCCAAGCTGAAGCTTTTGAATCCCTCGGGAAGAGTCTCGGACCTGCTCTCGCTCACCAAGCTCCAGCAGGTATTCGACATTTACAATGAGGAAAAGGAAGCGCTGGTCAGCTTTTAGGGCGATCCATCAAGGCCTTCAGCTCCGCGAGCAGGTTGAGGGCTTGAAGGGGCGTCACCTCCTCCGTGCGTAATGCCCGCAGAGCCTCCCGCACCGGATCCGGCTCCCGCGCGAACAGCTGAATCTGGGCGGGCTCCGAGAGCCGGCGCGCCTTCTCTCCCGCCAGGCGTGGAACTCCTTCGCGATCCAGCTCATTGTTCTCCAGATTGGCGAGAATCTCCCCGGCGCGCTGGAGAACCTCCCTGGGAAGTCCCGCCAGGCGCGCCACTTGAATTCCATAGGAGCGATCGGCGGCACCCTCTTCGACGCGATAGAGGAAGCGGATCGCATCATTCCATTCGCGCACCGCGATGCGGCAGTTTCGAACGCGCGGAAGCGTCAGCGCCAGCTCGGTCAGCTCGTGATAGTGAGTCGCGAAAAGCGTCTTGGGGCGCAGCCTGGGCTCCTCGTGGAGAAACTCGGCCACCGCCCAGGCCAGGGACAGCCCGTCGAAGGTGGCGGTGCCGCGGCCAATCTCGTCGAGGATGACGAGGCTTCGGGGCGTGGCGTGATGCAGGATGTTGGCGGTCTCCTGCATCTCCAGCATGAAAGTGCTCTGGCCCCGGGCGAGATTGTCCGAAGCCCCCACGCGGCAGAAAATCCGATCGACGATGCCGATCTCGGCCTCGGAGGCGGGGACGAAGGAGCCGGCGTGGGCCAGGAGCACGATGAGGGCCACCTGGCGGAGGTAGGTCGATTTTCCGCCCATATTGGGGCCGGTGATGATGAGAATCTGCCGTGAATCCGGGTCCAGGTCCGTGTCGTTGGGAACGAAGCGCTGATCCGATTGCAGGCGCTCGACCACAGGATGCCGTCCGCCGCGAATCCGGAGGATGGTGTCGGATCGCAGCCGGGGCCGTACGTACCCGAACGCTGCCGCCGTCTCCGCCAACCCCGCCAGAAGATCGATCTCAGAGACCGCCACCGCGGTGGACTTGATGGCCACTGCGGCGTTCGCCACTTTCTGGCGAATCTGCTCCAGCAGCTCGGTCTCCAGCACGTCGATCCTTTCCTGCGCGGTGACCACCTGCTCCTCGTAATTCTTCAGCTCAGGGGTGATGAAGCGCTCGGCGCCCACCAGCGTCTGCTTGCGCTCGTAATCCGCCGGGACGGATCCCAGGTTCGAGCGGGAAACTTCCAGGTAGTAGCCGAAGACCTTGTTGTAGCGGACCTTCAACGAGCTGATGCCGCTCCTCTGTCGCTCGCGGGCTTCCAGGGAGGCCAGGAACCCGTGGGCGTCACGCCGAACGGAGCGCAGGCGATCCAGCTCCTCATGAAAACCGTCCCGGATGTAGCCGCCGTCGCGCAGCAGCGCCGGCGGATCCTCCGCGATGCCCGAAGCCAGGAGTCCGGCAATTGGTTCCAGAGGATCGATCTTCGATTCCAGCTCGGAGATCAGGGAAGAGCCGGCGACGCCGCGAATTTCCTCCTTGAGGGGGCCCAGGGCCAGCAGAGAATCGCGCAGGCCGAGGAAATCTCGTGGGCCCGCGGTCTTCAGGGTGATCCTGGAAAGCAGCCGCTCCATGTCCCGAATCCGCCCCAGCCGGTCCCGGGCGCGGGCGCGCTGCTGCGGATGCCGCGTCCAGGCCTCCAACGCGTCCAACCGTGGCTCGATCTGGGAGAGGCGCGCGAACGGGCGCAGCAGCAGATCGCGCAGGGCGCGAGAACCCATGGGAGTGACCGAGCGATCGAGAAGCTCCAGCAGGGAATTCTCGGCGCCGCCGCTGAACAGGTTGGCGGTGATCTCGAGATTGCGCCGTGTCGTGGCATCCAGAACGAGCCGGTCGGATTCGGTGTGGAAGGAAATCCGGTGGAGGTGCTGGAGCTCCGAGCGCTGGGTTTCCTTGAGGTATTGAATGGCGCCTCCGGCCGCGCCCACCGCCAGGCCCCGCTCTTCCAGGCCAAAACCCGACAGGGACGCGGCGCCGGTCAGGCTCAACAGGGCCCGGGTCGCGCTGTCCCTGGAAAAGCTCCAGGGGGGAACCGAGTTGATCACCGCTTTGATGCGCAGCACTCCCGGTAGGAGGCGCGCGAGATCGGATCCCTCGGGAACCAGGATCTCCCGGGGTGAGAAAAGCTCAATCTGATCCGCCAGGCTTTCCCAAACGCCGGCTCCGTGCAGCTCGGAAAGCGTGAGATCGCCCGTGGAGAGATCCAGGAAGGCCAATCCCATGGCCTCGTCCTCCAGGATCACACTGGCCAGGAAATTATGCTCCCCGGCGGCCATCTGAACGGGGTCGGAAAAAGTTCCCGGCGTCACGACGCGGATCACCTCCCGCCGGACCAGCCCCTTGGCCTTGCGCGGATCCTCCACTTGATCGCACAGCGCCACCTTGAAACCCTGCCGTACCAGCTTGGCCACGTAACCGTCCACGGCGTGATAGGGGACACCGCACATCGGCGCGGCGTTGGCGGTGCCCTTCCCCCTGGCGGTGAGGGTGATCTCCAGGACCTTGGATGCGGAAAGGGCGTCATCGAAGAACATTTCATAGAAGTCGCCCATGCGAAACATCAGGATGGCGTCCTGATGCTCCTTTTTGAGCTGGTGATACTGGCGCAACATGGGAGTCAGATCGTCCAGGGGGCACCCCGCGAGGCATCGGTCAGTGGTTTTGGGGAAAAGAAGTCTAGCACAGCGTTGACAGGTCCCAGGGGGTATTCTATAAAGGCCGCGCATGGAAGATTGGCGCAGCGAAGAGGATTTTGAGGAACTAGCGTCCGCCCCTCATGACGGCGCCGGGGCGTCTTCCCCCTCGAGCGGCCTGGATGAGGAGGACGATGATCTGCCGCCCCTGCTGCCCGAGCTTCCGCTCGACGATCAGGATCGAGTCCTCCTGGTGCTTTCCTACCTGGGCATTCTGGCGTTGGTTCCCTTCCTGACGGCCCGCAAGGAATTCGTACAATGGCA
>Ga0075433_10001052_pt1 | contig 19767 bp, 14 predicted proteins | sample RhiMethybrSRZTD2_FD_75299 | JGI IMG/M metagenome (GOLD analysis project Ga0075433, IMG submission 75299) | Populus rhizosphere microbial communities from Tennessee, USA - Rhizosphere MetaG P. TD hybrid SRZTD2 | ecosystem: Host-associated > Plants > Roots > Rhizosphere > Soil | place: USA... | reverse complement strand
CGAGCTTGACGGCGGCCGTATCGACGAGGAGCTCGCGGGCGCGCTCGGCGGCCTGGAGCGCCGCGTTTCCCGTCATGAGCGTGACGCGCGAGGAATAGGAGCCGAGGTCGACCGGAGTCAGATCCGTGTCCGCGGTCACGACCCGGATGTCGAGAGGATCGACGCCGAGGACCTCCGCGACGACGTACCCGAGTACCGAGTCACTCCCCTGGCCGATGTCCACCGAGCCGCAGAACACCGTGACTCCGCCGCCGCGGTCGAGCTTCAGCTGGACGCCGGACTGCGGCATCGAGTTCCAGTAGATCGGAAGCCCCGCGCCGCAGATGTAGGAGGAGCACGCGAGCCCGAGGCCCCGGCCGAACGGCAGCTTTCCGCGCCGCTCCCGCCAACCCGACGCCGCGACGACCTTGTCGATGCAGGGCCCGAGGCCCATCGAGCCCACGCGCAGATAGTTCGCCGTGAGTGAATTCGGAGGAACGAGGTGCATCTTGCGCATCTCGGCCGGATCGAGGTGGAGGTCGCAGGCGATCTTGTCGAGCTGGACCTCGAGCGCGTATCGCGGCTGCGGCGTTCCGTGTCCGCGCTTGGGACCGCAAGGCGGCTTGTTGGTGAAAGCGCGCGCGCCGTCGAAACGGTACGAGGGCACGGAGTACGTCACGGTCTGGAGCGCGCCCGTGTAGTAGGTCGACGCGACGCCGTAGGAGCCGTAGCCGCCGCCGTCCAAGACCGTCTGGAAGTGCATCGCGGTGATCGCCCCGTCGCGCTTGACTCCGGTCTTCACCCGCATCAGGGTCGGGTGCCGGCCGCGGTGGCAGTAGAAGACCTCCTCCCGGGTCAGGCAGATCTTCACCGGCCGGCCCGTGATCCGGGAGAGGTGCGCCACGACGATCTCGTGATTGAACGGATCGGACTTGCCGCCGAAACCGCCGCCGTTGGGCGTCGCGATCACGCGGATCCGGGCGGCCGGCATCTCGAGCACTTTGGCGAGAGCGCGGTGGACGTAGTGCGGCGTCTGCGTCGCGGACCACAGCGTCAGCTTGCCGTCGGGTCCGAAGTCGGCCACGGCGGCGTGCTGCTCGAGGGGCAGGTGGGTCGAGCCTTCGTAGAAGAAGAGGTCCTCGTAGACGCGGTCCGCTTCCGCGAAGCCCCTTTCCGTGTCGCCGAACTCCATCGCGACGAGCTTGTGGAAGTTGCCGGTGTCGCCGTAGTCGTGGATGCGGGGCTCGGGATGCGTCACTGCGTCGTCGATCGAGCCGATCGGCGGCAGCGGGTCGTAGTCCACCTCGATCGCGTCCAGCGCGTCGAACGCGGCGTCCTCGTCGACTGCCGCGACGGCGGCGATCGGATCACCGACGTAACGGACCCGGTCGGGCGCCAGCGCGTGCTCGTCCTGGGACACCGGCAGGATCCCGAACGAAATCGGAAGATCCCGGCCGGTGACCGCCGCGACGACGCCCGGCATCCCGAGCGCCTTCGAGACGTCGACCCGCAGGAGCCGGGCGTGAGCGACCTTCGAGCGCAGGAGCTTGCAGTGCAGCATCCTCGGCAGGAAGAGGTCGTCGGCGAACTTCGTCTGTCCGGTGACCTTTGCCGCCGCGTCGACCTTGGGGTATGGGTGCCCGACGACGCGCGTTCTCGAGCGAGTCACGATCGCTTCCCGTTACGGCTCATCGGTGCAATACAGGAAGAAGTCCGGACTCGTCGAAATCGGTGCCGTAGAGACTCTCTTTGCCCGGCGATGCCTCTTCCCCGCGAGTCCACGCGGCCGCGAGCTCGACGGCCTCGAAGATCTTCACGTAGCCGGTGCAGCGGCAGAGGTTCCCCGAGAGCGCTTCCCGGATCTCTTCCAGGGTCGGCCGCGGTTTCGCGTCCAGGAGCGCCCGCGCCGTCAGCAGGAACCCGGGCGTGCAGTAGCCGCACTGGGCGGCTCCCAGATCCGCGAACGCCTTCTGCAGCGGGTGGAGGCCGGCGGCGGTCGCCATCCCTTCGACCGTTTCGACCCGTCGGCCCTCGCACTCGAGGCCGAGGTAGAGACAGGAGAGGACCGGCCGCCCGTCGACCAAGACCGCGCACGTCCCGCACTCGCCGAGCTCGCACCCGTGCTTCGTTCCCGTGAGCCCGAGGTCTTCGCGAAGGACCTCGAGCAGCGTCTTGTGCGGCGCGAACGCAACCTCGACGCGCTCGCCGTTGACCGTGAGGCCGAGGTGCGCTTTCCCGCGTTCGAAGCGGGGAGACTCGTCCACTCCGAGGAGTGTAAACCTCTTTGTTTTCTTAAGGAAAGAGATCCATATCTGACCGACCGGTCAGGCAGACACTAACTGACCGCTACGCGGTCACTTGGGACTTGGGGCCTGCGGCTTGGAGGCGGATGCCTTCTCGTGGGCGATCCATTCATCGATCCGCGTGTCCAGGACGTCGAGCGGCAACGCGCCGGCGAGCAGGACCGCGTCGTGGAATCTCCGGAGGTCGAAACGATCGCCGAGCTCCTTCTTCGCCCGGTCGCGGAGCTCCTTGAACTTGAGCTCCCCCATCTTGTACGCGAGCGCCTGCCCCGGCCAGACGATGTAGCGGTCGACCTCGACGGTGATGTCGTGCTCGGTCTTCGCCGTGTTCGCCTTCATGAAGTCGATCGCGCGCTGCCGGTCCCACTTGAAGGCATGCATCCCGGTGTCGACGACGAGCCGCGTGGCCCGCCACATTTCGTACGTGAGCTGGCCGAACTTCGAGTACGGGTCCGTATAGAACCCCATCTGGTCTCCGAGGCTCTCGGCGTACAACCCCCAGCCTTCGACGAACGCCGTGTATCCGCCGTGGCGGCGGAACTGCGGAAGGCCCGTCAGCTCCTGGGCGAGCGAGATCTGCAGGTGGTGGCCCGGGACCGATTCGTGGATGGCGAGGGCCTCCATCTCGTACTTCGGGCGCGTCTCGAGCTTGTACGTGTTCGCGACGAAATAACCGGGCCGGCCGGCCTCGGCCGAGCCCTGGCGGTAGTAGGCGGTCGTCGACGTCGGCGCCTCGAAGTCGGGCGTCGGGATGACGCCGTACGGAATCCGCGGCAGGGTCCCGAAGAGCCTGATGAGCTCGGGGTCGATCCGCTTGCAGATGTCGCGGTAACCCTCGAGGAGGTCGTCGGAGGTCTTGTAGTAGAAGCGGGGATCCGTCCGGAGGAACTTCACGAAGGCGTCGAAGTTCCCCTTGAATCGCACCTTCTTGATCAGATCCTCCATCTGGCGCCGGATCCGCGCCACCTCCGCGAGTCCGATGTCGTGGATCTCCTTCGCCGTCTTGCCGGTCGTCGTGTGCCGGCGGATCGCGTACGCGTAGTACGCCTCGCCTTCGGGGAGAGCCCACGCGCCGACCTCCTTCTTCGCCGCCGGCAGGTACTCGCGGGTGAAGTAGGCGTAGAGCTTCAGGTAAGCGGGAAAGACGTCGTTGGCGATCCGGCGCCGCCCTTCGATGCGCAGGGCTTCCCGATCCGGGTCGGGGACTCCCTCCGGAAACTTCTCGAAGGGCTTGAAGTGCACGCTCTTTTCGGGGTCGGAGCTGATCTGCGCCCGGATCATGTCGCCGACCTCGCGCAGCGGAACGGCCGGATGGATCCAGCCCTTTTCCTTCCCCCGCTGCAGCAAAGCGATGGTCTGGTCGACCTGCTTCGGAAACGCCGACAGCCGGGCCAGGTAGTCGCGGTAGTCCTTCGTCGTCCGGAACGAAGTGACGGTGGAGAGGATCGCGAAATCCTTGTGGATTCCCTCCTGCTGGTTGATCGCCAGGAGCTCGGTCGGAAACCGCTGTCCTTCGATCGCGAGCTCCAGCCGCCGCTGGTACAGGTCGTACGAGAGCCGGTCGTCGTCGGAAAGCGAAGCACGGTCGATCTTCTTCAGCCTCGCGAGCGCCTCCGAATCGTGCCGGTTCCGGCGCTCGATCGCCTCGAAGGAAAGATCGGTGAGCCGATCGTTGTAGCGGGGGTCGCCGAGGTACGTCGCGCGCTCGGGATACTCGCGCAGGCCGTACTCCCACTCCTCGTCGAAGAATTTCGCGAGGTCTTTCGCCACCGCGGCGCTCTTCACCGCCGGGGAGGCCTTCGCCGGCCGCTTTGCCGGGGCCGCCGCGATCGCGAGACTGGGAAGAAACAACGAGAGCGCCAAAAGGTAGTTCATATGTCCTCGTTTCGCGTTTTCAGTCATGCGTCGGCGACGATCGGCGCCGCCGTCGCCGAGGGGAATCGCAGTTCGCCTTCGGACCGCGCGACGAACGTCGCGCAGACGAGGTCCCCGACGACGTTCAGGGTCGTGCGGCACATGTCGAGGAAACGGTCGACGCCGAGAATGATTCCGATGCCCTCGGGCGGAATTCCCACCGTCTGAAGAACGATCACGATCAGAGGCAGAGATCCGCCGGGCACCCCCGCGGTCCCGACGCCGGCGAGGATCGACATGATCACGACCGTCACCTGCTGCGAAAGGGTCAGGTCGACGCCGAAGACCTGAGCGAGAAAAAGGACCGTCACGCCCTCGAAGAGGGCCGTCCCGTTCTGGTTACCGGTCGCCCCGACGGTCAGCACGAAGCTTCCGATCCGCGGCGGGATCCCGAGCTTCTCCTGCGACGTGCGGAGGCTCGTCGGAAGCGTGGCGTTCGACGACGCCGTCGAGAAGGCGGTCAGGGTGACCTCGCGGCAGCGGAAAAACCACTCGACCGGGGGCACCCCCGCGAGTCCCTTCAGAATCGCGGAGTAGACGACGAACATCTGGATCGCCAGGCCCCCGACGACGACGCCCACGTATCCCCCGAGGCGCGGCACGACCGAGAAACCCGCCCGCGCCGTCAACGCGAACATGAGCGCGGCGACCCCGATCGGAGCGATCGCCATCGCCCAATCCACGATCTTCATCGACACGCGCTGGATGGCGGAGAAGAACGAGACGAGAACTTCGGACTCCGGATCCCGGATCCGCGCCAGCGCGACTCCGAAAAAGAGCGCGAAAACCATGAGCGCGAGCATCTCGCCCGAGAGGGCTTCGACCGCGGACCTCAACGGGTTGCTCGGGATGAGCGAGAGGAGAGTGTCCGCCCAGCTCTGCGCCTTCTGCGCGTTCTCGATCGTCTTCTGCGACTGCGTCGCGAATGTGCTCGAGAGCTCGGCCCGCACGGACGGATCGACTCCCGCGCCCGGCCGGAAGAAGTTGACCATCGCGATCCCGATCGCGACCGAGATCCCGCTCGCGAAGAGGGTATAGCCGAGCGTCTTGGCACCGATCCGGCCGAGCTTGCGCACGTCGCCGAGCTCGAGGATTCCGAGGACGAGCGATGAGAACACGAGCGGCACGACGATCATGAAGATGAGGCGGAGGAACACCTGCCCCAGGGGATAGGCGACGTTCGCGACGGTCCAGAGCACCCAGGGGGCGTCGCCCGCCATCTCGTGGACGAGTAGTCCGAGCACGAGACCGAAGATCAGCCCGAAGAAAATCTTCGTGTGGCGCGGCAACGGGCGGCGGGCGACGCTCGGCTTGGGATCGGATCGGTCGGCCACTCGCGGGAGACTCTATTCGGGGGACCCGAGGCATGCCAGAAGAAAGTCCGACGGGACGGACTCGTGATACTTTTCCCAAACTCTTTTCCGGTCGAGCGACCGGCTTATCTGGGGGAAGAAAAATGAAGCACGTTCACCTGTTCCGGAACCTCGCGTGCTTGCTGATCGGAACCGTTCTTTCGGTAGCGTCTGCACGGGCCCTGACTTTCCCGGTGACCAAGACGGCGGACACCGCGGACGGGACCTGCGATGCCGACTGCTCGCTCCGCGAGGCGATCATCGCCGCGAACGCCAACGCGGGAGCGGACACGATTACGCTTCCGGCGGGAACGTACACTCTCTCGATCGCCGGCTCGGGGGAGAACGCATCCGCCACGGGAGACCTGGACATTGCAGCCGGCGGGTTGACGATCAACGGAGCCGGCTCGGCCACGACGATTATCGACGGCGGGGCCATCGACCGCGTGATTCACATTCTCGGCGGACCCGTAGCGATCAGCGATGTCATGATCCGCAACGGCCGGATCGCCGGCGGAGGAGGCGTCTTCATCGAATCGGCCACCGCGGTCGTCGGTCTGACCCGGGTCGTGGTCACCGGCAACAACGGTCTGACCGGCGGTGGGGGCGGAATCCGTAACGGCGGGATCCTGACGCTTGTCGACAGTACGGTCAGCAACAACAGCACGACGACCGCTCAGGGAGGTGGGATATTCGGCGGCAACGACATCACGATCACCAACAGCACCATTAGCGGCAACACCGCACAGGACCAGGGCGCGGGGATCTTCTACGGGGGTTCCGCAACCACGGCACTGACGATCACGAACAGCACGATCAGCAACAACATCGGTACGCAGGAGGGTGGAGGGCTCTATAACAACCCGCCCGGGTCGACTACGCCCGATACCGTGACGATCACAGCGACCACGATCGCCGATAACAGCTCGGGTGCATCCACCGGCGGCGGTGTTTTCAGCCTGGGTCCGGGCAACCTGACCATCCGGCAGACCATCATTGCCCACAACACGGGATCGGCGAGCGGGCCCGACTGCCAGGGGCCGTTCATCTCGCAGGGCTTCAACCTGATCCAGAACGCGACGGGATGCACGATCACGGGAACGACAACCGGCAACATCACGGGCCAGGATCCCCAGCTCCAGCCGCTCGCGAGCAACGGCGGGCCGACTCAGACGCGCTCGCTCTCGGGGACGAGCCCGGCTCTGAACTCGGTGACTTCCGGCTGCCCGCCGCCGGCTGCGGATCAGCGCGGCGTGACGCGCCCCCAGCAGACCGCCTGCGAGATGGGCGCGTTCGAGTGTCAGGCCGGCGAGTGTGCGGGCGGGGTCGCTCCGACGGCGACGCCGACCCCGACGACTCCGGCTACCACGGCGACCCCGACGCGCACGAACACGGCGATGAGCGGCGGCCCGGCGGCCGTCGTGCCCACTCTTTCGTTCCCGATGCTCGCGCTGCTCGGGATCGCACTCGCGGGCGCCGCGCTGTTCCTGATGAAACGGCCCTAAAACAGATCCCAGATCACGCTCAAAAGCCCCGCTCCGGCGGGGCTTTTCCGGTTTCCGGGCGTCGAAGCGGCCGCTCCCAAAAAAGAAGCCCCTCCCGTGGGAGGGGCGCTTCCGCATCGAATCGAAGCGGTCGGCGTTACTGGGTCCCGAACGTCACCACGATCACGGCCTGGCCGCGGTGCGACGTGTCGGTCAGGTCGGTATTGGTCGTGATCCGCGACGCTTCGATCCCGTGGCGGTCGATGAGATACGCCTTCGCGTTCTCCGCGCGCTGGCGCGCGAGAGACTCGCGACGGGCCGAGGCCGTTCCGTCGTCCGGATACCCGGTGATCACGACGGTCGCGCGCGGATTCTCGCGAAGCCGCAGCGCCACCGCATCCAGCCGCGCCTTCGCGATGTTGGTGATCCGGGCGCTGCCGCGGTCGAAGTCGATCGTGTCCGTCGTCGGAGCCGGCGGCGGCGGCGGAGCCACGACCGGCGGGGCCGGGGGCGGCATCGGAGCCGGCGGCGTCTCGGGCGGAGCCGGAGGAGGAGGCGGCGGAGGCGGCGGCGGAGTCGGCGGCGGGACGATCACCGCCGGAGCGGCACGGCCACCGAAGTGGAAGAGGAGTCCGATGGTGGGCTGGAAGTCGAGGCGGCCTTTCTGGGTGAACTTTCCGAACTGGTCTTCCAAGTCGGTCTTGAAGTTGTACGTGCCCCTCGCCTCGAGGCGGAGTCCGAGGAGCTTGCTGAACCGGTACTCGGAGCCGAGCGCGAGATAGGCGATCGGGACTTTGTCGTCGAACGGCTTCTCGCCCGCGATGCCTCCGCCGAAGCCGATGTAGGGGTTCCATCCCGGGTAGCGCGGCGTGAAGTCGTACAGCCCGCCGAGCGTCAGCTCCCAGTATTCCGGGTTCAGGTCGATGTAGTTCGCGGTGAGCTCGAGGGCGAAGTGGTTTGTCAGGAATGTGCCGAGGCGAGCGCCGTATTTGATGTAGTTCGTCTGATCGAGGTCGCACTCGCAGCGGAAATTGTCGTCCTCGCCCAGGAACGTGTACCCGATGTGCGGTCCGAGGTACCACTCGCCGGCGAGGTCCGTCGAGGGCATCACCCGATCGCTGACATCGGAGGTATAGGTCTGCGCCGACGCGCCCCCGGACGAGAGGAGTAGCGCAATCGCCGCCGTCAGGATCCCGTATGTAACTTTCCTCATCTCAAGCCTCCGCGCGAAAGCGCTCTCAACACTTGTTCAGGAACAGGAAGCCGGTCGCGTTCTGTCCCGGCGTCAGAGTGATCGTGAACGTTCCAGGCGCCTCCACGGTGCCCGGGAACGTCTGGAAGAAGTTGTCCGGAAGGACTTCGGAGAGAACGTACGTGCCCGCCGGCAGGTTGGTGAACGAGAAGTTTCCGTTCGCATCCGACGTCGCCGAGCGCACGACGCCGTTCTGATCCCGCAGCTCGATGACGATCCCCTCGAATCCCCGGTCGAGGCCGTCGAAAACCCCGTTCGCGTTCACGTCGAGGATCTTCCGGCCGGTGATCGACCCCGTCTCCGTCGGCACGCTGGATGCCCGGTTGCCGAAGAGGAGATTGTTGATGGTCTGTCCCGTCGCCACGGTGATCGGGAACGTCCCGGGAGCGGCGGGCGCCGTCTGCTGGAACCCGTTCGGCACGACCTCCGACACCACGTAGGAGCCGGCCGCCACGTTCGCGAAAGAGAAAGCGCCGGCCGAGTCGGTCGTCGTGGTGCGAATCACTCCCGCCGCGTCGGTCAGGCGGATCGTGACGCCGGCGAGGCCGGCCTCACCCGTGTCCCGCACACCGTTGCCGTTCGCGTCGTTGAACTTCACGCCGCTGACGGTTCCCGCGACCGCACGATTGCCGAAGAGGTGACCGGACGACGTCCGCTGGGCGAAGTTGATCGTGCCGGAGTTGGTGCCCGGGGGCGGCGGGGCCGTCTGCACGAATCCGGCGGGTACGGTCTCCGTCAGGGTGAAGTTACCGAACGGCACGGTGCTGAACGTGAAGTTGCCCTGAGCATCGGTCACCACCGAGAGGTTGGCCCCGACCGGATCGTTGATGGTGGGAGTTCGGGTGATCGTCACGCCCGCCTGCCCGGGCTCGCCCGGATCGCGCACGCCGTTCCCGTTGGTGTCGAGGAACTTCGATCCGGTGATCGATCCGGTCAGAATGCCGCGGAAGTTCCCGAACTCGTTGGCGATCGAGCTTCCTCCCGACGCGAGCGTGACCGGGATCGTGTTGAGAGCCGGAACCGTCAGCGAAAAGCCCTGCTGGAGCACTTCCGACAGCGCGTAGGTGCCCGGCGTGACGTTCAGAAAGATGAAGTTGCCGTTCGCATCGGTCGTGGTCGTGGCGACGGGAGGCGCGCCCGGCGTGCCCGGCGTCAGGTTGATCGTGAAGCCCGCCAGTCCCGGCTCACCCGGATCCCGCACGCCGTTGGCGTTCAGGTCCTCGAACTTGATCCCTCCGATGGCGTTCGGGATCAGCTGGTTGCCGAAATCGAGTCCCCGGAAGTTGTCGTCGCACATCACGACGAAATAGCCGAGGTCGCGGGCGATGAGGCGCTGGGAGATGCGGTCGTCGAGGGGCCCGGTCTGCCGGTATCCGAAAGGCACGTCCTCGGTGACGCGGAACGTCTCGCCGTGAGAGAGGCCGCAGATCTGGAATGAGCCGTCCGGCGACGTGAGGCCGTTCAGGAAGTTCGCGTCGTCCGTCTCGACGTGGATGACGACGCCGGGCAGACCGGACTCACCTGAGTCTCGGACGCCGTTGCCGTTCGCGTCTCCGAACTTGGTGCCCGACACGCAGAAGGAGTCCTCGCAGAACCTCTTGTCCTCGACCCGGAAAGCGTGAGTTCGGGCGAACGCGGGAAGGAATCCGTGGAAGCAGCCCGCGCCGCAGGACGGGTCGACGACAGATGCATCTCCGGTGAAGCTTGCGGCCGGCATGAGCCAGAGCAGGTACGCCGCTTCCCGGTCTCCCGCGTCGTTGAAGGGAGCGAGTCCCACCGAGAGCGCCCCGCACGGCCCGCGGACGGGGGCCTCGACCGTCTCTCCCGTCTGTTCGTCGATTCCTTCGACGGTGTCCACCCGGTGTGTATGCCCGTCGTACGTCGCGAGCACGCCATTGCGGACGGTGACGATCCGTTCCGCCAGCGGGTCGGTCGACAGAAGGTGCGCGCCCGTGAGATCCGTGACCTGGAAGTAGTACCGACCGTCGCTGACGAACTGGGTGAAGGCGCAGGGTGTGGCCGTGGGTCCGGCCGTGAAGAAGACGTCGGACTTGCTCGAGAAGACGTCCTGAGCTGTCCCGCTCTCGTTGACCGTCGTCACGTTGCCGGTCAACTGGGCGAGCGAGACGGCCGAACAGAGAACGAAACCGACCGCGGTGATCGCGAATCGCACCCGATTCATTCCGTCACTTCCTTCCTTCGCTTTTTCGTCGGGATAAGAAAGGTCCGTTGACCCTCCAGCCTGCCCGCCGGGATTTGCAAAGAATATGCCCCGGAGGGTCCCGATCGAGCTATCAAAAAAAACCGAACTGCCGCGTTCGCCGGCTGGCGCGCACCCGACCGGCGTCCCCCAGGGGCTTCGCGCGGCGATCCCTCCCGGTTCGCCGAGCTGAATTCGAGGTTGTAACGCCCTTCTACCGCGGCGAGTAGCGGAAAATCCGCCCGCCCTTCATCACGAAGAACACCCGCTCGGTCGCCCGGATGTCCTTCAGGGGATCGCCGGGAACCGCGATCACGTCCGCCTCCTTGCCTTTCTCGAGCGTGCCGATCCGATCGCCGAGCCCGAGCAGGTCGGCCGCCGCGGGCCCGGCGGATCGAAGCGCCGCGGCGGGCGCCATCCCGAGATCGACCATCAAGTGGAACTCCTGCGCGTTGATACCGTGGGGCGAAACGCCGGAGTCCGTCCCGAACGCGATCCGGACCCCGCTTTTCAACGCCCTCTTGAACATGTCGGATCGCGCGGCGAGCGCGGCCCGCGCCTTCACCGCGATCTGCGGAGGAAACTTGTCCGCCTTGCCCCCCGTCCACTCTCCGGCGAGGAGCGTCGGAACGAGATAGGTCCCTTTCGACTTCATGAGCGCGAGCGTCTCGTCGGTGAGGAAGGACCCGTGCTCGATGGAGTCGATTCCGGCGCGGACCGCGGCCCGCGCCGCGAGATCTCCGTGCGCGTGCGCCGCCGCCTTCTTTCCCAGGCGATGCGCCTCGTCGACGAGCGCCGCCAGCTCTTCGTCCGAGAGCTGCGGCGCGGAGACGTCGTCGCCGAGCGAGAGAACGCCGCCGGACGCGCACGTCTTGATCACGTCGGCGCCGTACTTCGCCTCGATGCGCACCGCCTGCCGCGCCTCGGCCGGGCCGTGGATCATGCCTTTCTCGACGCCGGGCTCCGAGCCGAACGACCCCTCGGGGAAGCCCGTCCGATCGCAGTGGCCGCCGGTCGAACCGATGGCGTACCGGGCCACGAGCATCCGCGGTCCCGGCACGACACCGCGGTTGATCGCGTTCCTCAAGCCGACGTCGAGCGAGTCGCTCGATCCGACGTCGCGGACCGTCGTGAACCCCGCGTCGAGGATCCGGCGCGCGAACGCCGTCGAGATGATCGCCTTCTCGGGGACGGGACGTCGAAGGTCCTCGTAGAAATCCGACAGCCAGTTCTCGGAGGCCTCTTCGGTCAGGTGGGTGTGCGAGTCGATGAATCCGGCGAGAATCGTCGCGTCGCCCAGATCGAGGGCCGTCGCCTGCGCGGGCACGGGGAGGTTCGGTCCGACGTCCCGGATTCGCGAGCCCTCGATGATCACGACGCCGTTCTCGATCATGCGGTCGGACCGTCCGTCGAAGACGCGGGCGGCCTTGAGAACGGTGAGGCTCGGGCCCGGGGGAGCGCCGGCAGGAGTGGGGGCGGGTGCCGACTGGGGAACGTCGGGCGGTCGAGCGGGCGTGGGAGCGAGGCGCGAGGCGGGCTGTTGAGCGGGCGTCGCCGCCGGCCGCGGGGCTACCGGCTGCTGACCTTCCAACGACCCGACGGCGGCGAGCGCGAACGCAACGGCAACGAGAGCTTTTCTCATCCTGGCATTTCTCCTTCGAGCCCGGGAATCCGGACGGCAGTCTAGGTCGAGCCGGCCATTCTCCGGGCGAGCGTCAGAAACGACTCCTCGACTCCCCCCCCGGTCTTCGCGCTGGTCTTGAAGGTGGACCACCCCTGGCCGACGAGCTCTTCGATCGCGGAGTCCTCGAGCTCCCACTTGTCCACGAGGTCCGCTTTGTTGAGAACGAGAACGAACGGCACGTCTCCCAGCGCCTCGCGCGCTCGGCTCTGGAGGATCACGGCCTTCTCGAGGGTCTCCCGGCGCGTTCCGTCGACCGCGAGAACGTATCCGGACGATCCGCGCAGGTAGGACGTGCGCAGCTTCTGGAAGTCGTCCTCTCCATAGAGATCCCAGAGCAACAGGTTGACCTGTTCCTCGCCGACCGCCACGATCTTCTTGTCCACCTTGACTCCGACGGTGGTGTGGTACTTCTCCGAGAAGAGGCTGCGCACGAACCGGGCGACGAGGCTCGTCTTGCCGACCGCGAACGCCCCGAGCATGCAGACCTTCTTCTGGATCATCGCGAATCCGCCCGGGTCCCGCCGGCGATTGCGACCGACAGCGTCACGCTCCGGTTGAGCTCTCGGTCTTCCGCGCTGACCTCTCGTCGGAGCGGCTCCGACGACCCGACCCCGCGCACGACGAAGGTGACGGCGCGGGCGTTTTCGGCCGCGAGCGCCCGGGCCACCCGTTCGGCGCGCGCCCGGCTGATGGCGCGGTTGACCTCTTCCGTCCCGCTGCTGTCTCCCCGGCCGATCACCGTCACCTGCACGGTCTTCCCGGCGCCCGTCGCCAGAGCCGCCAGACGGGAGAGGTCGCGCGAAAGAGTGTCGAGACGCTCCCGGTCGCGCGGACGGAGCTCGGACGACGCCACGTCGAACGAGATCGGCCGCGCCTCGACGCTTCGCCGGAGCGCCTCGAGACCCGAGAGGTCCGCGTCGGAGAGAGCGGCGTCGTCGTATCGCGCGACGTCGGCGAAGCCACGGGACCGCGCCCGCGCCTCCTCGATCCAGCTGTGGGGCGCGGTACCGGTGACGAGCAGCACGCCGTTGCCCGCTCGCAGAGTCACGGTCGGCGGAGGCTCCAGTACGCGTCGCGCGCGGGCGACGATGAACTCCGGAGAGAGCGCCTGGTAGGGTTTCCAGTCGGAGACGACGCTCTCCGAATCGAGCTTCGATCCCGCGAGGAGCGCCCTCGGGTCGGCGGCCAGGGGATCGCGAAGTCCGGTCACGAAGTACTTTCCGCCGCGCCGACCGCTGTCGGTGACCGCGATCCCGGGCTCGACCGCAAGCCGGTCGAGGTATCCGTGCCAGCGCCGGCCGCGCCGGACGGCGAAGAAAGCCCACACGCCCACGCCGATCAGCACGACCGCCAGCGAGGCGCGCAGGAACGCGCGCGCCCGGCGCGTCCGGGCGCCCGGGCCGCGCTCCGGCCGGGTGAGCTGCTGCTTCTTCAGACAGCCTTCGAGACGGGGACGGCTCTTTTCGAAGGGCGAAGCGTCGCCCTGGAATCTCGTGAGGGCTTCCGCCTGCTCGAGGTGGATCGCTTCGATCGTCTCCGTCAGGAGCGACGCGAGCTCCGGCGGCGCGTTGCCGCGGACGACGGCGGCGAGAACGGCCTCCGGGCCCTGCTCGATCCGCACCGTCAAGTCGCCGACCTTGAAGCTGTCGAGCGATTGCTCGCGGCTTCCGCCGAAGGAGTCGGCAACGAAGTCGCGGATCGCGGTCAGCATCCCCGAGACCATGTCCGCGTCCTGCACTCCCGCCGACGTCGCCGAGACATGCTGCAGGAGGAGTCCCGATTCCCGGTGAATCAGGAACACCTGCTCGACCCGGTAGACAAGCGTGCGGAGCAGGATGATTTCCGGGAGCGGCTTTCCGGTCCGCCAGGACTCCCACCTCCACTTCAAGCCCTGGACGGAGAAGCTCCGCTCGAGAGTCTCGTTCAGGGACTCGATCATCGATGCGAGCGCGGAGGCGATCGCCTTGCGGATGGCCGGCCCCATCACCGGAAAGAGCGCGTCGACGAGCACGTGGGGGTCCCGCCGGACGGAGGAGAGGATCGCCTCCTCGACCGTCGGAAGCATCACCCGGGTGAGCTCCCGGTCCTTCGCCGCGCGGATCGTAATCGCCTCGGGAAGAACCCGGCTGACGTCTTCGGCGTGAATCTCGGGATCGTCCAGGCGCTCCTGGATCTTCGCGACCTGGGCGTGCTCGGGGACGAGGAGAAGACGCCGCAGCTCTCCGATCGGATCCGGATCGTCCGTCGCCGCCGGCGGGGGCTCGTCGCCGCCGTTGCCTTTCCCGAGGAAGGCCTCCATCGCGGGTTCTAGCGCCGGGTCACGACTTGGCCGGGGTCTTGAGGTCGTTCGTGAGCCTCACGGCCACGTCGGTGAGCATTCCGGCGAGAGTCGCGCGGTCGGTCTTGGCCTTCCGAAGCTCGTTCAACTCCTTCGTGAGAGCGGTCGTCGTCTCGCGATTCCGAAGGCGGATCTCCTCGGTCAGAGCCTTGGATTGATCGAGAACCTGCTGGCGGAGCTCCCTCTGGCTCTTGGTCGTCAGCTCGTCCATCTGAGCGATTCGCTTGTCGAGGTTGCGGGCGGTCTCGCGAAGCTCGCGGGCGATCTCCTTGCCCGCCTCGGACCGTTCTTCCTGCTCCGACTTCAACCGGTCGCCCAGGGACTCGAGCTCCTTCTTGAGGAAGCTCTCGAGCGAGTCGAAGCGCTTCTTGGTCTCGGCCCGGGCGTCGCTCGTCTCCTTCATCAGTCTCTCTTCGAGCCGCGCGAACCTCTTCTCGAAGTCGTGAACCTGCGCCCCGAAAAGAATGTCGCGGATCTTCTCGAGGTTTCCGCCGCCGGCGGCTGCGGCCTCCGCCGCCGCCTTGCGGGCCGCCGAGCCGTTGCCCCCCTTCGAGTCCTGGGCCGTGCTGCGCTTCTCTCCTTCGGGCGTGCTCATCGATAACCCCTTCCGTTGTTTCCGGGACCTTCCATCGACGCGAGCTCTCATGCGGGTCTTCCCTTCGCGGCGCGAGCCCGCTCGCGCTCGCGCAGCTTCGCGGTCCGCGCTTTCTGCAGAACGGCCTGCTTCTCGTCGTGGACGAGGGTCAGGTTCTCGATCATCAGGATCTTTCTCGGCCCGACGCTGACGGCGGAGGCCTCGAGATAGGTCTCGTGTCCGAGGGGATCGGCCTCGGTCCAGAGTCCCGATTTCAACCGGCCAGCCGCCCCCTGCGACCAGAAGTTTTCGGCGTCGACCAGGAAGTTGTCGAGAAACGGAAAGGAGATCGGATCCCCGGACGCGAGGCGCCGGAACCACTCGGGCGGCGTGCCCAGGACCGCGAGCCGGCCTCCGGCCTCCCGTTCGAGCAGAGCGATGTCGAGGGCGGCAATCAGTTCGGCGCCGATCGTTTTTTCGCTCATATTCGGTGGAAAAGAGGCCGCCCACTTAACCACAGCCGCCGGAGGCGGGCAAGCGTCGAGGGGCGCGCGCCGGGCGTCAGGCGGCGGACCGGTGGGGCCCTCGCGGTACCGCGTAGATCAGGGCGCCGATCACGAGAGCGATCCCCCCGGCGATCCAGTTCTTTTTCTCGGCGGCGGAAAGAAAGAGCAGGCAGATCGCGAGCGCCGCGATCGGAATCAGGGGTCCGCCCGGCAGCCGGATCGTGCGCGGCGTTGCCGGCAGCTTTCGACGCAGGATCGGGACCGCGGCGGCCGTCCCGATGTAGGTCGCGAGCCGCGCGATCGCGGAGAGGACGGCGAGCTCCTCCGCCGTGCCGGTCAGCATCAGGGCGAGCGCGACGCCGGTCTGCGTGAGGATCGCGATGTACGGAGTGCGGTAGCGCGGGTGAATCTTCGCGAACACCGGCGGAAGCTTCCCCATCTCCGCGAGCGCGTACAGGTATCGCGGCCCGGCGAGCACGGTGTTGTTGTTGGTGCCCAGGACGGAGAGGACCGCGCCGAGCGTGAGAATGAGCCCGCCCACCGGGCCCATCATCATCGCCGCGGCGTCGGCGAGCGGCGTCGGAGAAGCGCCGAGGTTCGGCACCGTTCCGATCGCGACGAGCTGAACGGCGCTGTAGATCGCGGTGACGATGACGATCTGCATGATCAACGCAAACGGTACGTCCCGCTTCGGGTCCAGGAACTCTCCCGCGGGGGCGGGGGTGTTCTCGAATCCGGCATAGGCGAAGAGGACGAGGAGCGCGGCCTTCATGAAGTTGGCGCGCTCCGGCATCGGCACCGGGAAGACGCGACTCCAGTCGACGAAGAAGATCCCGATCGCGACGAAGAGGACGAGCGGGATCACCTTCCCCCAGGCGAGGACCACCGCGGTGCGGGCGCCCGATTTCACGCCCCGCACGTTGATCCAGGTGAGGACGAGAAGCGGCAGCACGATCGTCGCCCACTGGCCGACCCCGCTCCTGGCGGCGGGCCACAGATATCCCACCGCCCGGGCGAAGAACACCGAGAGGCCGGCGATCGAGGAAATGCGCGCGATCCACGTCATCCAGCCGACCTCGAACCCCACGAAGTCGCCGAAGGCCGCCTGCGTGTAGACGATGGCGCCGCCGGGCCGGTCGAAGAGGCTCGAGGCCTCCGCGAAGCAGAGGACGAGGAGCAGGACGGCGAACCCGGCCGCGAGGATCGCCCACACGCTCGCCGGCCCCAGCAATTGCGCCGCGGCCACGGGCAGGATGAGGTAGACCCCGCTGCCGATGACGTCGTTGACCGAGAGCGCCACGATCTGCCATCGGGAGACGGCCCTCAGGAGACCGGTCTTCGGGTCGATCCGCTCTTTCTCGGAGGTCAAGCGGCCGCCATTATCGAGTCCCAAGACCCAAGTCCCAAGTCCCAAGTTCAGGGAAGGATCAAAGAAAAAGCCCCGGTTTCCCGGGGCTCTCCTTGAACCTTCAACTTTGAACCCGCGTTATCCGTTCCACCTCGCCCGCGTGCCGCGCGCGTCGATGTGGACGAACGGGCCGTGGGACGACGTCGCCGGGTAGATCCCGATTCCGCCGACGAGCTGCGGGTTCTCTTTCTCGACCGTCTCCGCCGCCGAGGCGAGAATGTGAGCGTCCTTCAGGTCGACCTTTCCGTCATGGTTCAGGTCGTCCATCCGGCCGTCGTGGTTGTCGTCCGGATACACGTCCGAAGCGTCGCCGTACTGGTGCCGCGAGACCGCCGAACGGCCGCCCGGGCCGACTCCCCGCTCGTTGTAATCGGGAGTCCGGAATCCGCTCATGATCGAGAAATTCTGCACGCGATAGCCCATGCGGTTGAGCTCGGCGATCGTGAGCTCCAGCTTGTCCAGGAGACGGCGGTCGAGGACGAGGTACTTCGGCCACACGTCGCCCTGGTCCTTCGTCAGGAACTGGCCCACCTTGAAGTGCTCGGAGACCCGGGTCCCGAAGTTGTCGGGGGTCACTTCGATGAAGCCTTTCGGGCTGGCGTAGTTCGGGCTGCGGGGGGTGCGCCCCTCGTAGGGCCAGTTGCCCAGGCGGTAGTTTCCGATCCGTCCATCGACCTTCGCCGAGAAGGGCTTCATGACGAGGAGGCTCACGCCCCCCGTCGGGGCGCCGGCCAGGTCGCTCGACGAGACGTCTCCCGGCAGCGCGAACACGGCGAGGAGCTTGCCCGAGATACCGGCCAGGCCGGAGAGGCCGCCGACGCTCGCGAGAGAGGCCGCATTGCTGCCCCGAAGACTCGCCAGAGAGAGGGCTGCGAGGAGCGAAACCGCCAGTCCGAACTGTCCGACTCTGCGCGAAAAATGCACGCTCTTAGTCCTTTCCTTCCAAAGCGTTAGCACTCGGCCTGTTTCGGTCTGTCGTGGAGCGAGACAGACAACGCGAAGGTCGGGAAAGCTATTCCGGAAGGCAGCCCGCTCGAGCATTTCTTTTTGGTCCCTTTCGAAGCCTGGAAACGAGGCTACTTCGGAAGGAAGAAGAAGGCAACCGCGGCGATCAGGTAGAGCGAGAGAAGCTGGATTCCCTCGAGCCAGTTGGTCTCCCCGTCGAGCGAGATGTACGCAAATATGGCCGACGAGGCAAAGAGAGTCACGAGCTCGATGGGCTGGAAAATCAGGTCCATCGGCCGGAAAAAGAGGCTCAGCAGAACGAGCAGCGGCGCCACGAAGACCGCGATCTGGGTGGAGGAGTTCGCCGCGATGGACATCGACAGGCTCATCCGGTTCGCGGCGGCGAAACGAATCGCACTGTAGTTCTCGGCGACGTTCCCGAGGATCGGGATCACGATCAGGCCGATGAAAAACGGGGACAGCCCGAGAGAGTGCGAGACCGGCTCGATCGCGTGGACCAGCATCTCGCTCGCGACGACGGTCCCGACCACCGCCCCGCCGAGCACGAGGAGCGAACGGCGGAGGGACCAGGCATGAGGCCCGGACGTTCCCGGGCCCGCGTCCTCTTGACGCTCCCTCTCCGACGAGAAATAGGAGAAGTAGAGGTACGCGCCGTAGGTCAGGAGGAGAACGATCGACACTCCGACCGAGACCTCCTCGCGCACGAAGTCGCGCTTGACGACCGTCGCGAAAACGGCCGGCAGCGCCATCGCGGAGACCGCGAGGATCATCATCGCCGCGTGCCGCGCGGTCGGCCGCACCGGAAATTTCTGCGTGCCGTGCTTCACGCCCCCGACGAGGGCCGAGACGCCCACGATGAGAAGGGTGTTCCCGATGATCGCTCCGGTGAGGGACGCCTTCACGACGTCGACGAGCCCCCGGCGCAGCGCGAAGATCGCGAGGATCAGCTCCGCCGCGTTTCCGAAGGTCGCGTTGAGGAGTCCGCCGAGACCCGCTCCGAGCTTCGCGGCGGCGTGCTCGGTCCCGCGGCCGATCCATCCCGCCAGCGGGAGCAGCGCGATTGCCGCAGCGGTGAAGGTGACCCAGTCGGGCCACTGTGCGAAACGCGAGACGACGGCGACGGGCAGCCCGAGCAGAAGGACGTTCAGAGCTTGCCGCACTCCGGCCGATCATAGACTTCCGCGGTGCTCCGAGCCGGAATCGTCGGTCTGCCGAACGTCGGCAAGTCCACGCTCTTCAATGCGCTGACCCGAACGCGCAAGGCGGAGGCCGCCAACTACCCGTTCTGCACCATCGAGCCGAACGTCGGCGTGGTGACAGTCCCCGACGCGCGGCTCGAACCGCTCGCCCGGATCTCGAGGACGTCTCGAATCGTTCCGACGACGATCGAGTTCGTCGACATCGCCGGTCTCGTGCGGGGCGCGTCGCGAGGGGAGGGGCTCGGAAACAAGTTCCTTCAGCACATCCGGGAGGTCGACGCGATCGTCGAGGTCGTTCGCTGCTTCGAAGGGCGTGACGTCGTTCACGTCGCCGGAGAGCTCGATCCGGTCGGCGACATCGAGACGGTGAAGACCGAGCTCGTCCTGGCCGACATGGAGACGGTCGCCCGCTCGCGCGACCGGGCAGAAAAGGGCGCGCGCGGAGGGGACAGGCAGGCGCGGGCGCTCCTGGCGGTCGTCGAGAAGCTCGAGAAGCACCTCGACTCGGGCAAACGGGCGCTCACCCTCCCGCTCTCGGCGGACGAAAGGGAGATCGCACGGAGACTCTTCCTCCTGACGTCGAAGCCGATGATCTTCGCGGCGAACGT
>Ga0075433_10001047_pt1 | contig 19782 bp, 17 predicted proteins | sample RhiMethybrSRZTD2_FD_75299 | JGI IMG/M metagenome (GOLD analysis project Ga0075433, IMG submission 75299) | Populus rhizosphere microbial communities from Tennessee, USA - Rhizosphere MetaG P. TD hybrid SRZTD2 | ecosystem: Host-associated > Plants > Roots > Rhizosphere > Soil | place: USA... | reverse complement strand
GACCGCGGCACGAACGCTCCGGCGGTCTCGACCGTCGACAGCGGCGCGATCCAGAAGGCCGGGATGGTTGAGGCCGGCGTCACGAGCGTCGGATGGCACGGGTCGGCTCGGGTCAAGGGTGAGGGGACCGCGGTCTCGAACCAGAAGGCCGGGATGGCCGAGGCCGGCATCACGAACGTCTCGGGCATCACGGGCGAGTCGCACGTGAACCCCGCGGGACCGCACCCACGGACGAAGTTCGCAGGGTCGGCGGAGTCGGGAAGCGGCGACCCGAACGAGGCGCTCCAGGCCACGATCGACCGGATCGAGCAGGCACGGTAGGACGACCCTCCAGGGGTTGCGGCGGGGGCCGCTCCGGAACGGAGCGGCCCCCGCCGTCACGTCCGGAGCCAGGACGACGGCACCCGGACCGCCGTCACGGCCGCGACCGCGAGCGCGTCACCTTCCGACCGCAGCTCGCAGGCCACCTCGGTCGTGCGCTCGGCGGACCGTTCCACCCGCGCCGACAGCTCGAGGTCCGCGTCGACCGGCGCCGGCCTCCGGTACGTCACGGTAAGCGTGCCGGTCGCGAACCAGATCGTCTCGCCCGCCCCGATCGTCCGCCCGGCCGACCGGTAGGCGTCCGCCACCGCGGTACAGACCCCGTGGCAATCCAGGACCGTCGCGATGATCCCCCCGTTGAGGACATGGGTCGGACCGGCGACGTGCTCGGGGCGAGGGCGGAACGTCGCGATAGCCAGCAGCGGCTCCTCGAGCGACCACCGGCTCTTCAGGCGCAGGCCGTGCGGGTTGTCCGCGCCACACCCCCAGCAATGGTTGAACGGCATCAGGTCCTGGAAGGCGTCGCCGTCCGGGCGGACGCTCACTCCCACTCGATCGTGCCCGGCGGCTTGCTCGTGATGTCGTACGCGACGCGGTTCACGCCGGGCACCTCGCGGACGATCCGCTGCCCGATGCGGTCGAGGACATCGTGCGGCAGCCGGGCCCAGTCCGCCGTCATCGCGTCCTCCGACGTGACGACGCGAACGATCACGGGGTTCTCGTAGGTCCGGCCGTCGCCCATCACACCGACCGTGTGCACGTCACCGAGCAGCACGCAGAACGCCTGCCACGTCTCGCGCTCGAGACGGGCGCGCCGAACCTCGTCGCGGACGATCGCGTCGGCCGCGCGGACCTTCTCGATCCGTTCGAGCGTGACCTCGCCGACGATGCGCACCGCGAGCCCGGGACCGGGGAAAGGCTGGCGGTGCACGATCTCCTCTGGCATCCCGAGCTCTTGCCCGATCGCCCGGGCCTCGTCCTTGAAGAGGTCCCGGAGCGGCTCGACCACGCCGTCGAACGCGATGTCCTCCGGGAGCCCTCCGACGTTGTGGTGGGTCTTGATCGTCGCCCCGGTCTTCGACCCGCTCTCGATCACGTCCGGGTAGAGCGTCCCCTGGACCAGGAAGCGGGTCGCCGTGTGCGGTCCAGCCGCCTCCTCGAACGCCCGGATGAACCCCTCGCCGATCACCCGTCGCTTGCGCTCGGGATCGGCGACGCCCGCCAGGTTGGCGAGGAACGTGTCGCCCGCCTTCACGTGCACGAACGGAACGCGGAAGTGACGGGCGAACGTCTCCTCCACCTGTTCGGGCTCTCCCTCGCGCAGGAGCCCCGTGTCGACGAACACGCACGTGAGCTGATCGCCGACGGCGCGATGGACGAGGAGGGCGGCGACGCTCGAGTCCACGCCTCCCGACAGCGCGCAGTACACGGGCGCGGAGCCGACCGTCGAACGGATCCGTTCGACGGCGTCGTCGATGATGTTCGTCGGCGTCCAGTCGGGAAGGAGCCCGCAGCCGTCGAACAGGAACCGCTTCATCACGGCCTGACCGTGCGGGGTATGCGAGACCTCGGGATGGAACTGCACGGCGAAGAGACCCCGCTCCGGGTCCTCCATGCCAGCGATCGGGATCTGATCCGTGGACGCGGTGATCCGGAAGCCGTCCGGCGTCCGGGTCACCGCATCCCCGTGCGACATCCAGACGGTGTCGGTCGCCGGCAGGTCCTCGAGGAGCAGGCTGGGGGGACTCGTATGCAGGGGCGTCCGGCCGTACTCGCGCTGGCCGGTCGCGCCGACCTCGCCGCCGAGCGCGCGCGCCATCAGCTGGTGCCCGTAACAGATCCCGAGCACCGGCACGCCGAGCTCGAGGATCGCGGGATCGACCTGCGGCGCCCCCGCCTCGTACACCGAGGCGGGGCCGCCCGACAGGATGATGCCGGCCGGTCGCCGTGCGGCGACCGCCGCCACATCCAGGTCGTGCGGCACGATCTCGGAGTACACGTGCGCCTCCCGGACGCGCCGGGCGATCAGCTGCGCGTACTGCGCCCCCAGGTCGACGACGAGGACCGGGCGGGGCGCGTGGGTCACCTCAGTGACCCATCCCCACGTGCTGCTGGGTCTGGTAGGTCTTGCCCTCGGTCTTGATCGCGGGCGCGATCACGAGCTCGGCCTTCTGGAACTCCTTGATCGTCTCGTACCCCGTCGTCGCCATCGACGTGGCGAGCGCCCCGAAGAGGTTCAGCGTGCCGTCGTTCTCGTGCGCCGGGCCGACCATGATCTCCGACAGCGACGCGACCTGCTGTGTCTTCACCCGCGCGCCGCGCGGCAGCGTCGGGTGGAAGGTCGCCATCCCCCAGTGGTAGCCCCGTCCGGGCGCCTCGAACGCGCGCGTGAGCGGCGAGCCGATCATCACGGCGTCGGCACCGCAGGCGATCGCCTTCGCGATGTCTCCCCCGGTGCGCATCCCGCCGTCCGCGATGACATGGCAGTAGCGGCCGGTCTCGTGCAGGTGCTCGCGCCGGGCCGCCGCCGCATCGGCGATCGCCGTCGCCTGCGGGACCCCGACACCGAGGACCCCGCGGGTGGTGCAGGCGTTGCCCGGGCCGACGCCGACGAGCACGCCGACGGCACCGGTCCGCATCAGGTGCAGGGCCGTCGCATACGAGGCGCACCCGCCGACGATCACGGGGATGTCGAACGACGGCACGAACTCCTTCAGGTTGAGGGGCTCCTGGCGGCTCGAGACGTGTTCCCCGGAGACGACCGTCCCCTGGATCACGAGGACGTCGAGTTCCGCCTCGAGGACGAGCTTCGCGTACCGCTCCACGCGCTGCGGCGTGAGCGACGCGCAGGCGATCGCGCCACCGGCCTTGATCTCGCGGATCCGCTGCCCGATCAGCTCGTCCCGGATCGGCTCGGCGTACAGCTCCTGCATCCGGCGCGTCGCCTTGTCGTCGGTGAGCGCCGCGATCTCGTCGTAGATCGGCTCGGGGTCGTCGTACCGGGTCCACAGACCCTCGAGGTTCAGCACGGCGAGGCCCCCGATCCGGCCGATCTCGATGGCGGTCGCCGGCGAGACGGCCGCGTCCATCGCCGCCGCCATCATCGGGAGCGGGAGGGTGTACGCATCGATCTCCCACGCGATGCTGACGTCTTCGGGGTCCCGCGTCCGCCGCGACGGAACGATCGCGACCTCGTCGAACCCGTAGGCCCGCCGCGCCGTCTTGCCGATGCCGATCTCGAACTCCATCCGATGTCCCCGCCTTCCCCCGTGGCCGGATCCGAGAACACGAACGCCCACCCGTCGCCGGGTGGGCGTCCGAGGCCTACATGTCGGAAGGGTAGCAGACGCTTCCGCCGCTCCCGAGGAAGGTCACGCGGGGCGTTCGGCGCGAACCGCGTCCAGCGCGCGCTCGGCCTGGGCGAGATGGAAGCGGTCGTGGCCGGCGGCCAGGCGGAAGGTCAGTTCGTAGCTCTCGGGACCTCGCTCGGTGTGCATCCCGATGCGCTGGCGCCGGTCCTCCGGCGTACGGTTCCAGAGGGCGAGGTTCGCCGCGCGCAGCGGAACGAAGAACGCGAACAGCTCCTCCGGGCGCTCCGGCGGCCGGTGCAAGGCGTCGGCCCACAGATCCTGGTCGTAGCCCAGCAGCGGCGGCTCGTCGTGCGCCAGGATCAACCGGTACCTGCCGCTCACCATGATCTCGGCGTCGGTCAGATGCGCGAGGCATTGCACCACCGACCACTCCCCGGGTACCGGCTCCGTGACGGCATCGGATCCGGCCATCTCGAGCAGCGCTCGGAACGAGTCGGGGGTGGCGAGTTGCACGTCCGCCGGGTCATCGTCGCCGAGCAGACTCAGCAGGTGCCGCTGATAGCCCTGTGGATCCGAAACAGGGTCGGGACTGGACGGCGTCTGCACGCGGGCACTTTATCCCGCGCGCCGGTCACCCCTCCTCGACGACGTGGCCGCTCTGGTGGACCCGCAGGTCCGTCATCCCGGAATGCAGCCGGTCGCCCTCGATCATCGGCTCGTCCGACTCGACGTAGCCGAGCCGCATCAGCGTCGTGAGGACCTTCTGGAGCGACTCCTGCGGCGTCTCCTGGAGCGTGTCGAGGACGAGCTCCGGATGCTCGGGGGCCTCGTAGGGGTCGTCGACACCGGTGAAGCCGGTGATCTCGCCCGCCAACGCCTTCTTGTAGAGACCCTTCGGGTCGCGATGCGCGGCGATCTCCTCGACCGTCGCGTGGACGTAGATCTCCACGAAGGCGCCGATCTGCTCGCGGACCGCGTCCCGCGTCTCCCGGTAGGGGCTGATCGGGCAGCAGATCGTCGCGACCCCGTTCCTGGTGAGCAGGTTCGCCACGAACCCGATCCGGAGGATGTTCAGGTCGCGGTCCTCCTTCGAGAACCCGAGACCCTTCGACAGGTTCTGCCGCACGACGTCGCCGTCGAGGATCTCCGTCTTCATCCGGCGGGCCTGGAACTCGTGGTACAGCATCTCGGCGATCGTCGACTTGCCCGCGCCGGACAGGCCGGTGAACCAGACGGTGAACCCTCGGTCGCTCACTCGAGGAAGCTCCTTCCGACGGCTCCGGGCATCGCCGAGGAGGCGTCGATGTCGTACAGGGACAGGATCGTGGGCCCGACGTCGACGAGCCGGAGCCCGTCGACCCTCCCCGTCGGCTGGTTCGGCACTCCGGTCATCACGAGGACGCCGTCGCGGTCGTGGTTCGCCCCGTCGGGGCCCGTGTCGTTCTCGTAGGTGTAGATGCTCGGGTTCCCGACCGATCCGACGGAGCGCCACCCGAGATCGCCGAAGTACACGATCAGATCGGGGGCGACGCCCCGGACCTCCGGATAGACGTCCTGCGGCTTGAGCACGCGCGTCCCGAGCGGCTGGCCGTCCGGTCCGGACATCGCCTCCAGCTTCTGGACCATCTCGTCTCGGACGGATTCGTAGCGGGCGGGTTCGACGATCCCTCGCGGTTCACGACCCTGGACGTTCAGGAACATCCGCCCGTAATAGCCGCCGTCGCCCCATGCGACCGTCCGAGACCAGTCGATCGAAACGTCCTTGATCGGGACGGGGCCATCGGCGACCGGCTCGGCGAGCGCCAGCAGGCCCTCGTCGATGAGCCAGTCGTTGAAACACAGTCCACCCATCATCGGCCGGGCCCCGTGATCGGACATCACGATCGTGACGGCGTCGTCGGGGATCAGGTCGACGAGCGACGCGACCTGCGCGTCGAGGAAGCGGTAGTAGTCGTGGAAGACGCTCTCGTACCGGTTGCCGGCTTCGTACAGCGGGTGGACCGGATCGACGTACTGCCAGAACACGTGGTGCAGCCGGTCGAGCGCGATGTCGCAGATCATGAAGAAGTCCCACGGCTTGTTCTTCATCAGCCGGCGACCCACCTGGAACCGGCGCTCCGTCATCTTGAAGACCTGGTCGAGCGTCACGTCGAAGCCGGCCTGCCGGAAGTTCGGGATGTCGAAGATGTACCGATCCTTCCCGCCGAGCTCCTCTTCGATCTCGACCTCGAGCTCCTGCGGGTAGGAGAAGCGCTCGGCAGAGGGTGGCGTCAGGAAGCAGCCCACGCGCCACCCCGGGAACTCCTTGGGTGGCGGGAACGACGGCGGGACGCCGATCAACACCGAGCGCATGCCCTTCTCGCCGAGCGCGTCCCAGACCGCCGGTTCCTTCACCGAGCCGGAGTGCGCGATCGCGAGGCCGTCGTACGTGGTGTCCTTCCGGTTGCGGAACCCGTAGATCCCGAGCTGTCCCGGTGTCTTCCCGGTCAAGCCGCACGCCCATGCGGGGATCGTGATGGGCGGCGTGATGCTCTCGAGGTCGCCGTACATCCCGGCGTCCATCAGCCGAGCGATCGTGGGCACCTCGGAGCGGAGATCGTCGAACAGGAGCTGAGGCGTCGCGCAGTCGAGCCCGATCACGACGACCCTGGGGCCGTGCTGCATGCTGAGCCTTCCCTCCCGAGAAGCGGCGGTGCGGACGGCGGGCGCGCTGATGCACGGGGGCGCCATCCGCGGTTCGCGTATCCTACCAGCCACTTTGGGCCCGGCCGGGCCCGTCGGAGGAGCCCTCGGGATGGCGATCCTGCGCCGCGCGCTCTTGCTGTTCGCCTCGATCTGGGCGGTCTCCGGGATCGCGATCGTGGTGGCCCCCCGGTGGCTCCTCATCTCGTGGTTCGACCAGCCGCCGTACCCCGACTACACCTACGTGCGCGTCTGCGGCATCGCGGCGCTCGGCTCCGCCGCGCTCGCCCTGATGATCTCGCGCCGACTCGACGACGTGTGGTGGTGGTCCTGGGCGTTCGTCCTGGAGGCGGGAGCGACCGCGCTCGTGACCGCTCTCCATGCCCCGTTCGCCGAGCCGGGCCCGTGGTTCTGGTGGCTGTTCGCGATCGCGAACGCCGCCATCGCGGCCTTCCTCGTCGCCGGTATCGCGCGCGCGGGGGTCGAGAAGCCGATCGTCTGATCGTGGGGGTGTCCGAACCGTGACCCCGCCGTATCGTGGCCGTTCGTGGATGCATCGACCGTGACGGCTCCGGACGCCCGGCCCGCCACCGGGACCGCCGTGATCCGAGCCTCACAGCTGACGAAGGTCTACCCCACCGGGGTCAAAGCCGTCGACGCCCTCGACCTCGAGGTCCGGGCGGGCGAGATCTTCGGACTGCTCGGGCCGAACGGCGCCGGCAAGACGACGACGGTCGGGATGCTGACGACCCGCGTGATCCCGTCGTCGGGATCCGCGGTCGTCGCGGGGATCGACGTCGTCGCCGATCCTCCGGCCGCGAAGGCGAGGGTCGGCGTCGTCTCCCAGACGAACACGCTCGACCGCAGCCTCACGGTCCGAGAGAACCTGTACTTCCATTGCCGGTACTTCGGGATGGGTGCCCGTGCGTCGGCGAGAGCGGCCGACGGCCTCCTGGAGCTGTTCCGCCTCGCGGATCGAGCTGACGCCGACGTCGCGACGCTGTCCGGTGGGATGGCGCAGCGGCTACTGTTCGCCCGCGCGGTGGCGCACCGACCCGAGGTCCTGTTCCTCGACGAGCCGACGTCCGGCTTGGATCCGCAGTCGCGGCTGGCGTTGTGGGAGATCCTCGGCCAGATCCATCGGGAAGGCCAGACGATCGTGCTCACGACGCACTACATGGAAGAGGCGGAACGCCTCTGCGAACGCGTCGCGATCATGGACCACGGACGGATCCTGGCGCTCGACACGCCCGAGGGTCTGACACGCACGGTCGGCGGCGACACGATCGTGCGGATCCAGGCGGGCGACCAGCCCGACCGGCTCGCCGCGCACCTTCGCGACATGAACGGCGTGACGGGGACGACGGTGATCGGCACGACGGTGCACCTCACCGTGCGGGGAGCGGACGGCTTCCTCCCGCGTGTGATCCAGGTCGCCGAGGCCGGCGGCTTCGCCGTTCAGGACATCTCCGTCGACGAACCGACGTTGGAAACGGTCTTCATCAACCTCACGGGGAAGGACCTGCGCGAATGACGGACGTCGCTGCCACCACCCGGCCTGCGCTCCCCGAGCGGAGCACCTCCAGGGGTACCCCGGCGATCGCGTTCGGGGCGCTCTTGCTTCGGGACCTGTCCGTGCTCCGCAAGGAGTTCGTGCAGTTCATGGCGCGCACGGTGATGCAGCCGTTGCTGTTCGTGTTCGTGTTCGCCTACGTCTTCCCGAAGATCGGGCAGGGCGTCGGCGGCGCCGCGGGGTCGGCGGCGTTCTCGAGCATCCTCGTCCCCGGGGTCGTCGCGATCGCGTGCATCTTCCAGGGGATCCAGGCGGTCGCGTTGCCGCTCGTGCAGGACTTCGGCTACAGCCGTGAGATCGAGGACCGGATCATGGCGCCGCTCCCCGTGTGGGGCGTGGCGCTCGAGAAGGTCGTCGCGGGCGCGATCCAGGGTCTGATCGCCGCCGCGATCGTGTTCCCGCTCGCCCTCGTCGTGCCCGCGACGCCGGTCCACCTGGACGTCCGGCCGCTGCTGCTGCTCACGTTGCTCCCGCTCGCGGCGTTCACGGCAGCCTCGCTCGGGCTCGTGCTCGGAACCCGCGTGAACCCGCGCCAGGTGCCGTTGCTCTTCGGCATCGTGGTGATCCCGATCGTGTTCCTCGGCGCGACGTACTACCCATGGGCGAACCTGACACCGATCCCCTGGCTGAAGGCGCTCGTCCTGCTGAACCCGCTCGTCTACATGAGCGAGGGGATGCGGGTCTCGCTGACCCCGTGGGTGCCGCACATGTCGTACTGGGCGATCTACGGGGGGCTGATCGGGTTCATCGCGCTGTTCCTGGCGCTCGGGATCGACGGGTTCCGCGGTCGCGTGCTGTCGTAGCTATCCGCGCGGGCCTGCCTCGATCCGCGCCCGGGCGAGACGGTCGGCGGCCTCCGCCGTGCTGATCCCCTCGTCCTCCGAGGTCCGGTACAGCTGCAGGAGCGTCTCGCCGATCCCGGCGAGACGCGCCTGCATCATCGCGTCGTCCCAGCCGAGCGTCTCGTAACCCGCCAGGTGGATCACGCCGCCGGCGTTGATCACGTAGTCCGGCGCGTAGAGGATGCCGCGCTGCTGCAGTAGCGCGGCATCCTCCGGCTCGCCGAGCTGGTTGTTCGCGGCGCCGGCGACCACGCGGCAGGCGAGCGACGGGATCGTCTCCGCGGTGAGCACGGCCCCCGTCGCGCACGGTGCGTACACGTCGCACTCGGTGCCGATGACGGAGTCCGCCTCGACGACGGATCCACCCACCCGCTGGGCGGTCTTCTCCGCGCGGACCGGGTCGACATCGGCGACGAGGACGGTCGCGCCGGCGTCGTGGAGGTGATCGGCCAGCCGGTCGCCGACCGATCCCGCGCCCTGGATCAGCACGCGAACGCCCGCGAGGTCGGGGGAACCGGTCACGTGCCGCCACGTCGAGCGGATCCCCTGGTAGACGCCGAGTGCCGTGCCGGGTGCGGGATCGCCGGCTCCGCCGTGATCCCGCGACCGGCCCAGCACGTGGGTCGTGCGTTCGCCGATCACGTCCATGTCGGGCGACGCGGTGTTCATGTCGGCGGCCGTGACGTAGGTGCCATGGAGCGAATCGACGAGCGCGGCGTAGCGGAGCAGGAGCGTCCGTCGCTCGGACGAGCCGGGCGGCGGCACGTCCGGCACGGCGAGGACCGCCTTCCCGCCGCCGTAGGGCACGCCCGCGGTCGCCTGCTTGTACGACATGGCGGCGGACAGGCGGAGAACGTCGCGCAGACCGTCCTCCGGCGCCGCGTAGCTCTTCATCCTCGTCCCGCCCATCGCGGGGCCGAGAACGGTCGAGTGCACGCCGACGAACATCCAGGTCTGCGTCGGTTCGTCGAACCGGACGGCGACCTCCTCGCCATCCCATCGCGTGAGGGCATCCTCGAACACGACTTCGAGTCTAGGGCGTCGGCCCCTCAGAGCGGCCTCCGCTCCCTTGCGGAGCTGCGCTCCGTTGCGGGCTTCGACGCGGGAACAACGATCAGTAGGTCCTGTCCAGGTCTCGTAAGCCTGGACGCCGAAGGGGTGGGCGCCTCCGGCGCCCACCCCTCCCGGTGTGGTTCGGACATCTACCGGTTCGTGTCGCTCCCGACAGGAAGGGTGCCCGGCAGGGCAGCGGCTTGCGGACCGACGGCCGCCGTCTTGTAGAAGATCTGCACGCGATACAACGTGACGGTTGCTCCGGTGTTGTCTCTCGCGAAGATGCCGTAATCGCGCTTCGCGTTGTTGATCTTGTTCGGAGAGACGATCGTCGTGCTGCTCTTGCACGGATCGGTCGTACATGCCGCCTTCCCGAAGAGAACAACCATGTCATCGTGATCGTTCGCGGGGATGTTCGCCTCGAGGTGGATCTCGATGTCGTTATCGGCCGCGACGGGCGCGTACCAGAGCACAACCTTCGTAACGATGGCTCCGTTCGGCAGCTCGACGGGTGCAACCGCGTTCGACCCGTTCAGGTCGAGCTGGCCCGAGTAGTTGCTGTGATCGACATCCGAAGTCAGGTTGTCGTCCGCGACGAACGCGGATCCGGGGACGTTCAACATCGCCGTCCTCGGATGAGAGAACTTGAAGTTCTTCGCCGTGACCGTGCCGGTCACGACCAGGTTCCCTTTGATCTTCGTCGTGATGGCCCAAGCAGCGCCGACGAACATCGTTCCGATCAAGAACGCGGCCACGAGTGGGACGGCCTTCCGCAACACTCTCGTCATCGAGCTCCCTCCTTCTCGGTGTAGAGACGGTCCAGCGACGAGAGGCTAGTCGCCGTCGTTCACCGAGTCGAACGCGCTGGCCACACCCCGAACCCGGGTCTCGACGACCCGTCCGAACAACGAAGAAGGGGCCCGAAGGCCCCTTCTTCTGAACCGGTTGGAGACCCGATCAGTGCATGTGGCCGCCGCCCGCGGGCGCCGGCTCTTCGTCCTCGGGCTTCTCGACGACCGCCGACTCCGCCGTGAGCACGATCGCCGCGATCGACGCCGCGTTCTGCAGCGCAGAACGCGTCACCTTCGCGGGATCGATGATCCCGGCCTTCACGAGGTCGGTCCACTCGCCCTTGGCGGCGTCGAAGCCGCGACCGTTCCCCTCAGAACGGATCTGCTGAACGATCACCGAGCCCTCGTAGCCGGCGTTGTCGGCGATCCGGCGGGCCGGCTCCGACAGCGCCTTGGCCACGATCGTGGCTCCGGTGGCCTCGTCGTCGGTCAGATCGAGCTTGGACAGGGGCTCCTCCGCGCGGATCAGCGTGACGCCGCCGCCCGGGACGATCCCTTCCTCCACCGCAGCGCGGGTCGCCGAGACGGCGTCCTCGATGCGGTGCTTCTTCTCCTTGAGCTCGACCTCGGTGGCCGCGCCCACCTTGATCACCGCGACGCCGCCCGAGAGCTTCGCGAGCCGCTCCTGGAGCTTCTCGCGATCCCAGTCGGAATCTGTCTTCTCGATCTCGGCCTTGATCTGATTGATCCGACCCTGGACGTCGTCCTGCGATCCGGCGCCCTCGACGATCGTCGTGTCGTCCTTCGTGACGACGACCTTGCGAGCTTTGCCGAGCAGGTCCACGGTCACGTTCTCGAGCTTCAGGCCGACCTCCTCGGAGACCACCTGGCCACCCGTGAGGATCGCCATGTCCTGGAGCATCGCCTTGCGACGGTCACCGAAGCCCGGGGCCTTGATGCCGACCGCGTTGAACGTGCCGCGGATCTTGTTCACGACGAGCGTGGCGAGGGCCTCGCCGTCGACGTCCTCCGCGATCACCGCGAGCGGCTTGCCCGTGTTGAGGACCTTCTCGAGCAGGGGCAGCAGCTCCTGCGCGCTCGAGATCTTCTTGTTGACGATCAGGACGTACGGCTCGTCGAGGACCGTCTCCTGGCGCTCCGGGTCCGTCACGAAGTACGGCGAGATGTAGCCCTTGTCGAACTGCATCCCCTCGGTGAACTCGAGCTCGATCCCGAAGGTGTTCGACTCCTCGACGGTGATGACGCCGTCCTTGCCGACCTTGTCGAGCGCATCGGCGATCTTCTCGCCGATCTCGGGGTCGGCGGCGGAGATCGACGCGACCTGCGCGATCTCGTCCTTCGTCTCGATGTCCTTCGCCTGCGACTTGATCGCCTCGACGGCGGCGTCGACGGCCTTCTCGATGCCCCGCTTCAGGGCCATCGGGTTGGCGCCGGCCGCGACGTTCTTCAGACCGTTCTTGACCATCGCACGGGCGAGAACCGTCGCCGTGGTGGTGCCGTCACCCGCGACGTCGTTCGTCTTGGTGGCGACCTCCTTGGTCAGCTGGGCGCCCATGTTCTCCCACGGGTCCTCCAGCTCGACCTCCTTGGCGATCGTGACGCCGTCGTTCGTGATCGTCGGCGCACCCCACTTCTTGTCGAGCACCACGTTCTGGCCCTTGGGGCCGAGCGTGATGGCGACCGCATCGGCGAGCTTGTCGACGCCGGCCTCCAGGCCGCGCCGGGCGTCTTCGCCGAACTTCAGCAGCTTCGAAGCCACGTCCGGCCCTCCTTACTTCGATACGGCGAGCACGTCGCGGGCCGAGAGGATCAAGTACTCATCCCCGTCGACCTTGACCTCGGTGCCGCCGTACTTCGAATAGATGACCGTGTCGCCGACCTTCACGTCGAGCGCCACGCGACCCGTGCCTTCGTCGTTCCACCGGCCGGGACCCGCCGCGACGACGGTGCCCTCTTGCGGCTTCTCCTTGGCCGTGTCGGGGATCACGAGGCCCGAGCTGGTCGTCTCCTCGCCCTCACCAGGCTTCACGACGATCCGGTCCTCGAGCGGCTGGAGCTTGAAATCCGCCATCTACGACTACCTCCTCCTTCTGGCCATCGCCCTCTTCCGTGGCCCTTCGTTAGCACTCCCGGGCCTCGAGTGCTAACAGGATAGCCACGAGAGTGCCAACCGGCAACGCGGTCGCCCCGAGCTAGGCCGACGAGGGGGCGCGAGGTCACCATCGATAGGCACGACAGATACGGCGTCTGACGTATCCATCTGACACCGTCCGCGACTACGGTTAAGTCTTGCACGAGAACCACCGACAACCTGATCCCCCCGGTGAGAGCCGAGCAGGGCGGAGATGCCACCGGAGAAGCACCAGGCAGTCCTCATAGATCCACCCGTCAGCGTCCTGGTCGCGGTGCCGACGCCCCTCCAACGGTCGCTCGTGCACTTCTTCCTCGAAGAAGCTGGATTCCGCGTCTTGCCCGAGGCGCTACCCGCTGAGGTCGTAACCGCGGCCACGGACGCCCGGCCTGACGCCGTCGTCCTCCACGAGATCCTCGCATCGCGCGACGGTACGGGTTTCGTGCAACGCATCAGGCGTGCCTCGCCGTCAGCACGGATCGTCGTGCTTGCGAAGCAGCCCAACGAGGCGTGGTGCGGTCCGGCGCGGGGCGCAGACGCGTACCTCGACGAGTGGATCGGGATCGCCGGCCTCGAAGACGTCCTCCGGTCAACCCGACGCGGTGCGGTTGCGCAGACCGCATCGACGGCGCGCGCCAAACCCGTCGGCCAACAGCTTCGGGACGATGCTCCGGCGGATCTGCAGACGCGATCGGTGCGGGCGTGGCGAACGACGAGTTCGCGACGCGCTCGCTGGTGGCAACGCCTCGAGGGGGCAGCCGTCGCGGTCGTGATCCTCCTCGCCCTGCTGAGAGCCACCGGTGTCCCGCATGTAACGGAGGCGACCAGCGACCCTGGGCGCCGCATCGCAGCTGAGCGCCTCCACCACGCATACACGCTGTTGGTCGACGACCTGTCCACCGATACGCCCCGCGGGACACTCTTCGCCGAAGCCCACGAGCTTCTCTCTGCCCATGATGCCGCGACGTATGCGGGTGTCGACGTCCGCGGCATCGACGCGATGATCCGCTCACGGATGCCGGCACTGCTCTCGAACATGCCGTCCGGCACCGCTTCGGGGATCCTGGCGATCCTCGGACCGATCTGGCCGGCGCCATCTCCTTCGCCCGGACCATCACCGACCGCTTCACCGACCGCGTCGCCGACCGCTTCACCGACCGCTTCACCGACGGCTTCACCGACCGCGAGCGAGACCCCAACATCGGCCACTCCTACCCCGACCGCGAGTTCGACGGAGCCGCCGACGGCTCCACCGACGGAGTCTCCTCCCGCCACGGAGTCGGGCGCGACTGCTCCGGCGGTCAGCGACCCTGGCGCTTCCATGGCGGACTAGTCGGAAGGGGATCTCTCGGGCCAACGCCGACCCGAACGAAACCACCCACGACCGCAGTACGAGCGGTCCTCCGGCATGACCCCGGTCGGCGGATTCGCCCTCCGACGGATCCACGAAACAGATCGCCTCGCACGACATCTGATCGCGCGCTCGGCGCGGTCGTCGTCTTGGCGGTGTTGCCGACGGCGTCGTGGTTGAAGACGGCTATGAACCCGCCGGCGATCCTGGGTCCCAACTGCCGACGCTACGGCGTGTACTCGACGTGCAGGACCGGCGCGAAGATGCCGCCGTCGAACGACTCAGCCGTTCGCACACCGGTTCCGGTGATGATGAACGCCATCGCGTTCCCCGACGTCCACCCCGATCGGTTCACGAGCTCCTGCACGATCGGAGAGAGGTTCGGCGTCTGTTGGTCCGTCCCATGAGCGCCAACGGTCGGCCACGTCGCGGGCGACCATCCGGCGCTCGCGGACGTGAGTGGCCGAGAGGAGATGTTGTTCGTCGTTCGAGCGAACGTGTCCGGGTTGTCTGCGGCCTGCCCTCGAACGGTCAGCGAGCAGGTCCCGGTCGTCGATGCGGCCGTCTGGAACTGGACGTACGCGTTCTGGATCGTGGCGCCTTGCGGGATCGTGAGCCCGGTGAACCGCAGTCCCACCGTCTGGTTGATCCCGGCGCGGAGCACGATCTTCACGTTCGGGTTCGTTCGCGCGACCGTTCCGGCTGATTCCTCGGCATCGTCGGAGCTCACCGAGATCGGAACGTCGAGCGTCACCGTGGTCCCCTGCGCGTTCGCCGTGACGGTCACATCGTCGACCGCCTGGAGGGCGCCGTCATCCCCGGTCAACCGCAGCACGTATGTCCCTGGCGTGTCGAAGGAGGCCGTCGTCGTCGGCGAATGCACGTCGCCGAACGAGGCCGTGCCGGGGCCGCTCAACTTCGACCACGTGGCCGTCGTCGCGCCGGGCGGGTTCGGGAGGCCATCATCTGTGACGGATCCCTGGAGCGTCACCTGATTCGGCAGCGTCACGGTCTTATCGGGTCCCGCGCTCACGGTCGGAGCGTGGTTGACCGCAGCGCCGCAGCCGACCGAGCCGTCGTGGAGGTCGGTGCCGCCCACATCCTGCCATTGCCAGCCGATCCCGGTCGCGACACCGCCGTTGGCCGCTCCCTGCAGGGTCATCTCGAGCAAACCCGCCGTCTTCCCCTTCGACCAGGCGATCCTCGCTCCTGGCTGCTTCGTCGAAACGCTCGCGAGCGCGTGACCGCCCGCGCCGGAGATCAGCTGGACCATGTGCGCATCCGTGGTCCCGGCGTCGAAGTTCGCGTCCAGCGGCTTGTACTGCTGCATGTTGTGCTGATGGCCGTTCACGACGAGGTCGACCCCGTTGTTCGCGAGGAGCTTCCACATGTCCACCTCGTTCGAGGCGACGGTGGTATTCCCCGTGACGGCCGGTTCGTGGTACACGGCGACGACGCACGGCGGCACGTTGGGCCCCGAAAGAACGTTCTGCACGAAGTTGTATTGCGGCTTGCCGACCGTCATGTTGGCGCTCGAATTGATGTTGATGAACAGGACACCGCCGAACGAGAAGGTGTTGTACAACGGATGCCCGTGCCAGTAGTCCTGGTACGCGGAGATACTGGTCTTCTCGTGGTTGCCGACCGTCGGCTGGGTGGTGTCCGCCGTCGCTCCCCAGAGCGTGCCTTGCCCCGGCTGATCCAGCGAGGAAACGCCGTAGTGGTTGCGGAGCTCGGTGAACGTGCTGGTCTCGTAGACATCTCCGAGGAAGAGGAACAGCGGGGGATCGACGGCCGCGATCCTGTTCGCGACGGCGTTCGATGCGACCTCGTTCGAAGGTCCGTCGCCCACGGCGAGGATCTTCGGGTCGGTCGCACCGGTCCATGGAGCGGGGAGGTAGTTCTGCCAATCATTCGGATCGTGCTGGAAGTCCGTCGCGTTCCCATTGCTGAGCGTGACCGGGATGCCGACGTCGGCGCCACTCGTCGTCTGCCGGACCGTGAGCGTCCCGGACCCGTCGAGGTATTTCTGCGTCGGCCACACGAACGTGTAGTCGTTCGTCTGGGGAGCCGGGGCGACGCTTTGGATCAGCTCGATGGCGGAGCCACCCGATGGTCTCCAGGTCGCGACCACCACTCCGTTGTTCGGCGAGCTCGTCACGGTGACGGTCGCCTCGCCAGTCAGCGTGCTGCCGGCACTCACACAGAGCGTATGACCGCTCGACGTTCCGCAGTTGCTCGCGGCGTGAGCTGCCGGGGACGTCACGAGCAGCGGGCAAAGCACCGCGATCACGACGCCCATCCGCGCGAGGATCCGGATACCGGTCCTGCGCACAGGACTTCCTGAGATGCGTGCCTGCGGTTGCATCACGAGAGATCCTCCACGATGACTGGTCGGCGTTCGCCCGCTGGTATGCCTCGGACGCACCACGGCGCCCGGAAGAGTTGCACTCTACAAGGCGGAGGGGCGGACCGGCATGGCACACCGCGCGTAATTCCCATACGTATCACCTCACGCACAGTCAACCGACCCCGACCGAAGCACGGTCCCGCTGGGCTCTTGGAACTCCCATCCGATGGCGGTCGCCACGCCGCCATCGGCTGCGCCGTCGAGCGTGACCTCCACCAGTCCCGCGGTGCCACCTTTCGACCAAGCGATCCTCGCTCCCGGAGAGGAGTTGGACACACCTGACACCGCGTGTCCTCCAGCGCCCGACACGAGCTGAACCAGGTGCGCCCCTGCCGTGCCCGCGTTGAACCCCGCATCCAATGGTCTGAACTCGACCATGTGGTGTTGATGGCCGACGAGGGGGCACGAGAACGATCGGGCCGACGGCGATGAGCGTCATGACGACCAGCAGCGCCCTCCCCGCCCCGACCGATCGGATCTCCGCGCGATCGCGTCGGATCGGGGAGCGGTGCCGACACGCCTACGTTCCGTCCCCTCGGAGCAAGACGCCGATCGTCCGCATGAGGACCACGATGTCGCGCCAGAGCGACCAGTTCTCGATGTAGTAGTTGTCGAAGCGCACTCGATCGGGGATCGACGTCCCCGCACCCCGAAGGCCGTGGACTTGCGCCCAACCTGTCATCCCGCCGGGCACCCGATGGCGATCGTCGTAGCGCGAGACGGTCGCCGCGAACTGATCGGTGAAATGCGGACGTTCCGGCCGCGGACCCACGAGGGACATCTGTCCCCGCAGCACGTTCAGCAGTTGCGGCAGCTCATCGATCGTCGTGCGCCTCAGGAACTTTCCGACCGGCGTGATCTGTTCCTCGTCCGACCATGCGACATCGGAATCATCGTTCTCATACATCGTGCGGAACTTCAAGATCTCGAACACCTCGCCGTTCAGTCCAACCCGCTTCTGGCGGAACAGGACGGGCCCCGGACTCGAGACCCGGATCGCGAGCGCCACGATCGCGAGGATGGGAGAGACGAGGAGGAGGAGGATCGAAGACCCGACGAAGTCGAAGACCCGCTTCTCCACCCGGGCGGCGGGGCGCAACGCAGGACGGCGCAGATGCAACAACGGGTAGCCCGAAACATCGTCGACGGCGGCGCCTTGTGGGATGCCGCTGAGCTCGAAGAAGCGGGGCACGACATGGATCTCTGCAGGGATGTACTCGCTTTCCCGGAGGATCGTTGCGAGGTCTCGGTCCTCGGTTTCGCCCCATGCCACCAGTACACGGGTCACCTCATGCTCGACGACGACGCGGTCGAGCTCCTCGCATCCACCCAGGAACGGAAGGAACGAGGCTTCATCCCACGCGCGGCCGATGAACCCGACCGGCTCCAGACCGAACTCCTGATGTCCCCGCAGCGTCCGCGCCAGACCGACGGCGACCTCTCCCCCACCCACGATCACCGTGCGCTCGGACACCTTCCCGTGGGCCTTCGCGGCCCGTGCGAGCGAATACGCAGCAGCCCGTCCCAGGAACACGACCCCCACCCCGACCGGAGCCAGCGCCGCCAGCGTTCTCAGACTCACATGCGGGTCGAGCCAAGAGACGATCCCGATCGCCGCGACGGAGAGCAGGATCCCGAGCGCGATCGACACACGTCCAAGCAGCCAACCCGCGTCGTCCCCGATGCGTGGGTTGATCCGGAACACACGCGACGAGTCGCCGTAGAGGATGAGGAACGTCAGGACGGCGAAGACGAGGGCAGCAGGGCGGAAACTGAAGATGGCGTAGACGCCCAGCAAGGCGACCGCGTCGAAGACAGGGATGATGCTCGCGAGCGGCGGCCGGAAGCGCAAGGCGCGCGCAGGCCGGAGTGGGATCTGCACGGGGGGATTGCGAACAGCCACGGGTCAGCCCTCAGGAAGACCTTCGTGCTTCACCCTGCCGGAACTCGCAACCTGCATGCGCACCCTCCCGCGCCACCTCTCGTGAGGCCTGTATGGAGTCTCGCCGGGGAGGGTTGCCTCGACATGCGCGTTTCGCCGTAGGAAACGTACCGATTGAACGCGAGAAGACCACGGGGTGAAGACCGGATGACGATCTGCAGCGAGCAGAATCGATTTCGCGGGACCGCACGTTCATGACCGTAGCCCTCCTACGCAGTTCATCAGATGGCCCCGTCTCGTCCTTCACGTATCCTCTGCCCTGCAAGACACATGCCCTATCGAGAGGAGCGACACGATCGACGGGAGGGTTCACCTCTTGAGGCGAAGTTCGCGAACGGTCTCTGACGGTCGCCTGGTCGAGGTCTCCGGCGTCGCTGGAGCGGGGAAGTCCACGGTCACGCGGGCGATGTGTGCCCGATCCGGATTCCGGCGCGGACCGTTCATCCGCGCCCGCACCCCAGCCGATCTCCTGCAGCTCCTGAGAGGCCTCCCTCGCATCATGCCGATCGTGACGGCGGGAGGGCTTCGCACGCCTCGGGTGAGCTGGCGGGAATTCAAACTGCTCGTGTACGTGACCCGTTGGCTGCCGGTGCTTCAGCGCGAATCCCGCCGCAACGGCGGTATCACCCTTCTCGATCAGGGACCGATCTACGCCCTGGTACGCCTCCGCGCGGAGGGCAAACCCTTCACCACCACGCCAGCCTTCAGGCGCTGGTCGGACGACATGCTCGATATGTGGACGCGGGAGCTCTCTGCCATCGTGTGGCTCGATGCACGTGACGACGTCTTGTGGGGAAGGATCAACGGGCGTTCGCAATCCCACATGACGAAGGGTGAACGTGACGATGAGGGGTATCGGTTCATCACCCACTACCGGGTCTCGTTCGAGGAAGTGCTCCACAGGATCGAAGCTTCCGATAGGCCGAGGGTGCTTCGTTTCGATACCGAGAACACCACGCCGGAACAACTTGCCGCGACGATCCGTCCGCTCCTGACCGACGATGATGCGTGACCCCGACACCCGACCGGCGCCCGACATCGGCGGCAGCACGTCCCCGCGCCGGCTCCGGGTCCTGCACCTGATCCTGATGCTCGGCGAGACGAACGGCCAATACAACGAGCACTGCCTCCCCATGATCGGGGAACGCGACCTCACGATCTGCACCTACTTCGTCCCCCAGTTGACACCGCCGACGGAGATCGCGCTGTATCCAGGGGACGGGACCGTTCGGGGCTTCTTTCGCGCGTTGGATCGTGCCCTCGACGCAGGGCCGTACGACATCATCCACGCGCACGCGCCAGGGACGGGTCTGTTCCTTCTCCTCGGCGTGCTCGCTCGCCGGGACAGGGCACG